>ERZ772954.134-NODE-134-length-79518-cov-10.506361_pt1 | contig 79518 bp, 76 predicted proteins | sample MGYA00580684_ERZ772954 | MGnify/ENA primary metagenome ERZ772954 (study PRJEB29015, sample SAMEA2737654) | human gut metagenome | biome: human gut; feature: human-associated habitat; material: faeces | place: China | collected 2012 ...
CCCTTTTTCTTTAGTATAACATGGGAACATATAAATATCTATGATTACTTATGGGTCAAGTTAAGGCTTTAGCTACGGGGATATAAGACGCGTCCATCGAATTTACGCAAGTAATTGAAGATGGACAAAACAATGATTGTATTAATTGCAAAAATATAATATAATACAAATATGAACACAACATATAAATCCAATAACAATATCGTCTATTCCTGTAAATATCATGTGGTATGGTGCCCAAAATATAGACGAAAAGTATTAACTAATGGTGTAGATGTCCGGCTGAAAGAGCTGCTCACAGAGTATGCTGCAGATCTTTCTGTAGACATTCTGGAAATGAAAATCATGCCAGATCATGTTCATATGCTGCTGGAAGTAGATCCTCAGCTGGGTATCCACAAAGCTGTAAAATCTTTCAAAAGCTATACGTCCAGGATCTTAAGACAGGAATTTCCGTATCTTAAAACCAAAATGCCGACTCTGTGGACAAACAGCTATTTTGTATCTACCGTGGACGGTGCTCCGCTGGAAACAGTAAAACAGTATATTGAGAACCAGAAAACATCGCAGAGACAAAAGGATAAGATGGGATAATGCAAAAAGGGATCAAATTCAGGATCTACCCGAACAGAGAACAGAAAAACCTCATCCACAGAACACTGGGATGCTGCCGGCTCATCTATAACAAAGAAATGTCACAGATCGCCCGGGCAGGGCTGCGAGTGTATTTTATCGCATTTATCCCAATGGGGATCAACCTCCTGACCTCATACTATTTACAGTCGATCTTAAGCGTAAAAAGCTCCCTTTTCATTTCATTACTCAGAAATGTGATCCTGAGCAGCACTGCCATTCTCACATTCCCGCTGATCTTTGGCGGAAACAGCCTGTGGCTGGTAATGCCGGTCGTGGAATGCCTTGTGCTGGTATTGAGCGTGGTGTTTTTACGCAGACAACAATAAAAAATTTTTAATTTGCAGAAACAGCAGAAAGGCAGCAAATACCATGATCATACAAACAGGCATGCGGACAGATATCCCGGCGTTTTATTCCGAATGGTTTATGAACAGAATAAAGGAAGGCTATGTACTGGTCCGCAATCCATATAATCCGTTGCAGGTAACGAAATATAGCCTGTCGCCGGAGGTCGTAGACCTTCTTGTATTCTGTACGAAAAATCCGGCACCAATGCTTAAGCATATGGACAAATTGCAATCATATGGACAATACTGGTTTGTGACAATCACACCATATGGAACTGAGATTGAACCCAATGTGCCAGATAAGAAAACAGTAATGGAAGATTTTAAGAAGTTGTCCAATATTGTAGGCATTGACAGCATCGGATGGCGCTATGATCCAATACTCATCGACCAGACACATACCGTAGAATGGCATATACAGGAATTCGAAAAAATGGCAGCGAATTTGTCCGGCTATACCCACACTTGCGTAATTAGTTTCATTGACATTTACCAAAAAGTAGCACGGAATTTTTCGGAAGCAAAAGCCGTTACAATCAGCGACAGAATCAGGATCGGAAAAGAATTTATCAGAATTGCAGAGAAATACAATATGGTAATCCGGCCATGTGCAGAAGGAAATGAACTTGCGGCCTACGGAGCAGACTGTTCAGGATGTATGACTGTAGATACATACGAAAAAGCACTGCATACACATCTGGATGTGCCAAAGCAGAAGATGAACCAGAGAAACGGGACATGTGCCTGTCTTCTGGGAGTAGACATTGGAGCATATGATACCTGCGGGCATTTGTGCAGATATTGTTATGCGAATGTAAATAGTGCTCTGGTCCGGGAGAACATGAAAAGACATGACCCGAAATCACCATTTCTGCTTGGCGGAAGCATGCCGGGAGATATCATACACGAGGCAAAACAAATAAGCTGGATTGACGGACAGATGACGCTGGATTTATTTTCGTAAAAACTGATATCAGGAAACCACCAACTGCCAAAAAACTGAAGAAAGGTACCCAAAATTGTTAACGATATTGCATGGATCAGATCACACATGCAATATCGTTATTTTCGTGTTATACTGGATGAACTGAGATGGAATTCAAAGAGACAAGAGAGGAATATAGTATGGAAATAAAATACGCAACAACAGAAGATATTACAGCGATTGCCGCAGTTGAGGCAGAATGTTTCCCGCCTGCGGAAGCAGCAACAGAAGAGGAATTCATCGAAAGAGTGAAATATTACGGAAATTACTTCTGGCTAATGTATGAAGATAGAAAGCTGATCGCATTTGTAGACGGTTTTGTAACAGATGAGCCGGACCTGACGGATGAAATGTATGAGAAGGCTGCCATGCACAACGAAGATGGTGCGTGGCAGATGATTTTTGGTGTTAATACATTACCGGATTATCGCAGACATGGATACGCCGGCAAACTGATCCGCCGCGCGATCGACGATGCAAAGCAGCAGGGCCGTAAAGGACTTGTCCTGACCTGCAAAGAAAAGCTTATCCCGTATTATACAAAATTTGGCTTTTCCGACGAAGGTATATCTGACAAATCCACCCATGGAAATGTTGTGTGGCACCAGATGCGGCTGGTTTTCTGATAAATCGCCCTTTTTAATCTTGAGCAATCAATCGACCCAAAGACTGCTGCTTTGAGATCATTAAAAGCAGCAAGGAAAGGCAGAGCCGTTTACACTACCGGAGCATTTTATAAATGCTGCCAATTGCTTGCAAAACTTATTACACATACATTTCTTGTTAAATTTGCAGGCCTTGGATAAGGAGATGGATTATGATTTTATATTTTTCAGCAACCGGAAACAGCGAATATGTTGCCAGAAGGATTGCAGCCGAAACCGGTGACATTGCCGTTTCTATTACAGATTGCTATAAAAAACAAATTTTCTCATTTGATGAGAAATGCAAAACACTTGGTATAGTAAGCCCTACATACTCTTGGGGATTGCCTGTTATCGTAATTGAATTTTTACAAAGACTAGATTTAAGCCATAAGCCGGACTATATATTTTTTATTGCAACCTATGGAACAACCCCGGGACAAACTGGGAGATTTGCAGATAATATTCTTGCTCCTAAAGGTCTGCCATTGTCCGCAAAATTCAGCGTGAAAATGCCGGACACCTGGACTCCGATTTTTGATTTGAGCAATAAAGAAAAAGTTCAGCGTATAAATAATTATGCAGAGCTTGAAATCGATTATATCATTGAACAGATAAAAAATTTGGTCGTCGGTGATTTTATGAAAAATAAGCTGCCTTATCCGATTGCAAAGATAGGCTATCATATCGAATATGATTCGATGCGTAAAACAAAGCACTTTTCAGTTGAAGACACCTGCGTTGGGTGTGGTTTGTGCGCCAAAAACTGCCCGGTTTCCGCCATTAAGCTCAAAGACCGCAAACCTGAATGGACCAAAGAGCAGTGCGTAATGTGCTTAGCTTGCTTACATCACTGCCCTAAATTTGCAATTCAATATGGTGAAAATACAAAGAAGCATGGACAGTATACACATTTCCTTAAGTGATATGCTCCCACCACTTAAATCTTATAGATTTTGAAGTGGTGGAAGTATGTCAGTGCGTCCAGCTAAGGGTGAAGCATTTAATGGGTGGAAATCCCATCCGGTAAGGTATTAGCCACACCACCGGTAACGACCTTGAGCCAGCCAGAGCAATCGGGAAGGTTAAGCGTAGGAAGATAGGTAATAGGGATAGTGATTGAGCATCGAAAGACCCTAATCCAGCAGGCCGATGCTGTTGACATAGCAGAAGGCTATAGGTAAGTTTATCGTTATGGCAAGATTTCGTACTCTGCTGCGGTGTCGTAGAGCTATTCATGTTACACAATGATGCTGCATCAACTGGAGAGAACCTGTACGTTCCATAAATACTGCGTATAGATATGGTATGGCAAACAAATAAATAAGGATGTCAGATGACGTACAGGTAGTCGGAGGCCCGAATAGTACCAGTGAAAGCATGAATAAGATAAGTGTTGGAGGGAAGTCGAGAATGAACTATTCCTCATAGTTCAGGCCTGCGGAACTATATCGAAAAGGAAACATTATCTATACTCAGAGATAGGGACAATAATGGAAACAAAATTGGAGAGAATATCACAATTATCCAGAGAAAATCCAGATATGGTCTTTACATCCATAGGACACCTGATTTCAACATCACTGCTGAAAGAATGTCATAATAAGATGGATGGAAATAAAGCAGTTGGAATTGATGGGATAACAAAGAAGGACTATGATAAGAACCTTGATAAAAATATAGAAAACCTTGTGGACAGACTGAGGAAGAAGGCATATAAGCCGAAACCAGCAAGAAGAATAGAAATTCCGAAGGATAATGGGAAAACAAGGCCTCTTAGCATCTATTGTTATGAAGACAAACTGGTGCAGGAAGCACTGAAACGAATACTGGAAGCAGTATTTGAACCATGCTTTTATGATGAGATGATGGGATTTCGTCCTAACAGAGGATGTCACATGGCTTTGAGAAAACTTAACTATATGATTGAAAGGGAAAAGAGCAGTTATATATTAGATGCAGATATCAAATCGTTCTTCAATCATCTTGACCATAAATGGATAATGAAGTTCGTAGAATCAAAGATCAAAGATCCTAATATTGCCAGACTCCTGAAAAGAATACTAAAATCGGGAGTGATGGAAAACTTTCGATATGAGGTGACGGAAGAAGGATCAGGACAAGGCTCAGTCTGTTCACCAATAATATCATGCATATATATGCATTATGTACTGGTATGGTGGTACAAAGAGATAATTGTCCCTAAACTTAAAGGATATAGTGGTCTGGTAGTATATGCGGATGATTTTGTTGTATGCTTTCAATACAAAGAAGATGCCGTAATGTTCTATGAACTACTTAAACGTAGAATGAGACACTTTGGATTGAGCCTACAGGAAGATAAAAGCAGACTGATACAGTTTGGACGGTTTGCAAAAGAAAACTGTGAGAGAAATGGACACAAGCCAGAAACTTTCACATTCCTTGGCTTTACGCATTACTGTTCTTGTAATAAGAATGGGAAATTCAGAGTGAAGAGGAAAACCAGCAGAATAAAATTTAATAAAAAGTGCAAAGAAGTTCGTCAGAAAATTCGGTCAATGAGAGCGAATAAACTGAAAGACATTATATCTAAGCTGAATCAGATACTTGTTGGTTATTATCATTACTACGGCATTACTGATAATGGGCGGAGTCTGTCTGCTTTTAGATACCAGGTCATGAGAAGTCTTCATTACTGGCTTAATAGAAGAAGTCAGAAAAAGAGCTATACATGGTCAGGGTTTCTTGAAATGATTGATACAGCCTATCCTTTAGCGAGGGCGAAAATATATGTCAGTATTTACGGATAATTGTTGAATAATGCGTTTCGTAAAGAGCCGGATGCGGAAAAGCCGCACGTCCGGAATTCTGTGAGGGATACATTCGGTAACGGATGTATCTACTCGACCCAACCAAATTCCAGTTATAATAAATGTAACAAATTCAATTTATCGAAGTTTTCTACTGTACCCCGTGCGACGGAGGCAATTATGCATGAAGGGAATGACAAAATTATGATCTATACCTGTACCTATGTATCTTCACTGGGAGATATTTTGCTGGCGGCTGATGAAATCGGCCTTGTTGGTCTGTGGTTTGAAGGCCAGAAATGCACAACCGTCCCTGTCAAAGCAGCTTATGGAACTTGAAAAGAAGCTGGGAAAGCAGCTATTGATCCGTGGAAAGAAAAAAATTACCCTTACAGAAGAAGGGGTTATCCTGCGGAAACGGAGATTGGCTGGGAAGACATAAAATATTTCAAGCCATCACAATATCTGGTCATGCATTCACTGGTATATCGGACAGAAGTTTTAAAGAAATCCGGTGTCAGATTACCGGAGCATATTTTTTATGTGGATAATATTTTTGCATACTATCCGCTGCCATATGTGGAGTCGCTGTTTTATATAGATACGGATCTTTATCAGTATTATCTTGGAAGAGAAGACCAGTCTGTGAATGAGAAGGTTATGATCTCAAGAATCGAGCAGCAGATCAAAGTAACAAAAATAGTTGCAGAGTGTGTGGATCTGAAAAAAGTAAAAGAAAAGAGCCCGAGACTCGCAGACTACATGTTGGGACTTAAGGGAACAGCTGTTTTTTTATTCCAAGTGTACTTACAAGTTCTACTATGCTCTTTTCTTTATATTCTTCAACTGTTATAATGACCTTATAAAAACATAGGGAGATTGCAAATGTCTAAAGCTGAATATCGTTACTATGAACTTTCACGGGATCTTCCGCTGCTTGTTTTGACCGGTGAAAAATGGGAAACTGTTTATGGAATGGATAATATGCATTTTCATAATTATCTGGAAGTCGGTTACTGTCATTATGGAAATGGGATCATACAGTTTGCAGAAAAAGAAACGCCTTACCATGCAGGGACACTGACGTTCATTCCCAAAAACATTCCGCATCGTACCTGTCCGGTGCCAGAAGAACATAATCGAAAGCAGAAATGGGAATATCTTTTTATAGATACAGACAGCATCCTCAAAAAAGTTTTTGAGGATGCGCCTGAAAAGTATACAAAAATGCAGAAAAATCTTTCCAGAGAAGTTCTGGTGCTGGATAGCAGCAAAAACGCTCTGGCTGTGGAACTGCTGCAGATGATAATAGAAGAAACGCAGCAGAAAAAATATCATTATAAATATGCAGTTTTATCGCTTACGTTTAATTTTCTGTTATTTTTTGACCGGCTGAACACGCTGGATTCAGGGGATGAACTTTCACATTCTGATGCAATGGATTATGTTCGAAAGATCATAAACTATATGGAACAGCATTACACAGAGGATATAAAGGCAAAGGATTTTGCCAAAAGCTGCGGGCTGAGCGAAACTCATATGCGAAGGATTTTTTCTGAATATACGAATATGCCGCCTTCTGAGTATCTGAATGTGGTTCGGATCAACAAAGCATGTGAGCTGCTTGCACATGGCAGTACTTCCATCGAGGAAGTTGCCCGTTCTGTTGGTTATCCGGTTCTGTCCACGTTTCTTAGAAACTTCAGAAAAATAACAGGACTTTCCCCAAGTGCCTGGCGCAAAAAAGCACTGGAAAACCCACAAAATATAGCGACTTATCAGATTTCTGTGCTGAAAGGCTGGTAAGCTGTAAAACAGGAGAATATATCTTATGGAAATAAAAAACTGGACCTACGAAGAATACCCATCTTTTGACGAAGAGATAGAGGGCGTTACAAGAATCCCGACAACCGGAGATGAGAAAGGAACTTATATTTATTCGAATGTGGAATATGCCAACATGGATGGTGTGCCGCTTCACTTACAGATCATTACACCACAGACAAGAAACACCATAGACAGTGATACATTGCATCCCTGTCTTGTGTATGTCCAGGGCTCTGCGTGGCTTGAGCAGAATATCAATGCGAAACTTGGAATACTTTCAAGACTGGCTGAGAAGGGCTATGTCATAGCAGTTGTGGAATACCGCCACTCCGGGATCGCACCATTTCCGGCGCAGGCACTGGACACAAGAAACGCGATCCGCTTTATGAAGATCCATGCGGCAGAGTATAACGTAGATATGGACAAAGTTTTTGTCGGCGGTGATTCATCCGGCGGACATACAGCCATGTTTTCACAGTTGCTTCACGATGACGATCAGGATACAAACTTATATCCCGGAACAAATGCGGATGTAAAAGGAATCCTCTCCATCCACGAAGACACCATCCTTTCACCAATCCTGATGTTCCACGGCACCAAAGACCGCACGATCAATCCCCGAGTAAGTGTAACTGTTTATCAGAAACTCAAATCTTGTGGAAAAGATGTGCGCTTATACCTTCTGGAAGGTGCCGACCACGGCGGAAGTGAATTCTGGACAGAAGAGACCCAGGAGATTGTGGTTAAATTTTTTAACGGCTCTTTGACAGATAATTAAATTAATACTACCTGATTTTTCTAATATCTGATATAATTCTTTATAAGAAATCAGTAGAATTATGAGCCTTATGAAAAGGAATGGGGGATAAGAATGAAGAAAAAAGTGCTTGTACTTATGCTTACAGCAGGAATGCTTACCAGTGGATTAGCAGCGAATACTTTTGCTTCGGATTCCAATGAAGAGTTTACTCAGTTTGCAGAAGAAACAGAATCAACAGAGGGCATGACAGCTGAAAGTGTTGACAGTGATCTGGACTTTGTGGATGCTGGAGAAGCGAAAGAGACGGAGGAGTCAGGCGACATTTTTTCAGATACTGAAGATTTTACGACAGGCACAGAAATTTCCGATGCCGACTCATCAGGGGAGATGCAGGAGTCTGAGCAGGAAGTGACTCCTATACCTTCAGCAGAGCCGACTCCAACAATTGCACCTTCAACAGAGCCAGAGCCAACAGCAATGCCAACACCGACTCCAACGGTAATACCATTTTCGTTGACTTATCAGAGTGGTTCTATGAAATGGGAGAATCATACAACGGTTTCTTTGAAGTTTTCTACAACTCAGGACTGCAAATGGTATTATTTTTATGTAGATTCAGGTACAGATATAACTGTGATTCAGAATATGTATGATTCGAGTCGTGCCACGAATTCTGAAGAAGCAAACACAGAGTTTACTGTAAAAGCAGAGAATGTTCCTGAAACAGATTCCTGGCTGGTTATTTGTGCAAAACCATATAGCGGTAAGGCAAAGATGAGCCTCTTTAAGCTGGATAACAGCAGTTTCAAGAATAAACGTCCGAAAGCACCAACCCCAACTCCTTCACGCCCGCTTCGCATCTACAAAGTTACGCAAAGCACTGTGAAAGGCCTTGAAAAACCATTAAAGTTTACTCCAGGTAAGTTCTATAACTTTACGGTAACAGGAGCAGGCATGGACAATAAATCTCCAATTTCAGGAGATGTACGCTGGGTTCCGATGTATTGGAGTACCAGGCAGAATCCAACAGGAGTTGACAAGAATACTGTATGGAGAATAGGCTCACCTAAGGGAATACGCGAGAAGAAAACCTACAATATCTATATTTTCTTTAAGAAACAGATTTATAATGGAAAAAGCTGGAAAGATTCTGATATTATTCAATCTATGACGCAGAAATTTACATCAGCTGCACTGACGGATGAAGATCTTGGCATTTATCATATGAAAGTAAATACGAAGTCTGTCGTTCTGCGTGCAGGACAATCTACATCGGCAGTAAAAGTAACAAATGCAACATCATCGTTCCGTGTTGTAGCATGGTATTCTGCAAACACTTCGATTGCCAGAGTAAATGCACAGGGAAGGATTACGGCTGGCAAAAAAACAGGTTCTACTTATATTACAATTGTAATGTCCACCGGTGAAAAAACGAAGGTCAAAGTCACTGTACAGAATGGAACGGTCAGAACCAATGCTATTTACGGCCTTAAGACAAAATATACAGTTACCAAAGGTAAGACACTTACATTAAGACCAGTGCTTTCACCAGTAACTTCCCAGGAAAGAATAACGTATAGCTCTTCAAATAAAAATGTTGCCACTGTATCATCCAAAGGTGTGATAAAAGGAATAAAAACCGGAACAGCCAGAATTACAGTAAAATCCGGCAGCAAAAAAGTAACGATTACAGTAATAGTACCAAAAGTATCAACTCAGAAAATATCCGGTATTAACTCTGCGATTACCCTCCTGAGAGGAAAGACATCTCAGCTGAAGCCGAAGCTGAGTCCATCAAACAGTGATGATAAAATTTCTTACAGTACTTCTGATTCCAAAGTTGTAACGGTGAATGCAAAGGGAGTCATTACTGCCAAAAGGAAAGGTACTGCTGTAATTACTGTGAAATCCGGTAAGGTACAGACAAAGTGCAAAGTCACAGTTAAATAAAGTGTAGGGAGATTTCCATTAAACAGGTATTCGTTGATTTATTCTGAGCTCGAGATTCCATACACTGGAAATGCGGCAGCAGACAGTCTTTTGTATCATTATGCAGGTATCGCAAAAGAAAAGAAGATATCCGATAATTCTTTTGACGGTATCATCCTGAAAAAAGACGATTTATGCTTCATATATAAAAATATCGGCTTTCGGAATTGAACTCTTTACGGAGTATGATTCCGGGAGTCGGTATTTTTTATTACAGTGTATTTTCAGGAAGCACCACTGGTACATCTGTGGATTTATTTCTTATGGAAAACAATCGCACGGTCATAAGTAGTCTTTTCCCTTGCCTCCGGAAGTATTTTACAAGCGTTTTTCATTATGCTGATTTATCTGGATCAGATATGTCATCTGGAGGGGCTCAGCAAATCAACTTTGCTGCGGGCATTTACGAAGTCCAAAGGTGTAACTCCATATAGTTATCTCCAAAATATCCGCATCGGAGAAGCGAAGAAATTACTGGAACAGGGCCTGCCGCCTGTGGAAGCGGCATTGCAGACAGGATTTTCTGACCAGAGCCATTTTACAAATTACTTTAATCGTTATATCGGACTGGCACCAGGCGTTTACAGGGAAATCTTTTTAATGAAGGAAAATTCGGAGGACAAAAAACAGGGAAAATAAGAACAAAACAGGGCATTTGTGCACTGCGGCGCTGATGCGCTACGATCAGAGGGCACAGGGAGTCGAAGCACAGAACCAGATAGAAAAATGGGTGGACACACACTTCGACGATGCCAGGATGAAACAGATTTATCCGAAAGCGAAGTCGACACATTAATGGCTTTCGAAAATCTGATCGTAGGCTGCCTGTGGTGCATCACGATCATTGGTATTCCGTTTGGAAAACAGTTCTTTAAGATGGAAAGACTTTCCTTTATGCCGTTTGGCGCGAATGTGATTGGATGAAAAGGACGGTTTGATCTGTTTTATCAGGGAGGAAGATAAGAGGAAAATCTATCAGATCACAGAGCTTGGAACGGAAGTTCTGGAGCTTGAACTAAAGAGAATCCGCAGATTGTATCGCAATGCACAGGAGGTAATGCAATGAAGAAAGTCAAAAAAGAATTTCGCTGGTTTAACATTATGGAATACGAAAAAGAAGAAAAGTACCTGAGTAAGAGACACCAGGAAGGCTGGAAATTCAAGAGAGTGACTTTTCCTGGAATCTATACATTTGAGAGATGTGAGCCTGAGAAAGTAATCTATCAGCTGGATTATAATAAAGAAGGAATCAAACACCAGATGGAATATGTACGGATGTTTGAGGACTGTGGATGGGAATATCTGACAGAATTTGCTGGATACAACTATTTCCGAAAACCGGTAGACAGGATGCAGCAGGACGAGGAAATATTCTGTGATGATATCTCCCGGCTGGATATGGTGAAGAGAATTTTCTGGGGAAGAGTGATTCCGTTGATCGTGATTCTTTGCGGTCTGATTCAGCAGGTTTATATATCTTCGACAGATCACAGTGAACATGGATTGCTGCCAGTGCGGGGTGTATTATTAGTTATATACGTTATTACTTTTCTACAGTTTGCCGTAAAATATTTTACATTTCGAAACAGGATACAAAAGTAATCTGCGGTTGGTGAAACGTTAATATAAGAAGGGACTGTCGGGACTAAAAATCATTATTTCCCGATAGCCCCTTTTTTTCCTGATTTTTAAAAAATTTGATTTTTTTGTTACCATCCGGGATTTTTTACGATATATAGTATGAGTAGGAAATTTCCTTCTAAAAGGAGCCTTAGGAAAAGCAGCAATCAAAGCGCGCTTGTATTTGCTGATGAAATACAAAACTTTGGAGGACAACTTAAATGAGAGACAATGAGATCATATCTCTGTTTGAGATGAGAGATGAGCATGCGATCGAAGTATTAAGCGATAAATATCATCCTTACTGTTACAAGATCGCCTGGAATCTGCTTGCAAACAGAGAAGATTCGGAGGAATGCCTGAATGATACCTGGTTTTCGGTCTGGTCACTGATCCCGCCCAAAAAGCCGTCTGTATTATCACATTTTTGCGGCCGGATCACGAGGAATTTGAGCATTGACCGTCTGCGAAAAAAATATGCCGACAGGCGTCCTGATGTACATATGGCGGATATTCTGGGTGAAATGGACCAGTTAAGTGTTACCTATACCATTGAAGATCAGCTGGCAGAAAAAGAACTGCTGGAAATCATCAACGATTTTCTTGAAAAAATGGACGCAGAGGACAGAGATATTTTCGTGAGAAGATACTGGTTTTTTGACTCTGTTTCAGCGATCGCCAAAAGACATGCTATGTCTGTTGGATGTGTAAAAATGAATCTGTACCGGAACAGAAAGAAGCTGCTAAAAGTGTTAGAAAAGGAAGGAAAACACTTATGAAGAAATTTGATTTTTCAAAAAAATTTGGCGATATTGATCCGAAATATATCAGCGAAGCAGAAGGAGAATGGAAAGGAAAGAAAAATGCCTGGGCGCCATCATTTTGGCGCAGACTGGCGGCAGCTTGTGTGATATTGACGTTGATCTCGACTGTTTTAGCGAATCCTAAAGTGCAGGCCGCGATCAAAGAGGTTGTTTTATCAATAGGAGAAACCCTGGGATTACAAAGAGGAATCGACTCCTATACGGAGGTTTTGAACACATCGAAAACAGATCACGGGATTACTGCAAACTTAAAAGAAGTTGTTTTGGATGAAGGAGTTCTACTGTTTGAGGTGCACGCGGAAATTGATGATTCCGAAGATGATCAGCAGGGAAAATCGGCACCGATTTCATCTTTTGCTAATACAGGAGTCTCACTTGATCTGGAAAAAACCACAATAAATGGTCAAAAATTGGATGAATATATGAGTGGAAATTATACTCCTTATTCTGCAGAAGATTTATTCGATACAGATACCGACATAAATGTAACTGAATATGACCAAGTGCAGGAGTACCGTTTTCATGCTCCCAGAGATTTTGGAGAAAACCCGGAGATACATCTTGTGCTCCATGTTTTTGATCTCGATGACTGGCAGAAATCCGTAGCGGAATTTACCTTTGATTTTACCGTATCGCGAGAGAAGCTTCTTAAGCAGACGACCCATAAAGAAGTTGAAAATATTTCTGTTCAAACTGAAGAAGGACCAGTGGTATTAAAAGATATTTTCCTGAATAAATTACAGAGCAGTATTTCAGCAGAAGTACCAGAAAAACTGTACCAAAACTACGAAGTTGAGCTGCGTGGAACAGACAGCAAAGGAAATAAAGTGCGATATAATCTGACGGATGATGCAAAAACAGACGACAGTCATCGGGACTGGAAATTTAAGACAGAATTTTGGACTTTCAATGACGATGAAAGACCGGAACTGCCTGATCCTGACAGCGAATATCTGGAATTGCAGCTTTATCTGAAATCCGAGAACTCCTCTGAAAACGTAACTGAAAGCAGTGTTACGAAGGAGTATGTTTTGGACGACGATGATGACGTTTATATCGAAGAAGAAAGTAACGTTTACGATGTAGCAGATGATTATGATTCTGGATGGAAAGCTGTGGGAGAAAAAATACGGATTGATATCAGATAAATGAATCAAATGCCAGAGAATCGTTACTGTTCAATCCATTCACAGTAACTTGGTCAAAATGCATTTCAAATCACCTTCAGTGATGGCGTTTTGTCCCGTATGGTCGTACCAAGCGAGTTGAAGGTTCATGGAAATTGGGAGGCGAGATGACTCTACGGGAAGTAAATTGATTAAAGACCCACGAAATTTAAAGGTCTGAATGACCTGATAGGAAATAAGTTATTTAAAGGTCTACAGAAATCGGAGGGGGAAAGGACTGGGAGATAAGTAAGTTATCAGGAAGTCAACAGAAGTTAGAAATTTTGGATGACTATGGTAAAAGAAAGTAGCAACAGAGTACATGAATTTGCAAAAAATGAATGGTTGGAATTATACTTGCCTACAAGCAAGTCAATAAATTGTCCCCAGGAGGATGGTCCAGAGGACTCTTTTTATCTGCGAGGGAAGAAAATGCAGCCAAGAAAGAATTAGAACACTTAGGATTTGTGGAGGTGGTGTATATGGCGAAACATGAATTTGGAATTATGCTGGATGCCCCTAAGAAAGGCAAGCATTATGACGAATATGAACCGTGGAAATATACCTGCATTTCTGTTGATGATGACGACTTAGCAAACATTGTTGAGAGACTTAGCACCATTGACTTTTATTGGCACACGCTTTCTGCTAAAGGCAAAGGGCTTGCATATTATGGTATTACATTGATTCCACCTGACTCGTTAAAAGCATTTATTGATGTCATTGCAGATATTTCTGAATTGAATGAATTAAAGAAATTATTAGAGCAGGCGTTGGATAAAAATAAATGGATGATTCACTATGGAATCTGATCGAAAAACAATCTGGAGGTGATAAAATGATTAAAGAATTAATGTATATTGAACTCAAAACTGGATATTCGGATGATGGTCCGGCATGGATTGGGTATGTACAAACTTCAAATACCAGGAAAACAATTTATTTCAATGATCATGCTTTTCAGAAGAATATTGGTAACTATGCAAACTATATGGACATTGAGAATGGTGAAGAATATTGGATTTCCGGATTAAAAAAGAAAGAGAGTAATCGGCATTGGGCTGGTCATGGCAAAATTATGATTGACCGTAGAGCAGTTGATGACTATCTCACTTTAATTGGAGAAAAGGAATTGCCATCAAATTTGTTTGAAATAGTTGGCATGGAGGACAGATTTCCAGTTGAACGAGTAAATAAACGATTGAATGCGAAGCATTAAAACATTCATTATGGAGGAATAGAGCGATGAGGAAAATATTGATTGCATTAATTGTGTCAGGGGCATTGCTGGTACTTGGTGGAGTGATTCTTGGATATTATTATCCAATTGTGGGAAATATAGTGGGAATAATTGGATGGATTTTAATCTTTTGCTTTTTTATATTGAAGTTAGTATATGGCAAGAAGAACAAAAAGTAGCTTGTAAAGGAATCTCATTAATGTTAGGATAAAACCAAATGAAGGCACGTTACCACGGGGCGGACTGATGGACATGAACACTTTAAATCCGGGATAGGATTTTGATGAATGGAAGGACACACAGAAAGGAGTTGAGCTTATGTGCCGTGAAATGGAGAAAATTTACAGCGAGGGAATGGAAAGCGGCGAAAAACGCGGTATAGAGAAAGGTGAACTCAAGAAAGCAAAAGAAACAGCCCTTTCCATGGCAGAAGAGGGCATGGATGTAAAGACGATTGCCCGTCTGGTTAAGATAAGCGAAAAAGATGTCCAGAAGTGGATTGATGAAAATTTATGTACAATGAAATAAATAAAAATATTGTAAATGGGCAGGTCTGATATTTTGGACTTGCCCTGATTTTTTAATATTATCGTGCGAAAGGGTAAATTCCCTGTTATAATAGAGTTATCCTGTATTAGAGTTGTAAGGGCATTAGCTATAAATATATCGTAGTAGAAAAGAGGAATGTCAAATGAAAACATTAGTTATTTATTTTTCACAGACAGGAAAGACGAAAGAAGCAGCTGAACGGATTGCACAGCTTTCTGGTGCAGACCTGGTAGAGATTAAGACTCATAAATCTTACCAGATGTCTTATCGAAAGACGGTATTTACCTCATTAAAAGAAATTCTGTTAAACGAGCGGCCAAAACTGAATATGGAGATTCCTGATATTTCTGTATACGACAGGATACTGATAGGAAGTCCGATCTGGTGCGGAACGCTTCCGAATGCAGTGTTCAGTTTTCTGGATAAAGTAAATCTAAATGGAAAAAAAGCAGCAATTTTTACAACCAGTGGAGCTACAGAACCGCAGGAGATCGCGGTGAGAATCAAAAAGAAATATCCTGCAAAATGGTGCAGACCATTTAATGCGAACCATGCAACAGATGAAACTATCATAAGTTGGTTAAAATAACAAGCAATAACTATAAAGTTCCAGAGCCTGTTTTGGAAATGGATATACAAATAAGAGGCTATGAAAGTAGCTGTAAAATCCGATCTTCTATTTGTGGAGGAAACATAATGCAAGATGAAATGTTTATGAAAAAAGCTATTGAACTGTCAAAATTGGCAGTTGAGCATGGTAACGAGCCGTTCGGAGCGGTACTTGTCAAGAATGGCGAAATTGTATTTAGCAACGAGAATCAAATTTATACCAGACACGATCCAACATTTCATGGAGAAGCAGGATTGATTCGAGAGTTTTGTGCACAGACTGGCATTACCGATCTGCATGAATATACTCTTTATTCCAGCTGCGAACCATGTTTTATGTGCAGTGGCGCAATGGTTTGGGTGAAGTTGGGACGGTTGGTTTACGGTGCAAGCAATATTGATTTGGAGCATATTCTCGGAAACACCGGATGCAATTGCTCAAAAATGGTATTTGATAATTCTTTCTGGCAACCGCAGGTTTCGGAAGGTGTTTTACGTGAAGAAAGTCTTTCGATTCTGAAAGAGTATTTTTATAATCATGCAAAGGGGTGAGAGGAAATTTTAAAAATAAGCCGTGAATAATTCAGGTTAAATTGTATCAAGTTCAGCGTTTCAACGAATCCTTGTTCCTGTGGATATTATCCGAATATTTCTTTTATACACTTGCACTTCTTTGATAATCTGTTTATAATAAGAAACATTGTTAACAGTCATTATAATGCATTAAAATGGTCTCACATACCCCTGAAACAGTGAGGTTATTTTTTTGCTTCAAAAAGTGAAAGGAAAATTATGAGAAAACTAGCATTACGCGATAAAATACTCCTACAGATCGACAAGGCCGCGCGCTACATCGGCGGCGAGGTCAATGCAGTCATGAAAAACAAAGATGATGTAGATATCCGCTTTGCGATGGCATTTCCGGATGTGTATGAGATCGGTATGTCAAATCTCGGCATGATGATCTTATATGATATGTTTAATAAAAGAGACGACGTATGGTGTGAGCGTCTTTTTTCTCCGTGGACGGATCTGGACAAGATCATGCGTGAGGAGAAGATCCCGCTCTTTACTCTGGAGTCCCAGGATCCGGTAAAGGAGTTTGATTTCCTTGGGATCACTCTCGGATATGAGATGTGTTATACCAATGTACTTCAGCTTCTGGATCTCAGTGGAATTCCGTTCCGGGCAGCAGAACGTGTCGAAGATGATCCGCTCGTGATCGGTGGCGGTGCATGTGCTTATAATCCAGAGCCACTGGCAGAGTTTTTTGACCTCTTTTATATTGGAGAGGGAGAGACTGTCTATGGCGCTCTGTTTGACGCATATAAGGCAAATAAGAAAGCCGGCGGCAGCAGGCAGGACTTCCTTCTGAAAGCTGCACAGATTCCGGGAATCTATGTGCCGTCTCTCTATGAAGTTACCTACAAAGAAGACGGTACGATTGAATCCTTCCGTCCAAAGCATGCAGATGTGCCGGAAAAAGTAGAAAAACAGCTCATCATCGATATGGGCAGAGACTACAACAAATTGGAAGCACCGGTCGTTCCACATATCAAGGCGACACAGGACCGTGTCACACTGGAGATCCAGCGTGGCTGTATCCGAGGCTGCCGTTTCTGTCAGGCGGGTATGATCTACCGTCCGACAAGGGAGCGTGACGTGGAGACTCTCAAGGAATCTGCAAGGATCATGCTCAAAAATACCGGGCATGAGGAGATTTCCTTAAGTTCTCTGAGCTCCAGTGACTACAGTCAGCTCAAAGAAATCGTAAACTTCCTGATCGATGAATTCCGTGATGAGGCAGTCAATATTTCCCTGCCGTCTCTTCGAATCGATGCTTTTGCCCTGGATGTCATGAGCAAGGTGCAGGATGTCAAGAAAAGCAGCCTGACTTTTGCTCCGGAGGCGGGATCTCAGCGTCTTCGTAATGTGATCAACAAGGGACTTACCGAGGAAGATATCCTTCACGGTGCCGGCGAGGCCTTCAAGGGCGGCTGGAATCAGGTAAAACTTTATTTCATGCTCGGACTTCCGACAGAAACAGAGGATGACATGAAGGGAATTGCACATCTTGCCCAGAAGATCGCAGAAACTTATTATGAAGTCGTTCCGAAAGAACAGCGAAGAGGAAAGGTACAGATCAATGTCAGTACATCTTTCTTTGTTCCGAAGCCGTTCACTCCGTTCCAGTGGGCTCCGATGTTCCGTGAGGAAGATTTTATTGAGAAAGCAAAAGTTGTCAAAAATGAGATCCGCTCTCAGCTGAACCAGAGAAGCATCCGCTACAACTGGCATGAACCGGATGTCACCGTTCTGGAAGGATTCCTTGCAAGAGGCGACAGACGCTGTTCCAAAGTCATTCTCAAAGCATACGAAAAAGGTGCCCTTTATGATGCCTGGTCCGAAAGCTTCCATTATGATATCTGGAAAGAAGCTTTCAAAGAAACAGGTGTGGACATCGAATTCTATACCCTTCGTGAACGAAGCACAGATGAGATCCTTCCATGGGATTTCATTGATGCAGGCGTGACCAAGAAGTTCCTGATCCGCGAGTGGGAGCAGGCAAAAGCAGAGACTGTAACACCGAACTGCCGTCAGAAATGTTCCGGCTGTGGCGTTCTCAAATACAAAGGAGGTGTGTGCTGTGAAAGTAAGAATTAAATTTGCAAAAACCGGTCATATGAAATTTGTAGGACATCTGGATACTATGCGTTATTTCCAGAAAGCGATCCGCCGTGCAGAACTGCCGGTTGCTTTTTCCGGCGGATACAGCCCGCATATGATCATGTCCTTTGCAGCACCTCTTGGTGTAGGAACTACCAGTCTCGGGGAATATTTTGACATGGAACTGACAGAGACTGTTCCGACAAAAGAGATCGAGGAACGTCTGAATGCAGTCATGGTGGACGGCGTTTCTGTATGTTCTGCCCGTCAGGTAGAGGATGGCAAGGCAAGCACAGCCATGGCTCTGGTGGCAGCAGCTGACTATTTCGTACAGTTCCGTGAGGGAAAAGAACCTGCTGCATTCTGGAGAGAGAAACTGGACGAATTTCTTTCCCAGAAAGAGATCATTGTGACCAAGAAAACAAAGCGCAGTGAAAAAACCATAGACATTCGTCCGTATATTTATGAAATGCATCTCGACGGCGAGGGAGTTTTCATGCAGCTCGCTTCTGCAAGTTCCAACTACACCAAACCGGAACTTGTCATGGACACTTTCCTTCGATGGATGGGAGAGGAGCCACTTCCGTTCGCATACATGATCGAACGCCGCGAGATCTATGCCAACAAAGGCGATGAAGAACACCGGAAACTTATTTCTATGGAAGCATTAGGTGAAGAAGTTGAATAAGCTGATCATTACGGAAATACTCCTTGACGAAGTACTCTGTACTGTCTGTGCAGTCTTCAGAGACCAGAAGGTCGTAGAACTTCGTCTGGAGCCGTCCGGAAAGAAAAACACTCTTAACAACATTTATGTAGGACAAGTCGAAAACATTGCCGCCAATATCCAGGCGGCTTTTGTCCGTTTAAGCGATTCCGTAAACGGCTACCTTCCATTGAATCAGTGCACAAACGCCATTTACGCAGACGGACGTAAGTCAGATCAGCCCCTGCGCCCTGGCGACCAGCTCCTGGTTCAGATCAACCGCGAAGCCATGAAAGGGAAACTCCCAGCCCTGACTACAAACCTGAACTTTTCCGGCAAATACCTCGTCCTCACTACCGGCAACCGCAAAATAGGCTTCTCCAACAAACTTTCCAAAGAAGAGAGCAGCCTTTTGAACAAATGGCTGGAAGAAGAACGAAACCTCCCAGACCGCCCCTACGGTCTCATAGCCCGCACCAACGCCGCCGAAGCCACTAAGGAAGAATTCCTCCACGAACTGAACCTTCTGAAAAAGCAGTACGAAAAAACAGCCCTCCACGGCCGAAACCGCACCTGCTACAGCCTTTTATATGAATCAGAATCGTTCTATCTGGCAGCAGTCCGCGACATTTATACACGCGATCTTGATGAGATCGTTACAGACATCCCAGCCATTTACGAAAAAATTTCCGAGTACCTAAGCGAATTCCAACCAGACAAACTACAAATCCTGAACTTATACCAGGACAAACTCCTTCCATTATATAAACTATACAGCCTGGAATCCGCAATCGACGAAGTACGCCACGAAAAAATCTGGCTCAAAAGCGGAGGCTTCCTAGTCATCCAACAAACCGAAGCCTTCGTTTCCATAGACGTAAACAGCGGAAAATACACCGCCAAGAAAAAAGCTGAAGAAACCTACCGAAAGATCAACCTAGAAGCCGCCACAGAAATTGCCCGCCAAATCCGCCTCCGCAACCTCTCCGGCATCATCCTAGTTGATTTCATCAACATGCAAAACCTCGACCACCAGGACGAACTCTTCCACGTCCTCCAGAAACAACTACGCAAAGACCCAGTTAAATGCAAAGCAATAGACATCACCCCACTGCACATCCTAGAAATGACCCGCCAAAAAGTCCGCCGCCCACTAATAGAAGACCTAAGAGACCTACATCAACAGCAGCAGTGACAATAAACAATTAATATAGAAGCAATCCCTATCATCATTATTTGGAGGATTATTAACATAATTAAAATTATGTAAACTTATAATTCCCAGCGGAACAGCGCAGCGCCTTCCGCGTCCCTCAAACGACGGTTTTAGCGGTGGCCAAAAAGGGGGTGCGCGAGGGGGAAATTCGGCCGTTCGCAACTCCGAGATCGTCCCCCTCGCACGGTTTTAATATTTTTTAAAATTTTAGAAAAAAAACACTTGACGAATAAACTACATCATGCTATTATACAGAAGATGCCGCACAGAGAGGTTTAAGAGCATGAGATTTTACTAAAAAATCCTCATCCCACCACATCTGGCGAGTAAAGTTCATAGGAGGTGCCACAGATGTACGCAATTATTGCAACAGGTGGTAAACAGTACAAAGTTGCTGAAGGCGACGTAATCAGAGTTGAGAAACTCGGTGTTGAAGCTGGTGAAACCGTTACTTTTGATAACGTTCTTGCAGTTAGCAACGAAGGTTTAAAAGTTGGAGCAGATGTAGCCAATGCCAGTGTTACCGCTTCTGTAGTTGAAAACGGAAAAGCTAAAAAAGTTATCGTTTACAAATACAAAAGAAAAACTGGATATCACAAGAAAAACGGTCACAGACAGCAGTTCACTAAAGTTAAAATCGAAAAGATCAACGCTTAATCTGGTGTTTGCATGATTACAGTGACAGTCAGTAAGAAGAACAATTCCTATATCAGTTTTACATCCAAAGGACATGCCGGATACGCGGAAGAGGGATACGACATCATATGTGCCGCTGTCTCCGCTCTCGTAATCAACACGGTAAATTCTCTGGATCAGCTGACGAAAGATCATATAGAGGCAGAGGAGAGTGACGGCTTCGTATCCTTCACTTTTACCGAACCGATTTCAGAAGGGGGAACTCTTCTGATGGATTCCCTTGTTCTCGGACTGACAGAAATTGAGCATAGTTATTCAAAACGTTATTTAAAAGTAAAAGTCAGGGAGGTGTAATGACATGATGAAAATGAACCTTCAGTTATTCGCACATAAAAAAGGTGTTGGTTCTACAAAGAACGGTCGTGACTCCGAGTCTAAGAGATTAGGTGCCAAAAGAGCAGACGGACAGTTTGTTAAAGCTGGAAACATCCTTTACAGACAGCGTGGAACAAAGATTCACCCAGGTGAAAATGTAGGCTGCGGTAAAGACTATACATTATTTGCACTGACAGATGGTGTAGTAAGATTCACCAGAAAAGGACGCGATAAGAAACAGGTTTCTATCGTTCCGGTAGAGGCAGAATAATCAAGTTCAGCGTAAGGCTTCAAATCGTTCAGGTTTGGAGCCTTTCTTTGAATTCAAAATAAAAGAGGAGCGACATATATGTTTGCAGACAGAGCAAAAATTATCATCCGTTCAGGAAAAGGCGGAGATGGACATGTAAGCTTCCGCCGAGAGCTGTACGTGCCGAATGGCGGTCCTGACGGCGGAGACGGAGGAAGAGGCGGAGACGTGATCTTCGAAGTGGACGAAGGTCAGAATACGCTTGGAGAATACCGTCATAAGAGAAAATTTAAGGCACAGGACGGACAGGAAGGCGGCAAGAAACGCTGCCACGGAGCTGACGGCGATGATATCGTCCTCAAAGTTCCGGAAGGGACCGTTATCATGGAAGCACAGTCACGCAAGGTCATTGCGGATATGTCCGGTGAAAACCGCAGACAGATCGTGCTCAAAGGAGGAAGAGGCGGCAAAGGAAACCAGCATTATGCGACGGCAACCATGCAGGTTCCGAAGTATGCACAGCCGGGACAGCCTGCACAGGAGCTGGAAGTTCTTCTGGAACTTAAGGTGATCGCAGACGTAGGACTTGTAGGATTCCCGAATGTCGGCAAATCCACTTTCCTTTCCAGAGTCACCAATGCACAGCCAAAGATCGCCAATTATCACTTCACAACACTGAGTCCGAACCTTGGTGTGGTAGATACTGAGAATGGCGGATTTGTTATCGCAGATATCCCGGGACTGATCGAGGGAGCATCTGAGGGTGTTGGCCTTGGACATGAATTCCTGAGACACATTGAGCGTACCCGTGTCCTTGTGCATATCGTAGATGCTGCATCTACAGAAGGCCGTGATCCGGTGGACGATATCCATAAGATCAACAAGGAACTGGAAGCATACAATCCGGAGATCGCAGCAAGACCGCAACTCATTGCGGCAAACAAAATCGACTGCATTTTTGACGACGGAGAGGAAAATCCGATCGACCGTCTCAAAGCAGAATTTGAACCACAGGGGATCAAAGTTTACCCGATCTCAGCAGTAACAGGTCAGGGGCTTAAGGAACTCATTTATGGGATCAAAGAGCTTCTGAACAGCGCACCGGCAGAGAGGATCGTATTTGAACAGGAATTCTTCCCGGAGGACGAACTGTTTGCAGAGAATCTTCCATTTACAGTAGAGAGAGATCCGGATGATCCGGAGATCTTCATCGTAGAGGGACCGAAGATCGAAAAGATGCTCGGATATACCAACCTCGATTCCGAGAAAGGCTTCGCATTCTTCCAGCGTTTCCTCAAAGAAGGCGGAATCCTTGAGGAACTGGAAAAAGCTGGTATCGAAGAAGGAAACACAGTCCGTATGTACGGCTTTGACTTTGATTATTACAAATAGAAAGGTCTGAAAATATGACAAGCAAACAGAGAGCATACCTGAAAGGGCTTGCAATGAAAATGGAACCGATCATGCAGCTTGGCAAAGGATCTGTCACACCGGAAAACACAGCGGCTGTTGACGAAGCACTTGCAGCAAGAGAGCTGATCAAGATCAGTGTACTTCAGAACTGCCTGGATGACCCGCGTCAGATGGCAGAGGTTCTGGCAGAAAGAACACATGCCCAGGTCGTACAGGTCATCGGACGAAAGATCGTTCTGTACCGCGAAGGCAAGAAAGAAAAGAAAAAGATCATTCTTCCGTAACATCAGGGAGGAACAGGTATGGAGAACAGACGAAAAAAAATCGGCATCATGGGAGGAACGTTCGATCCCATCCATGTCGGACATCTGATCCTTGGAGAGAAGGCATACGAACAGCTTGGACTTGACAAGATCTTATTTATGCCGGCCGGGAATCCTCCGCACAAGAGGAACCGTAAGGGAAGGGCATCTGATGAACAGAGAGTTGAGATGGTGAATCTGGCGATCCAGGGAAACCCGCACTTTGAACTTTCTCTGATCGAGATGAATGCAGAGGGATTTACCTATACCTATCGTACTCTGGAGACCCTTAAGAAACAGAATCCGGATACGGATTATTACTTTATTATAGGAGCCGATTCTCTGTATAACTTTGCAACCTGGATGGAGCCTGCCCGGATCTGTCAGGCGTGTACGATCGTTGTTGCGACCAGAGACCACGTGCCTGTAAAAAATCTGGATCAGGAGATGACGTATCTCTCAAAGCAGTATGGAGGATGTTTTATCCGACTGGAGACGCTCAATATCGACATTTCCAGTCAGCTTCTGCGTCAGTGGCATCAGGAAGACAAGAGTATCCGCTATTATGTGCCGGATGCAGTTGTAAATTATATTGAGGAGAATCAGATCTATCATCCGTCTGAGATGATACCTGATCTGACTCCGACAGAGGGAGATAACGTAAAGATGGCAGATTATGATTTCATAAAAATGCAGAAGAAACTGGCAAAATATCTTGATGAAGACCGATATGCACATACCCTTGGCGTGATGTATACCTGCGCATCCCTGGCGATGGTCCATGGATATGACCTCAAAGATGCACAGGCTGCAGGGCTTCTTCATGACAGTGCCAAATGCATTCCAAACAAGAAAAAGCTTAAGATGTGTGAAGAACATAAAATTCCGGTTACAGAGTTTGAAAAAACACATCCGTTTCTTCTTCATGCAAAATTGGGGGCATATGTTGCAGAAGTCAAGTATGGAATCAAGGATAAAGAGATCCTTTCTTCCATTACTTATCATACAACCGGAAGACCAGACATGTCTCTTCTGGAAAAGATCGTATATATCGCAGACTACATTGAGCCGGCGAGAAACAAAGCACCAAATCTCACCAAAGTAAGAAAACTTGCTTTTGAGGATCTGGATGAGTGCATGTACGAAATTCTCAAGGATACACTTTCCTACCTTGAAGAAAATCCGAAGGACGTCGATTCTGCAACAAAAGAAGCATTTGAATTTTACAGCGATTTGCATAACACCAGGTTTGGGGATAAAACACAGGCCTGATGCAGAAAGGAATAGAAGCTATGAACAAAGAACTGGAAATGGTACGTCTTGCCTGCAAAGCCATGGATGAGAAGAAAGCGATCGATATCAAAGTGATCGACATCCATGAGGTTTCCGTGATCGCAGATTATTTCGTGATTGCAAGCGGAAGTAACTTAAATCAGGTACAGGCAATGGTAGACAACGTAGAGGAACAGCTCGGACGTGCCGGCTATGAGCCGAAACAGGTCGAGGGAACAAGAGGTTCCAACTGGATCCTTATGGACTACGGCGATCTGATCATCCATGTATTTGATGAAGAAAACCGTCTTTTCTATGATCTGGAGAGAATCTGGAGAGATGGAAAAGAAGTCGATGTGGAAGAGTTTTTGAAATAATTTACCATAAATATATTATGTAAACAAATAAAGCAAATACTAAAGCTCCGGATCAAAAACAGTCCGGAGCTTTAGTTATGCATAAAATTATTCAAAGCACAGGAAAGATCGATCCTTACTGAAAGAAGCGGAATACACCAAAGACTTTGCCAAGAATCTGAAGATTATCCTGAACCAGAATCGGATCCATGGAATCGTTCTCCGGCTGAAGACGATAGTAGCCGTCTTCCTTATAGAAAGTCTTTACAGTGGCGGAGTCCTCAACGAGTGCAACAACGATATCTCCGTTCTCTGCAGACGCCTGCTGTTTCACAAGAACCTGATCTCCGTCGAAGATCCCGGCATTGATCATACTGTCACCCTTGACGCGGAGCATAAAACTCTGCTCATTCGGCATGAATTCTGCCGGAACAGGAAAATACGTCTCGATATTCTCGACTGCGAGGATCGGCTGACCTGCTGCTACGGTGCCGATGAGAGGAACATTAACAACCTCTCTGCGGACAAGGTTAAAATTGTCATCAATGATCTCAATTGCTCTTGGTTTGGTCGCATCTCTGCGAATATAACCGTTCTTCTCCAGGGCTTCCAGATGAGAATGTACGGAAGATGTGGATTTCAGATGAACTGCTTCACAAATTTCTCTTACGGCAGGAGGGAAGCCTCTGTTCAGGATTTCGTTTTTGATGTAATCCAGAATCTCCTGCTGTTTTTTACTGATTCTGCCATAAGCCATAGATATACCTCCAGGTTCACGATACTTTACTATACACAAATTTATTATAGCACAGTCTGGACAAAATAGCAAACAGATATTCGGAAAATACGTTCGAGATTTCCTGACAGATCAAGAAATTATCTGCTTTTTCTTGTCATTGCAGGATGAAAATGGTACAATGATGGATGCAAAATACAAAGATTGATATAAAGGAGGCATTTTTTGTGCCTGATAATCAGAAAAATTCCGGTAATCATCCAGGTTCTCTTTCGAAGATTCGAAAGATCTTTGGGTTGAATATAGGCACTATGTTATTTGGGTGTCTTTTGATTTATATGTTGTTCAGTGCTGTGCTGTATCTGACTTCTACGAATATTGAATCTTATCTGGTCATTTCAGGACCTCTGTCAAGAAATGAAACTTATACAGGGCTTGCACTTCGCGAAGAGTCTGTTCACCAGGCAGAGACCAGTGGATATGTGAGTTATTATGCAAGAGAGGGAAGTAAGATCAATGCCAGCGGAGCTGTTTATGGCATCAGCAGTACACAGCCTTCAGAAACCACATCGGAACTGAGTGCAGAGCAGCTTTCACAGATTCGCAGTAATATGCTCAGCTTTTCCAAAGGATTTAATTCCAGCAGGTTCAACAGTACATATAGTTTTAAATATGAACTGGAGGGAGATATCCTTCAGTATGCACAGGCCCCGGGAAGTAGTACTGCGACGGTTTCTTCTGCATCATCAGATTCTTCTGATGAAAGTGCAGACAGTGTGCCGGCAGTTTCGACAGCATCTTATGCCGGTCAGACACTGAGCAAGGCAGATACGGACGGGATTGTGCTGTATTCTGTCGACGGATATGAAGGAAAAAGCCTGGAAAACCTTACAGCAGAGGACTTTGACCAGACTGCATATCATGAGACAGATCTTAAGAACCAGGGAACAGTTAATGCGGGTGACAATATGTACACGCTGGTAACGGATGAGCGGTGGAGTCTTTTGATACCGCTCAGCGGCAAGCAGGCAGCAAAACTGAAGGATCGTACTTCTGTTCGTGTCAAATTTATGAAAGATGGAATGACACAGAGCGGAGATTTCAGTATTGTGGAAATTGACAAAGCAAAATATGGAAAAATAGATTTTAACAAAGGTCTGATCCGTTACGCGGCAGACCGCTTTCTTGAGATTGAGTTGGTAACTAACACGGTTACAGGACTTAAGATCCCGTTGTCTTCGATTGTAACAAAGGAATTTTATAAGATTCCTTCTGCATACCTGACAGTGAATAAAGATCAGGAATCAGGAATTATGATTCAGAGCACGGACAAAAATGGAAATACGACACAGAAGTTTGTCAAGGCGACTGTTTACGGAGAAGATGAACTGGAAAGTACAGAAGAAGAGGAGTCTCCGGGAAGTATCTATTATATTGATATGAGTAATTTCAAAGAGGGAGATGTGGCAGTCGACACAGAGAATCAGAGTAAATATGTGATAAGAGAGGTTGGAGTTCTGGAAGGTACATATTGTATCAATCAGGGATATGCTGTTTTCCGACGGATTCAGATCCTGGATCAGAATGAGGAATACGCAGTTATATCCAGAGAGACTCGTTACGGGCTTTCCAGATATGATCATATTGTCAGAAATGCCGATAAGGTAGATGAGCAGGAAATTTTATATTAAAAGTTGTATAAGCTAAGGAGGCTGATATTATGGTAACAGAGAATCTGAATCAGGTCAGAGAAAATATTAAAGCAGCATGCGAGGCAGCAGGACGCGATCCAAAGGAAGTAACGTTGATCGCAGTCAGCAAGACGAAGCCGGTTCATATGCTTCAGGAAGCATATGATGCAGGTGCGAGAGTATTCGGAGAAAATAAAGTACAGGAGATCACGGACAAATATCCGCAGCTGCCAAAGGATATCCAGTGGCATATGATCGGACATCTTCAGAGAAATAAAGTGAAATATATCGTGGACAAAGTTGCTCTGATCCATTCTGTGGATTCTCTCAGGCTGGCACAAACAATTGAACAGGAAGCTGCAAAGCATGATGTCTGCGTTCCGATCCTTCTGGAAGTCAATGTCGCACAGGAGGAGACGAAATTTGGACTTAAAACAGAAGAAGTTCTTCCTCTGGTGGAATCTATCGCGAAGTTTCCGCATATAAAGATACAGGGGCTTATGACAATTGCGCCTTATGTACAAAATCCAGAAGAAAATCGACCGATTTTCCGTCAATTAAAAAAATTAAGTGTTGACATTGCAGCCAAAAACATTAATAATGTTACTATGAGTGTTTTAAGCATGGGTATGACTGGGGATTATCAGGTTGCTGTGCAGGAAGGCGCTACAATGGTGCGTGTTGGAACTGGAATATTTGGCGAGCGAGATTACTCAAAACAGGCACAGGACAAATAAGATTGGAGATTGAAATGGGCGTTTTAGATAAACTTTTGGACGTTGTAAAGCTGAATGATGAATATGAGGAGGATGACTTCCTTGATGAAGGACTTCTTGACGAGGACGATGAGGATTTCCTTGACGACGAGGACGATGAAGAGAAACCGGTAAAGAAATTCTTCCAGAAATTCGGCAAAAAGAAAGAAGAGAATGATTTTTTTGACGAGGACGAAGAAGATGAGGAAGAAGAGCCAGTAAAGGCAGAGGTGAAGCAGCCTGCACCGAAGCAGACCTTTAAAACCACTTCTGCACCAAAGCAGGACAAGCCAGTACGTACTTCTTCCAAGATCACACCAATGAGAAGCAGCAGAAGATCCAGTCTTCCTGTAAATATGGAAGTCTGTGTCATCAAACCGTCTTCTATGGAGGATACACGTGAGATCGCAGATACTCTCGTTGAGAAATCTACAGTTGTTCTGAATCTGGAAGGTATTGATGTAGAACTTGCACAGAGGATCATTGATTTTACATCAGGTGCATGTTATTCCCTCGGTGGAAGCCTTCAGAAAGTATCCAGCTATATCTTTATCCTTGGACCAGAAGGTGTAGATATCACAGGTGACCTTCAGAATATTCTTGGAAGCACTTCTACTCCTTCTGTAAGAGCAGGTTATTAATGCACAATGGAAAAAGAAGAATTTTTCATTAAGAGAATCCGGGAACTGGCAAATCTTTCTTATCGGAGAGACATTGTCACATTTTCGGATTTCCTTAATTTAAACGAACAAAATATCGTAAACAACCGAAAGAATCAGATTCCTGGTGTAGTGACGGAATGCTTCGGCGGTTATGAGCAAGCAGAGCGTCAGATGATAGCGTTTCATCCTGATGCTCTTGCTTTTACCTGGGAATATCCGATCACCTGTCTTAAGGTTGAACCGAAGGCCAGGAAATTTTCAGAGGACCTGGGTCACAGGGATTATCTGGGGGCAGTCTTAAACCTTGGGATCGAGCGTTCCGTGATCGGGGATATTCTGATCCAGGAACATACGGCCTGGATCTTCTGCCACAACAAGATCGCAGATTTTCTTGTGGATAATCTTGATCGGATCCGTCATACTGCGGTGAAGGTTTCTGTTGTGGATAACCCGGAGCATTATCCGGAACCACAGTTTGCACTTGTCACAGGAACCTGTTCTTCGGTACGTCTGGATGCGCTGATCGCACTTGCTTTTCAGGCTTCCAGAAGCAGCATGGTTTCTTTTATCGAGAACGGGCAGGTTTTTGTAAATGGCAAACTCATCACTTCCAATGGCTATGAGCCGAAGGAAGGGGATATCATATCAGTCCGCGGAAAGGGACGTTTCATCTTTGACGGAGTTTCCCGGCAGACAAAAAAGGGACGGAACAGTGTGAAGCTGCGCCGTTATCAGTAAATCACAGAGGAGGCAGACATGGCAGAAGAAATTTTACAGGTAAAAAGAAATGGAGATTTTTATTATCCGATCTATTTTGAAGAGGGATTTGACAGACTTGCAGACGCGATCTGTACAGAGGGACTGGAAGGACGTAATCTCTGTATTGTGACAGACACCCATGTGGAACCTCTTTATGCAGAGAAAGTAAAGCGTGTTCTTACGCAGGTTGCATCCAGAGTCTCTGTCTTTGTCTTTGAGGCAGGTGAGAGAAACAAGAACCTGAATACGGTGCAGCAGTTATACAAGGCACTGATCGAGAATCAGCTTGACCGCAAGAGTCTTGTGGTTGCGCTTGGCGGCGGTGTGGTAGGCGATCTCTCCGGATTTGGAGCAGCGACGTATCTCCGAGGCATTGACTTTATCCAGATCCCGACAACACTTCTCTCTCAGGTGGACAGCAGTGTAGGCGGCAAGACAGGTGTGGACCTTGACCAGTACAAAAACATGGTCGGAGCTTTTCATCAGCCGCGCCTTGTCTATATGAACATGAATACACTGAAATCCCTCCCACCGGTAGAGTTTGCCTGCGGAATGGGTGAAGTACTTAAGACAGGTCTGATCTGTGATGCGGATTTTTATGAATATGTGCTTGCAAACCATGAGGCGATCCGTGCCCTCGATACTGCTGCCCTGGCAAAAATGATCCGCCGCTGCTGTGAGATCAAGGCCGGTGTTGTAGAGCGTGATCCGAAGGAACAGGGAGAACGTGCACTTCTGAATCTTGGTCATACTGTAGGACATGCAGTGGAGAAGCTCAAGGATTTCCAGCTGCTGCACGGACAGTGCGTTGCGATCGGACTTGTGGCTGCTGCTTATATTTCCTGGAAGAGAGAGCTCCTCACAGAAGAAGAATATAACAGGATCAGAGAAGGCTGTCTTCTTTATGATCTTCCTGTCAGTGCAGAAGGTCTTGACGAGGCAGCAGTCCTTGCGGTCACCAAAAAGGACAAGAAGATGGAACAGGGACAGATCAAATTTGTGCTGATGAAGGGAATAGGAAACAGTTTTATTGACCGTTCTGTAAGTGATGAGGAATTGCTGGAGGGAATCAGGGAGATCCTTAAATGAAAAAACAGGATACGTTTGACACAGGAAGGACTACAATTCTATGTAGCGGACTGATCCTTGTACTGATCTTGCTGGATCAGGTTGCGAAGCATGAAGCTCTTTTGCACCTGAAGGATCACAGTAGTATCTCACTGATACCAGGTGTACTGGAACTTGCTTATGTAGAGAACCGCGGCATGGCATTTGGCATGCTGGAAGGCAGACAGTTCTTATTTGGCGGCATGTGTGTGATATTCTGCATTGCACTGATCGGGGTCTTTGTCAGGATACCGAAGAACAGATATTATCTGCCACTGCTGCTCACAGGAGCAGTATTGTTTGGCGGGGCAGCAGGGAACTTTATTGACCGGCTGTTCCGAGGATATGTGGTGGATTTTATCTATTTTTCCCTGATCGATTTTCCTGTGTTTAATATTGCGGATATCTATGTGGTATGCGGCGGGATCGTGCTGGTGCTTCTGGTAGTCTTTAAATACAAGGATGAAGACTTTGAATTCCTGAGTTCAAAGATAAAGGATAAATAATCTATGGAAACAATAAATTTTAAAGTGGATGTGGAAAAAGCCGGCATCCGTATTGACCGCTATCTTGCGGATGTATGCCTGGACTTTTCCAGATCTTATCTGCAGAAACTTCTCAAAGACCAGATGGTTTCTGTAAATGGCAAAGTAGTAAAGGCAAATTATAAGACGCAGGCGGGTGACGAGGTGGCACTTCAGGTGCCGGATATGCAGCCGCTCGATATCAAACCGGAAGAGATCCCTCTTGATATCCTGTATGAGGATGAATGGCTGATGGTGGTAAATAAGCCAAAGGATATGGTCGTGCATCCAAGTGCCGGACATATGGAGGGAACTCTGGTCAATGCAGTCATGGCGCACTGCGGTGAGCATCTCTCCGGGATCAATGGCGTTCTGCGCCCCGGAATCGTGCACAGGATCGACAAGGACACAACAGGGGCACTTCTTATCTGCAAGGAGGACGGAGCCCACAGAGACCTTGCAGAGCAGCTCAAGGAGCACAGTATCAAACGAAGATATCGTGCAGTTGTGCAGGGAAACATCAAAGAAGATGAGGGAACTGTCGATGCGCCGGTAGGAAGACATCCGATCGACCGCAAAAAGATGGCGATCAATCATAGGAACGGCAAGGAAGCCGTGACACATTATAAGGTCCTGGAACGTTTCGGCAATGCGACGTATATCGAGTGCCGCCTGGAAACAGGACGTACGCACCAGATCCGTGTGCATATGGCAAGTCTTGGTCATCCGCTTCTCGGCGATACGGTGTATGGATCATCCAAAAATCCATATCATCTCCAGGGACAGGCACTTCATGCAATGATCCTGGGATTCCGTCATCCGGTGACGGGGGAATATCTGGAATTTACGGCACCGCTTCCAGAGTATTTCGAGAAACTTCTCGATAAATTGCGTAAGTAAAGAATCAAGAGACTTTTCCGGCAAATTGTTGTTCTAATTTCAGGAAAATTGTAAAATAATTATAAATTGTTGGCATTTTCAGGAAAAATAATGTATAATACTTCTATAGTTTTTGCAGAAGGGAGTGCACAGCTTATGAATAGTACAAGTTCAATCATCACAATCGGACGTGAATATGGAAGTGGAGGAAGACAGATCGGTCAGGAGATCGCCAAATATTTCGGGATCAAATGTTACGATAAGGAACTTCTGGAGCATGCCGCAAATGACAGTGGTATCTGCAAGGAACTGTTTGAGAATCATGATGAGAAACCGACCAACAGTTTTCTGTATTCTCTGGTCATGGATACCTATTCTTTTGGATATTCTTCCGCAGGATTTTCGGATATGCCGATGAACCACAAGATCTTCCTTGCACAGTTTGATGCGATCAAGAAACTGGCAGATGAGGGTCCGTGTGTTATGGTAGGCCGCTGTGCAGATTATGCGCTGGCAGACTGGAAGGACTGCTTTAGTGTATTTGTACATGCAGATCTTGACTGGCGGATCAACCGTCTTGCAGCCAAACACAACAAATCTCCAAAAGAAGCCAAGGACATGATCACCAAGACCGATAAGAGCAGGGCAAGCTACTATAACTACTACACCAACAAGAAATGGGGAGCAGCCAAGAGCTATAATCTCTGCATCGACAGTAGCAAGCTCGGTATCGAGAACAGCGTCAGAACGATCATAGAAGCGATCAAGATCTTTGACGAGAGCAAAAATAAATAAAAGTTTCAGCAAAGAAGTCCTCTGGCAGTGTGTCAGGGGACTTTAGCTTAGGGGAGGAACACTATGAGCCACACATCGATCCTGCAGTTTCGTACAGCCAATTGTAAAAACTGCTATAAATGTATCCGCAACTGTCCCGTAAAGGCGATCAGGGTCACAAATCAGCAGGCACAGATCATTGAAGAACAATGTATTCTCTGCGAGAAATGTATCGCTGTCTGTCCTCAGCACGCAAAGGTAGAACACGACGATATCCCGGCTATCCAAAGAGTGATTGCGTCCGGCAAAAAGGTGATCGCGTCTGTACATCCTGCTTATCTTGCAAGATATGGCTGGAACAGTATTGGTGATCTGGAAAAATATCTGCAAAAAATGGGTTTCTGGCAAGCATTTGACGCGGCGCAGGGAGCAGCTGTGATGAAGGAAGAATATACCAGGCTTCTGCGGGAACAACAGCAGAAAAAACTGGTGATCTCATCGAACTGTCCGGTGGTGGTGCGGCTGATCGAGACGAAATATCCTCATCTGACAGAATATCTGGCTCCGGTTTATTCTATGAAGCAGATGCATGCAGCATATTTAAGAGAGCAATATCCAGACGCATCTATCGTATACATCAGCCCGTGTATTTCTGTAATGTCAGAACTGAAAGAGCGCCAGTCATGCGCGGATTATGTAATTACATTTGGAGAGCTGAATAACTGGATGAAGGATATCCAGGAAAAACCAGAACGAGAGGATCAAAAAGACGTATATCTTTCAAGAATGACCGCGGTAAGCGGAGGTCTGATACAGGCAATGCAGCCGATAAACGGACAGAAGTACCTGTCGGTAGATGGAATAGATCAGTGCAAGGAAATCTTAAAGGAACTGAGGACAGGAGATTATGCAGATTATTTCATAGAAATGAACGCTTGTACAAACGGATGTATCGGCGGGGCTTATTCTTTGCAACAGGAAAAGAAACTGCTGGATGCGCTGATCGCGATCAGAGAGCTTTCCATGAAAAATGGTCAGGTAGATTATCAGAAAGATCATCATATCCAGATGCCGGAGATTCCGGAAAGGAAATTTGTGCAGGAGGAAACCTATCCGGAAAAAGCGATCACAAAAGAACAGTTTACCCATGTGATGCACGAAATGGGCAAATATACAAAAGAGGATGAACTGAACTGCGGCGCCTGCGGCTATGACACCTGCAGGGCAAAGGCGATCGCTGTTATCCAGGGCAAAGCGGAAGTATCTATGTGCATTCCTTATATGAGAGAAAAACAGGAAGACTACGCCAATATTATCATTGAGGCTATGCCGGGACTTCTGGTCACGGTAGATTATGACCTTAATATCATACAGATGAACAAAGCGGCGAATGATCTGTTTGATATTTCCAGAAAAAAGCAGCTCCTTGGAAAAGCGGTGGGCGAGATCATGGATGATTATCCGATCATAAATATGATAGCTTTTAACCGGGAGATCGTACAGGACTGTATCTATCTGAATGAACAGAAACGTTATATAGAACGTGTTCTTACAAATGACTGGAAGAATAAACTGATCTTATGTATCATGAAAGATGTGACCAGAGAAAAGGAGAGCGAAAAGAAGCAGAACCGTGCCAAGGCAGAGGCAGTTCAGATGGCAGATAAACTGGCGGCGGAACAGCTTCGGATCGTGCATGAGATCGCCAGTCTTCTGGGAGAAACGGCAGCAGATACCAAAGTGGCTATTGAAGAGCTGAAGCAGACCATTTTGCAGGAGATAAAGTAGGATGGAAAAGAAGAAATACGAGACGATACAAACGATAGGAGATATTCCGACAGGATTCGGTAGGGTCAGCCTCAACAAGAAGAAAGAAAAGATCTGCGGTGACTATTATACAGTGATCACAGATACAGATCAGACAGTACTGGTGCTTTCTGACGGATTGGGAAGCGGGGTAAAGGCCAATATTCTGGCTACGCTGACTGCCAGAATGCTCAGTATCATGATCGCAAGGAATATGGACATCCGGACAGCCGTAAAAGCTGTTGCAGATACGCTTCCAATCTGCAGTGTACGCAATCTGGCGTATGCTACTTTTACTGTATTAGTGTCAGAAGGGAATGGAATCTGTCTTCTGCAGTACGATAATCCGGATGCTATTTTGCTTCGTAATGGAAAAAGTGTGGATTATCATCGGGATATTCTAATGTTCGGAGAAAAAGAGATCCACCAGAGTTATTTTCAGTTTCGGACAGGCGATATGCTGATACTTATGAGTGACGGTGTCACCAATGCCGGAATGGGCAAAACCACCTATGGCGGCTGGGGAAGGGAGGAAGTACTGAAATTCTGTGAACAGCGTTACCATAAGGGAATGAGTGCACAGGAGATGGCATCTGACATTGCAGATGCGGGTGTGGCTCTGAATATGGATGAGACGGATGATGACCTTACGGTATTGACTCTGACAGGAATGAAGAAAAACGTAGTGAACATTATGGTCGGGCCGCCGGCAGACCGGGCGGATGACCGCAGTTATTTTACGACTTTTTTTGAAAAAGAGGGAATGCGCATCGTATGTGGTGGGACCACGGCAAAGCTGGTCGCGGATTATCTGGGAGAAGAGGTAGCCGGGATTCCCGGTACCGGAACAGAAGAAGTTCCAGCCATGTCGCAGATCAAAGGCATTGACCTGGTAACGGAGGGACTTCTGACTTTACAGAAGGTGATCGATTACTATGAGGATTTCAGCGAAGACAGGCTGTATTATAATCGGATCATCAAGAAGAAGGATGCGGCAGCAGAACTGTTTCGGATATTGTTTGCCGAAGCTACGGAGATCAATTTTTTCTTTGGAAATGCACTGAATGAAAATTATACAGCACTTCATATTGAACGTGAAAAGAAAAAGAATCTGGCACTGGAACTGATCGGAGCTTTAAAATCCGAAGGAAAAAAAGTGAAGATCTGCTTCTGGTGCGTATAAATGAGGAAAATGGAGAAGAATGCAATGATAACAAGACAGGATTTAATAAATCAGATAGAACGCTATCAGCCGTTTAATGAGCAGGAAGAAGCAGATAAATTTCTGATCTTACAATGGATCAGGGAGAATGATAACGCATTCTTAAGGGAAAACACCGTTGCCCATATGACGGCTTCTGCCTGGGTAGTGAACAAAGACCGGAGCAAGGTACTTATGGTATATCACAATATCTATGATTCCTGGTCGTGGCTTGGGGGACATGCGGATGGAGAGACGGATCTTCTTGCGGTTGCGCTTCGTGAGGTAAAAGAAGAAGCGGGGATCTCGTATGTGCGCCCGGTATCGGAGGAGATCTTTTCTCTGGAATCTCTTACGGTGGATGGGCATGTCAAGAAGGGAAAGTATGTATCCAGCCATCTGCACCTGAATGTGACGTATCTTCTGGAAGCAGACTGCGAGGAAGCAGTTTCGATCAAAGCAGATGAAAACAGTGGAGTAGCCTGGTTTTCTCCGGAAGAAGCATTAAAGAAGTCTACAGAGCCATGGTTTGTAGAACGTGTATATGCGAAATTGATAGAAAAAACGAAAAAAGAAAGATGTCAGTAGCAGATTTGTGCTATAATATTTGGAAATAAAGATAAAACAGGAGAATTTTATGAGACTGGTTGTACAGAGAGTACTTCAGGCAGAAGTACAGGTAGATGGACAGAGTATAGGCAAAATAGGCAGGGGCTTTCTGGTGCTGGTAGGTGTCGGAAAGGATGACACAAAGGAGATTGCAGACAAATACCTCAAGAAGCTGCTGGGACTTCGTATTTTTGAGGATGAGAATGGAAAGACAAATCTTTCTCTCAAAGATGTTAGCGGGGAACTGCTTCTTGTTTCGCAGTTTACGCTCTATGCAAACTGTAAGAAGGGAAACAGACCAAGCTTTATCGAGGCGGGTGAACCGGACAAGGCGGAAGCTTTGTATGAATATATGATCGAGGAAGCATCAAAGAGCGTTCCGGTCGTACAGCATGGAAGCTTTGGGGCAGACATGAAGGTTTCTCTTATCAATGACGGACCGTTTACGATCCTTCTGGATGAGCATATTTTATAAGATACCGAAGATGGGGAGGCAGGAATAATGATTATTGATCATGTGAAGGTTTTTACAGAGGATAAGAAGTTTACAGACGGCGGGATCGTCATAAAGAACGGAACGATCGAACAGGTTTATACAGAGGGGAAGAGACCTCAGACAGAAGATGAGGTCCTTGACGGGAAAGGCATGTACGCGATACCGGGGCTTATTGACCTGCATTTCCACGGATGCAAGGGAGACGACTTCTGCGACGGCAGCAGGGATGCGATCGCTAGGATCGCGGAATATGAGGCTTCTGTGGGGGTGACTGCGATCGCTCCGGCGACGATGACGCTTCCGGTCGAGGAACTGGAGCAGATCCTCCGTGTGGCAGCAGAATACAAAAAAGGTCCGCACAGTAAGAAAGAGGCGGATTTTGTCGGCATCAACATGGAGGGACCTTTTATCAGTCCTGCCAAGAAGGGCGCGCAGGATGAGAGAAATATCATTCCGTGTGATGTGAAGGTCTGCGAGCGTTTTCTGGAAGTTTCAGAGGGGCTGGTGAAGTTCATGGGTATCGCGCCGGAGAAGAGCGAAAATGCGGTTTCTTTTATTGAGGCGGTCAAAGATAAGGTAAATGTTTCTCTGGCACATACAAATGCGGATTATGATACGGCTATGGCGGCTTTTAACGCAGGGGCAGACCATGCGGTTCATCTTTACAATGCCATGCCTGCATTTACGCACCGCGCACCGGGTGTGATCGGGGCTGTTTATGACAGTAAGCATGTGATGGCGGAGATCATCTGTGACGGTGTACATATCCATCCGGCAGCAGTTCGGGCGACATTTGAAATGATGGGAGAGGACCGCATGATCCTGATCAGTGACAGTATGCGTGCAGCAGGAATGCCGGACGGTTCCTATACTTTGGGCGGGCTGGATGTAAACGTAGTCGGAAACCGCGCTACACTGGCCTCAGACGGGGCGATAGCAGGTTCTGTGACGAATCTTATGGACTGCATGAAAACAGCGGTTAAAACCATGAATATCCCGTTGGAAACAGCAGTTGCCTGTGCCACGATCAATCCGGCAAAAAGCCTTGGGATCGATGCTGAATACGGTTCCATCCGAGCAGGCAAAAAAGCGCACATCGTCCTGATGGATCAGGAACTGAACGTGCAGCAGGTAATTAAGGATGGGGAACTGCTATAGTTGCAGTTTCCTTATAAATATGTTATAGTATATAAAAACACCTAACAAACCCCAAAACCTGCTTCGCACAACCAGGAAAGGAGGAACATTCTTGATGGAAGATTATCCATTCAGTGAAAAGACAAGGATCATATGGAAACAATTTATCAGGCAGTTTCAGGAAGAAAGTATTGCATCCTATCAAAGTGATTTCCTGGAATTTACACGATTTACGAAGAAAGATTTCCTGGATATCCATGCAGAAGATGTAGCGGGATTCTACAGAAATCTTGAAAAAAAGATCGAAGAGAAAACACTTGCGCCAAGTACCTGTGCCAAAAAGATCCGGGAACTGAATTCCCTGTCAAATTACGTCTATGAGAATCGTCTGGAATTTGGTATCAGAGATGATTATACGAATCATTTTGCCGATTATGTCAAAAAAGTCCAAAAAGTAAGCATGTATGCAAATGCAGTTCCTGTGGAGGACATTGACCGGCTGCTTGTAGCTGCACAGGAAAATCATATGGCGTACTGTATCATAATTTTGCTTTACCGCATGGGCTTTTCCTCGACAGAGATCATTGACATGAAGCCGGAAAATATCCGTCTATATAACAACGGAGCCTATGCATTTATGCCAAAACGCGACAAGGCAAATTTTATCCCGGAAGATGTCTACAGGATCCTGGAGCTGTATCTGGCAGAACGAGAATCGAACGAATATCTGTTTTACAATAAATATGGAAATCAGCTCAATACCATGTATATCAGCCGTCTACTGAAGAAATACACGGCAAAAGCAGGGATTCACAATTACAGCGCTCAGCAACTTCGGAATTCCTGCATTTATACGATGTTTGCATATGGAGCAGATACGGAAGGTGTTGCAGAGGAAATGGGGATCACACCGGATAATCTGAAGCGTTATAAGCGTAATTATATAGATGAGACCTCCAGAAGTATCCGAAGTATGGTCAAATTAAAGGCAGATCTTCCGGAAAATGAATAAACAGAAAGAAGGAATTTTTTATGCGTCAGGAACAATTTAAAATGGAACGCCAGGGACTGATCAAAGTCGGCGATGTCGTAGAGATTTCAGAATTTCAGTCCTATATGAATTACAGTTACATCATAGAACCGGCTGTGGCAATGTCCGGATGTTACAAAAACTCCGAACGAATTAAATCCAAAACTGGCGTGATCAAAAAGATCGACCACACACCAAGGGGATTTATGGTAACGGCTGAATTTGAGGAATAAAGGCAAAATCCGGGATATGGCTGGAATCTGTATAGATCTATATGAAAAACTACGGTTTGTCGTATAGATATAGATAACTGCTGTCAGCTGTATTTTTCGGGATTTACTAATGATTTGATTTTAAGGAGTTAAATTTTTATGGAGAAAAAAACAACATATCACGAACAAAAAGATGTCGAGAATATTTTAAGGCTGCGTGAAGTTCTCTCAACGCTGCCGCCGTTTTGCAGGGATTATTTTCGTGCGATCGATACGACGACTACGACCAAGACCAGGATTTCCTATGCCTACGATATCCGGATTTTCTTTCAGTTTCTTCTTGATGAAAATCCGGCATTTAAGGATTACAAAATGACGGATTTTACAGTTGATGTCCTGGATCAGATCAAGGCTCTGGATCTTGAGGAATATCAGGAATATCTCAAGGTCTACCAGGCTGGTGACAAAACCGAAACAAACGGCGAACGTGGGCTCAAACGAAAGATCTCTGCCCTTCGGAGTTTTTATGCATATTATTACAGAAGGGAAATGATCGAGACAAATCCGACCGTACTTATCGATGTGCCAAAGATCCATGACAAAAGCATCATCCGGCTTGATACCGATGAGGTTGCTCTCCTGCTTGATTATATAGAACATTGTGGCGACCAGCTTACCGGTCAGAAACGTGTCTACTATGAGAAAAACAAAGAACGCGATCTGGCGATCGTGACTCTGCTTCTCGGAACCGGTATCCGAGTTTCGGAATGTGTGGGACTTGATATTGAAGATGTGGATTTTAAGAATAACGGAATAAAGGTCACCCGAAAAGGTGGAAATGAAATGGTTGTATATTTTGGACCGGAGGTAGAAAAAGCTCTGAAACGTTATCTGGAAGTCCGCGAGAATATCATTCCGCTGGAAGGCCATGAACACGCTCTCTTCTACTCTGCCCAGCGCCGCCGTATCGGTGTCCAGGCGATCGAGAATCTTGTCAAGAAATATTCCCAGCAGATCACGACCACCAAAAAGATCACACCTCACAAGCTCCGCAGCACCTACGGTACGGCCTTGTATCAGGAAACAGGTGATATTTACCTTGTTGCAGATGTTCTTGGCCACAAGGACGTAAATACGACCAAGAAACACTATGCAGCGATCGACGATGCCAGAAGACGCCAGGCGGCGAAGGCAGTTAAGCTGCGCGAGGATTAATACCTGCTGCCCGTAATGTCTTGCATTATGTATGTTGTTATATGTGCAAATAAAAAACATCTTTATGACAGATCTTCGGGATCCTGAAGTTTTTGTCATAAAGATGTTCTTTTTATAAGACTATCCTGCCAGATGCAGTGCTCCTATCAGAAAGATCCAGCTCAGTCCATAATAAGAAATAACAGCCACAAGGTCGTTGACTGTAGTGATGAGCGGACCGGAAGCAACTGCCGGGTCGATGTGGATCTTTTTGAAGAATAACGGAATGCAGGTTCCTACGGCACTGGAGATCAGCATTGCGAGCAGCAGGGAAGAACCGATGCAGGCAGATACCGCAAAGGCAAAGATAAGGGTTTTGCCTTTAAATAACCAGATATACAATCCGATCAGCACAAAGGACATAAGTCCAAGCACACCGCCGTTGCACAGACCGATACGCATTTCCTTAAAAACAAGTTCCAGTTTCTGTTTGCCGGTGAGGGATTCATCCATCAGTACACGGATCGTTACAGCCAGTGACTGGGTTCCGACATTACCTGCCATATCCAGGATCAGCGACTGGAAACACATGATGATCGGCAGATTGGTCACAACCTTTTCAAAGATTCCGACAACAGAGGAAACAACCATGCCAAGTCCAAGAAGGACGATCAGCCATGGCATTCGTTTCTTCATACTTTCTTTGAGAGGTTCCTTGAGATCCTCCTCAGCAGTTAGACCAGCCAGTTTCGCATAGTCCTCTCCCATCTCATCATCGACGAGATCTACGATGTTTGCAGATGTAATAACACCGATTAGGCGGTTATCGTTATCAAGGACCGGAATGGAATCTTCGGAATAATCCTTGAGGTCTTCCATACAGTCATCAATCAGGGCGGTTCCGTATACATACGGGTAGGAAGTGACGATCAGTTCACTGAGCGGATGATCCTGGCGCGCGATGATCAGATCCTTCAGATCGATCGCACCGTAGAATTCCTGATTGCTGTTTACGACAAAAATGGTAGAGATATTGTCATTCTGAGCTGCCTGGGATACCAGGGAACTCATGGCTTCCTTCACAGAAAGATGATCCTGGATCACGATATAGTTGGTGGTCATCCGGCTTCCGATTTCTTCCTCATCGAAAGAATTGATCATCTCGATATCATGTCTCGCTTCATCATCCAGTAACTCGATCAGAAGTCTTCTTTTTTCTTTGTCAAAATGCTGCAGGATTTCAGCTAATATGTTTGTTTCTGTTCGGGAAAGGATCGCAGCAGCTTTCTTGAGGCTCATTTCTTCGAGATAAGTGACTGCCATCTCCTCATCAGTGTATTCCAGAATATCCGATAAAGTATCAAGATCAAAGATCCGGTAAAGCTTGTTTCGTTCTGCAGAAGAAAGCTCCGGCAAAACATCTGCAATGTCGTTTTCGTGGAAATCCTGCAGACGCTTGGAAAGGACTGCCGGAGATATATTGCTTCTGATCACTTCAAGGATTTCTTTTGTGTAGTCCTGTGTTCTTTTTTCCATCCTGTTTTCCTCCTTTTTCGTGGTTTCCGAAAAAGAGCACACCAAAACAAGGCATGGTCTTTCTCAGAGCATGTCAATTGGTATCATTGTTAAACGGATATTTGAATTCCGTTTCGCTATTTGGTTAGATTGTGTTCAGGGATTTTACAGGATAAAAAAGAGAAAAATAGAATAATATAAATTAAAACAGAATGTGACGTGTCATCTCACAAACTGCTGCTCTCTTTGATCCTGTGTTACTACTTCGCCCGTGAGAATCACAACTCTCCATTCTGTTCACCTGCCTTTGTATAATTGAATTTTATTGACGGTCATATTATAACCCGCTCACCAGGGGATGTCAAACGGTTTTATCTTAATATTTATTTAGATTACATAATCATACTTATGGTAACTAAAATGGTGCGCAGAAAAAGAACCCTGCCAGCCAGCAGAGTTCTTCTCATCTCCATATCCTATGTAAAATTTAATGAAACCGTAATTATAATGCAGTCACGATCTTATCCTGGAATGCTTCCGGAACTTCTTCCTTGTCAAGAGACATGCTGATGATGAATTTTACATTGAATTTCTCACCAACTGCGATAAGCTGTTCCAGAGTATTGGAAACATCCTGTCCCTCTAATTTAGCGGTTGTCAGGAAACTGTCGAGATATACCTGCTCAAGATCGTGGTCCTGAGAAATGATTCCGCATACGAAACCAACGAATTCATCGGCGTTCTTGATCGGATATACAGAAACATCGATCAGACGAACCTTATTGTTCAGTTCATACATGTGTTTCGTGCTCTTGTCTAAGTAAACAATGCTGCCATTTGCATCCTTAATTGCGCCGTTCACTTTGTCTAACAGTACTTTTGTTTTGCCCTTGCCTTTCTTTCCTACAATCAGTTCAACCATCCTGTTTTCCTCCTTAGACACAATATGATATTAATTTTGAACAAATACGATAATTAATATGTTTGTATTATAGTGTATTTTGTATCAAATTTCAATAGAGAATTGCAAGTTTTTGTGAAAGTTTCATTAATATTGTAGTGTGGCACAGAAAAGGATTCAATTTTCCTGTACCAGAGGGATTCCTGAACGGGAATAATCGTAATTAAGATAGTAATTCAGCATTTTCTGTATCCGTGATTCATAGTTTTGAGGAGTCATGAGTCCCTTGTCACCATAAATCCAGTTAATGATGTTTTCGCTGATCGATTCACTGTAATGAGTATCATCTTTGTAATTATCAAGATCGCAGGTAAGCTCAAACAGATCCGTAAAGGAAAAAAGCTTCACATTATCATACTCCATAAGCAGTTCTGCCTGCAGCTTTTCTGCTTCAAAATAACGTTCCAGATTTCCGGAGCATTTAAGCTTATACCACCAGACTGCACTGTATGGCGGCGTATAGAAATAAAACGTAGTTTCCGGATGAGCTTTTACCATATCAAGAACATTCGCCTCTACATTATGACGGACAGTTTTGGCATCATCCTCTGAAAACTTCTTCTGTTTTTCGATTTTTGTTGGAACAGAGTAGGTTTGGAGTACGTAGTCTGTTCCGACGGGATAATCTGCTGCCCAGGAACTGTATTCATCCATGGATGGTGTTTTTTCGCCATGAAGTGTGTATTTGATAACACCAAGCGTATTGTCTATAAAGATATCTTTGTTAAAAAGATACTGGACATCGTTCCATATATTATTATCATACAGATAAGTTGGAACATTGTCATAATTGTAATCGGACTTGTCATCAAAAATCTTATTATAATCCAGACAGCGGAAAATATATTTAATATCAGACTTATTGTCAAATATAGTACGGATTTCTTCATCGATTGCCCAATAGGTATCACCAGTAAGGGTTACCTTGACAGAATGCGTTCCAAACAGGTCATCAAACTGTGAAGTCTTGAAATTCTGCATCATAGAAGTGCCTGTGATTGCAGCATCATAATCAAAATTCTGGATGATACCGTTATTCAGATATCGTTCTTTTCCTCGCTCAAGAGGATATTCCAACTGTTTCAGAGGCTTATGATAGTGAAAAAAAGGATCGATCACTGCTGTCATGCCACCTGCGAGGATCAGGAGTGTGCCCGTTCCCACGAGTACAGTTTTTACAAATTTATTACTGTTCATAGTATTGCTCCCTAAAAGTTAAAGTAGAGAAATTCTGATACACCGGAAAGGGTAAAAATTCCCCAGACCAGACAGAGTACAGTCACTGCCGCCATTTTAGTGGTTGGACGGAAATTCATCTCCTGATTGTTTTTGAAATTAAGACACAGGAACAACATTCCGCCAAGCAGAATCAGAGCATCTGAACCACGGATGGAAGCCATGATTTTATTGAGTACGGGGATATGACTGTAAATCAAGTAGAATTCCTTTAACTGAAAAGTCTGTAAAAATGCAGCATGGAGATTGAGGTTCTGGAATTTCAGGATTCTTTTGATAAATGTAAATGCCTGAGAAATAGAATCAGCCCTAAAAAAGATCCATGTTATATTTACAAACAGAAAAGTAAAAGCCCACTGAAGGACTACATGCATGCTCTCCCACTGTTTCCGGAACATTCTGGTAAGTGCATTTCCTATTCCATGCAGAAATCCCCAGAAAATAAAGGTCCAGTTCGCACCATGCCAGAGACCACTGACAAGGAATACAATGATGATATTTATATAAGTCCGGACAGTTCCCCTACGGCTTCCGCCAAGCGGAAAGTACACATAGGTTCGCAGGAATCTGGTCAGTGTCAGATGCCAGCGTTTCCAGAAATCTACGACAGACAGCGCTTTGTATGGTGAATTAAAGTTCATTGGGATATGGATATTAAACATATATCCCAGACCCGTTGCCATATCACAATATCCACTGAAGTCAAAATAAATCTGGAAAGTGTAGGCAAGCATTGTAAGGATCGCATCCATGGATGTAAGTCCACTGCCAAGGTGGCTGTAGCCCCATGAAACAGATCCGCTTAAGGTGTCGGCGATCACAGCTTTTTTGACAAGACCGGCTGCGAACATATACAAACCGCGCGCTATATTGTCCCAGTTGATCTTCCAGTTGTTTTTGTCCTCAAACTGTGGAAGGACTTCGTTATGCAGAACGATCGGACCCGCGATCAGCTGCGGGAAAAAGGTTACAAATAATGTGTAATCTGTAAAATTGTATTCCTTGGTTTCTCCGCGGTAAGAATCAACCATGTAAGAAACCTGCTGGAAGGTAAAAAAGCTGATACCCAGTGGCAGGACGATATTCTTTAACTGGAAGTCCGTGGAAAAAACTTTATTCAGATTATCTACGAAGAAATCATAGTATTTGAAATAAAATATCAGACCAAGATTGAATATCAGACCAATACCAAGCAGTGCCTTTTTCAGAAGTGCAAGCTGTCCTTTCGATATTGTGCCCCCCCATCTGCGCTGCAAAAGCTGAGACAACAGATAATTGACAACAATACTGCTGCACATGATCCACAGATAACTTGGATTGAAATAGCCATAAAACCAGAAAGACATGAGGATCAATGCAACCTTTGCAAAGACTGGTTTTCCGAGTTTATGCAGTCCATAATAGCTACCAAGTGTCAGTGGAAGAAAAACAAATATAAATATGTAAGAATTAAATAACATGTCGTTTTTGTACTTCCCCCTAAATTAATTTTTTAATTTTGTATCAATTATCAACTATAAGGGAAAGTTTAAGGTTCGTCAAGTTTTTCTTCCATTTTGCAGGCTGTTAGAATAGGTGGCACTTTCTGCGGCAAAGAGGATTGTCTTTATTATAGATGGTCATGATCTCGTTTTTATTTCCGCTTGTATCTGCAAGTGTACCGTTTACGATCATGCTTTTGCTACATCCCATGATAAAGTCATCATAAGAGCAGATAGTAACATGGTCGATCTCTGCCTGTTTACAGGACACCGGAGTATTTGTGATCCCGCTCAGTCCCCATACCTGAGATACTGGAAGTGCTCGCATGATCGGAACGGTTGAAGTCTTCCGGATCTCCTGGCAGATATCAAAACCAGATCCATCCGGAAGGCTGACATCCAGAATAACAAGATCGTATTTATCTTCCGTCCATAACTGCTTCTGCTCATCTCTGGTGCGGGCGATATCAAGAGCATAGCCCTGTTTCTTAATGGCAAAGGATAAGCCATTTAACATACTTAAGTCATCTTCGACCAGTAATATGTGTTTCATGTTGTCTCCTTTGGTTTCTGTGTTATTAAATCCAGTATAGTGCGGGATGAGGCGGGATGCAACTTACATTCTTGTAAGATTGGGATAAGAGGCAAAAAAAGAGTGAAGCTTTTAAAACTCCACTCTTTGTCTGAATGATAGATCATTTTCTGTGCATCTGCAGAATCTCAAGAAGAATTTCATACACAGATTCATTTTTCTCTATGATAAGTGACAGGTTTTCCTTTGTCTGGTTCAGAAGGTGAAAAAGGGTCCGTACGTCGGAACTGCCACTGTTGTTTCGCAAAGATGAACGAAGATATCCTTCTGTGTCGTAATAATAACGTTCATCCAGAACGGTGACGAGACGGTCGGTGACGCGGACCGCGGCAGTGTTCAGGTCTGCGGGTGTGGAGGTCTGGCGGAACTGGTAGCCCTGATGAATGTAGCCGTCAAGCAGGTTTTGCGTTTCGCTTTCATTGTTGGCGCAGACTACTTCGATATGCGGATAGTATCTGGAACTTTTTTTCCTTGGCAGATGAAGCATATTCTGGATGAAGGAGGAAAGTTCGGCATTGGTGCGGATGCGGTTAGTCAGATGGAAGGTCAGGATCTGTGGCAGGCGTTCTATCTTCTGAATAGTGGTCTGATCCATTTCCTCAGGAGAGATCATATCCTCGGAATCACTGGAAAAGATCACGGGCTGGTGATTAACTGCATTTAGAAGAATGTCAAGTTTTGGAGCGGAAAGCAGATGAGCTTCATCTACCAGGATGGCGCTGTAGGAATCAAAGCTGACTGGTTCCCTTTCATTAGCAAGCTCTTTGTCGGTGAGAAAATCGATCCTCTGCAGGCGTTCATGCAGGATCTCCCAATCCCTGGCAGCTTCTCCGCAGTGGATCATGCAGACTCTCTGACGGACAGACAGTTTCATGGCAATGTCATAGAGCAGCAGGGTCTTGCCTGTCCCTGGAAGTCCGTTGAACCAGTAATAGCCGGTGTGTTCTGTGCGGATCTTTTTGAGGATCTGCCGTTCGATATCACGCTGCTGTGAAGTCAGGAAATATTCTTTCCGAAGAAAACGGGCAGGTTCTGTAAGCGGGGAGATCAGATAAAGTTCTGCCTGAAAAAGATCCTCGATATCTCCCTCATAATCCGGACTTTCCTTCTGGAGAATTGTACATAGATGTTCCCAGTCTGCCTCTATGATATGGTCATGCTTTGTCAGCTTGACAAGCCGGTTCTGGTTGCTGATATAAGTATAAGAATGGAGCGGCTTTCCAAGCACAGACAGATAATATCGGTTCTGCAGAAGCTGTTTGCAGATCGCCTCATCGGATACTACACCACTTTTTAACTCGATATTTACGATCTGGTCTTTTTTGATTTGGAGAAGGTCAAATTCCTTTCCAAGCTTTGGAATCTGGAAAGAATAGAAAAAACGAAGAGAGCAGATCTGAGGAATATGCACTTCCAGATGTTCTGTCAGAGCCTTCATGCTCTCCATCTCCCACTCTCTCATCCGAAGAAAATATCCCCTCCCCGATAACTGACGCTCCAGTCTCTGAAGATTGTCGAGCGTCTGGTTTCTGGTGATGGTATAGATGGAAATAGATTTCATAATGATTTACCTGACCTCTTTTTTGAGGATTTTGTTAAACAATGTAAAAAAGGTTATTGTGGTAACAGCCGCGGCAAGGATATCGCTTACCGGTTCTGCCAGGAAAACAGCGAACACTTTGTTCGAGAAGAAATTCGGCAGCAGGAAGATCAGCGGGATCAGGCTGTCTTTGTTGATTAATGCGCGGAGCGCAAAGGGTTTTGTTTTGTTATACGTACTTATTATACTATAACATTTTAATTTATATAACACACTTTTTTATTTTATAAAAACAACAGCCCAGAGCTCTGTCATTCTGCATAAACTCTCCGGGCTGTCTCTTTTTATACATTCATGTATTATACGGTATTGATGTTCTCCAGAAGGGAACTCATCTCCTGATACAGAAGTTCCTTACTGGAAGCTCCCATTACGATGGATATAAATGGATTGCCATATTCATTCTGACATAACAATGCCAGACAGTTTCCTGCACTGCTGGTGGTTCCCGTCTTACCTCCAAGGATCGTAACGCCCTTTGGTGCCGTTGCTTCTCCTGTAAGGTAATGGTCGGTTGCTGTCAGTACTACACTCGCATCAGAGCCATCGCTGTATTTATAATTTGCAGTATAGCTTCCCATCTGTGTGATCTCTGTAAATTCAGGATACTTGAGTGCTTCTTTGAGCATCAGATAGATGTCATATGGTGTTGTATAATGGTTCTCATCCTGCAGTCCATGAGGATTTGTGAAATGTGTTCCTGTACATCCAAGCTGTGCGGCATAAGCATTCATCATAGAAACAAAATTCTCGGTTGAACCGCCGACATGCGTTGCGATCGCAGATGCGGCATCGTTTCCTGAATATACAAGGAGACAGTGCACCAGTTCATCCATCGTTACCTGGTCACCTACCTGGAAACCAACTCGCTGAGAGCCTTCCTCCAGAGTTACATTCTCCTCTGAGATCGTGACTACGTCATCCATGTTTCCATTTGTAAATACCAGGAGTGCTGTCATGATCTTGGTGATACTTGCCGGATAAACTTTGTCATAAGCACCCTTTGCATACATTACCGATTTGTCATTGATATCCAGGAGAAGTCCCTCCTGTCCATCCTCCAGTGTCACAGAATCCAGACTCTGGTCACCGCTTACCACACAGAGGTCTGCAGCAAAAGAAGCCGCTCTTGAAGTTGCCTTAAGTGTATTCTGATATTGGAATTCCTGATTGATATCAAATGCCTGTACCTGTCTGCCAAAGGAAAGTCCCTTCTGCAATAAGAAGTACCCTCCTCCACACAATACGACTGCCAGAAGAAGCACCGTTACTATAATCGGAAGGAAATTTCTTCTGGGACGTTTTTTCCGGCGTGCTTCCGGATTTCTTCTTGCCTGTGTCGGACTGACAGGACGTGCACTTTTGCCTTTGATTTGCTGAGTGTGTGAAGTACTTCCTGTCGGTCTTGCTGACCGGGCTGCTTTTTTTCTGGTGGAAGCAGCGGATGAGGAAGTATTACGAGGTCTTGCTGGTCTCTCCTGCATCTCTTCTCTTCTGCGCTCACGTGGCTGTTCTTTTTTCATAGGTAATCCTCTTTCTGATTTACTGACTTTTTGCGAATTTCCTTATTGTATGCACTGCTCTGCAAGCCTACATTCAGGACAAGCCCCATTCCAAGATAAAGACTGACGAGAGAAGTCAGGCCATAACTTACAAATGGAAGTGGTGTACCTGTATTTGGTGCGATTCCTGTCGCAACACAGATATTCAGAAAACTCTGCAAAGAAACGATACTCGCCATTCCGCAGCATATGATCTTACCCGACAGATCCTTGGCCCGAAGCCCCATCCGGATACATTCTATCGAGATTGCCAGAAGCAGAAGAATAATCGTACAGCAGCCAAGGAAACCATATTCTTCGCCTGCAACTGCAAAAATAAAGTCTGTCTGGTTCTCAGATACAAAGTTTCCTTCATTTACAGAAGTAACTTCATCGTTTCCGGACAGTTTCTTACCGATCAGTTCTCCTGATGCGATCGCTGTCTTGGAGTTATTCTGCTGCTGAATATCATCACTGTACTCATCATTTTCAGGATAAAGGAATGACATGATTCGATCTCTCTGATAGTCCTTGATCAGTTTCTGATCCGGCTGAACAACAATAAAAAGAAAGATGATGATCAACGGGATCAGGATCAGGAATGTTCCGCCTATGACCTTGTAACTAAGTCCTGCAATATAGATCAGGATGCAGAACACAGCCAGCATCATAAGCGTATTCTTAAGGTCCGGCTGCTCATAGATCAAAAGCAGTGGAACAGCCAGCAATAAAACGGATTTCGCCAGTGTTTTCGGCGTATTCAGATCTTCTTCGTGATCCATAAAAAACCTGGCAAAAAACAATATAATGATGATCTTTGACAACTCTGTCGGCTGGAAACGAATAAATCCAAAATCAATCCAGCGCGCTGCACCGTTTGCAGAATCACCAAACAGACGAACGATCAGAAGAAGGGCGATGTTCGCGCCATACATGATCCACTGGAAATTGGATATCCAGGAATAATCAATCAGTGAAAGAATCACCATGAAGATCAGTCCCATGATAACACCGATCATCTGCTTACTCCGCAGGTCATCTCTGGCACTTCCAACCAGAATGATTCCGATCACACTGATCGCAAGAAGAAAGATCACCAGTCTGAAATTGTAAAATCGTAACTTATACTGTTTAATCATTTTGTATCTTATTCCCTTTTCTTATATACCGGAATATCCGCATGAAGAACCGGCGGTTCCTGGCTGATCCGGAATACAACGCCATCTTCATCTATGGATACGTATTTTTTTACTGTGCGGATCATATCATCTTTCAGCAATTTCATCATCTGCGGAGAACAGTCGATCCGCTCTGAAACCAGAAGGAGCTTCATCCGGTTCCTTGCATAATCAGCGGAGCGGTTCCTGAATTGCGAAAATGCTTTCATACAAATCCCCTCCTTCTGCTTATGGATCATTTACGGAAAAAATCTCCAATTCGCTGAAACATTCCTTTTTTTGATCTGAGTTCTGCAAAAGGAACCTCCTCACCAAGAAGCCTCCGGCAGATATTGCGGTATTCCTCCTCTGCCTGAGAATTCCTTCCCGAAAGCGGTTCTCCCTGATTTGCTGCGATCACGATCTGCTCATCATCAAGGATCGTACCGATCAGATCCACGGCAAGGATCTCGATCACATCCTCTACGGACATCATATCTCCACGTGCGATCATATCGGGTCGAAGCCTGTTAATGATCAGATGGATATCCCTGATATCTTCCGCTTCAAGAAGTCCAATGATACGGTCTGCATCACGGATTGCAGATACCTCCGGTGTTGTTACGACAAGTGCCTTATCTGCCCCGGCGATCGCATTTCGAAATCCCTGCTCAATGCCGGCCGGACAGTCAAGAAGAACAAAATCAAACTCTTCCCTGAGTTCCTCTGTCAGCTTGATCATCTGCTCCGGTGACACTGCCGACTTGTCCTTCGTCTGCGCAGATGGCAGAAGAAACAGTTCCGGATGTCTCTTGTCCTTGATCAGTGCCTGCTTCAGACGGCAGTTTCCATTAATGACATCCACAAGATTATACACGATACGGTTCTCAAGTCCCAGGATCACATCCAGGTTCCGAAGACCGATATCTGTATCGACAACAACTGTCCGCTTGTCCAGCATTGCCAGACCTGTGCCAATATTGGCAGCTGTCGTTGTCTTGCCTACGCCACCCTTACCGGATGTAATTACTATCACTTCGCCCATGTTTCTGTATCCTCCTCAAAGATATGTTCCAGACTTCTGGTATTTTCTTCTGTGATCTCAGACACAGGGCAGATGCCCTGTGTCTGTTAATCATTTGAAGTATTGCTGGTATCGCTGGAGGCATAGCCCGTCAGAATTGTATCTTCATCTGCCAGATCATAAATGTACTGTAAGATATCATTTGCGGTCAAACAGGCATTTCCTGAACTGTAACCATTTGCAATTCGGACAGCAAGCGCATATTCTGGAGCACCTGTTGATGCTGAAGTCGTATAACCGATAAACAGACCATGGTTCGGATGGTAAATATCCAGCTCGGCAGTACCTGTCTTACCAGAAAGAGTTACTCCAAGTCCATTGAACTGTTCATGTGTTTCAACAACCCTGCGCATACCATCATGAATATCATCCCATACGCTGCTCGGAACATCCGTCATCTGATTTTTGACAGACGGAGCATATTCTGTAAGGATTTTTCCCTGAGAATCTGTAACCTTATCCAGAAGGGAAAGGTCATAAACTGTTCCGGAAGTTGCCAGTGCCGTCGCATATCGTGCAAGCTGACTGGTACTGAACAGATGATTACCCTGTCCAATATAAGACGGAACTGCCTTACTGTCAGAAACATGTGGAGATGCTTCTGAAATCTCAATGCCTGTTTTTTCATCCAGACCAATCTCGGATGCATACTGCTGCAGTTTCGAAAGACTCAATGTTTCCGAAAAATCTCCATCTGCATTCTTTCCTGCAAGGAAACCGATCATATTGAAAAAGTAGTTGCAGGACTGCTCAATCGCACCACGAATCTCAAGAGATCCATGCCCCTGTCGGTTCCAGCAGTAAATTGCCGGTGTTACCAGATCAAATTTACCTGTACACTCATAATAAGTTCCATCATCAATAATGCCCTCCATCATTCCTGTAATCGTAGACAGAAGCTTCAATGTAGAACCAGGTGCTGTTGTCTGCTGCGTTGCCTTGTTAAAGAACGGGCTGGATTGATCCAATGCAAGTTTTGAATAATAGCTGGTATCCATATTATTGCTGAGTTTGTTATTATCATATCCAGGGTAAGAAACGCATGCAAGAACTTTTCCGGTATTTACATCTGTAATGACTGCTGATGCAGAACACGGTGCAAGTGCAAGCTGTGCCGGTTCGATCTCCAGATTGGCAATCTTATTGATCATAAAATCATAAGCAGACATCTGACCGGAGGCAAGGCTTTCATAACTTGAGTCATCCTTGGAAAGAACGCCCTGCTCGTAAAGTACCAGACAGATATCCTGTCCGGAAATCTGGTCATTCATAAGCATGTACTTGTACAAAAGCTTCGAAAAACCAGTGTCTGTCTTCAGATAATCTGTAATATAATCCGTAAGTGCCTTATAAACTTCATTGGAATCCAGATATTCCCCATCTGGTGAAATAACAGAAATATCGATCCAGTTCTGGCTTGCGGCATAGTTCAGATAATCCTTGAGACTGATACTCTGATCTGTTGTCCATGCCTGGTATGTCGCATCCGAAGTATCTACGGAATCCTTCTTTATGACTCCCAGTGTATCTCTGAGAATGGTATCACAAATATAAGAAAGGTATTCCTGAAATTCCTTCGATTCATCCTTATATGCAGGCGGATTGTCCATTGTCAACCTGTTAGTTATTGTATCAAAAACTTCCTGCTGCTTTTGTTGAAATTTGGCATATAAATTTTTTTCTGTATCGGAAGCATTCTGATTACTGAACTTATCAATATCAATCACACTGTTGGATATCAGTGCATTGTATACATCATAGATCGGAACAACGATCCTACTTGCATCCTGTTCAGCTTCATAGTCAAACTCCTTAACTGCCTCGATCTTGTTCAGAAGAATACCGGCAACCCTCTGTTTGAGGATCTGATAAATTGCCGCCTGCCAGTCTGAATCTACAGAGAGATAAACATCATTTCCAGCCTGTGGCTCTATTGTTGTGCCACTGTCAATTTTGAGGACTTTACCAAGGTTATCAACCGTAACCGTCTCCTGTCCATCCGTTCCCTGAAGATCCATTTCCATATACTGTTCAATTCCCGCCTTACCGATGACAGCATCATTAGAGTATTTCGGATCCTGTTTCTTAAGATCTGCAAGTTCATCAGAAGATGCCTTACCAGTATAGCCCAGCAGAGGTCCCATACTCTCATCCTCTACATACTGGCGGCTGGAATCCTCCAGAACATCAATTCCCTGAAGTTCATTCTGATTTTCCTTGATTGCTGCAACGGTGCTCTCGCTGACATTTGTCGCGATCGTAACCGCCATATATTTCTGGAAACTGTTTGTGCTCAGTTCATAGCGCATGATTGCAATATCCAGAACTTCCTGCCTGGTAAGTTCCTGTGGAAGACCGTACTGTTTCAACTCTGCATCTGTATAGGCTTCATCGCCATAAAGGACGATAGAAAATCCCTTGTTGCCACTAAGATAATCCATCATGTCAGCAGCACTGGCAGCTGCCTCGTCTTTGGTCAGGTCATCAATGAGCGCATGACCGTAAATATCTGCCTTAAATCGATTCAGGGTAAATCCAGGATCAATATCAAACACATAATTTCCACTGTTATCCAGTTTAATATGAAATGTATTTGAAAGACTGTCTCCATTCTCAGCAAGGATCTGCAAAACCTTATAAGCAGTACCATTTAATGTCAGGTTTTTCTGGCGGGTCGTATCATAACTTCCATTATCCTCAAATGTCAGAGAATATGACAAAATATTGGAAGCAATCAGTTTATTGTTTCTGTCATAAATATTACCTCTGGTACTTTTGAGGACACGTGTCTTGGTGGTCCTTGTCTGGAATTCATCAATATAGTCCTCGCCCTGAATGATCTGCAGCTCATAAAGCTGGCGTATCAGAACAAAAGACAAAAGAATAAACACCAGCAAAAGCACAGAGGTTCGTTTCAGTTGAATTTTTTTGAATATTTTTTTTATTTTAGTACCCAAATAGATTCCCTTTCTTTCCTGGTCGCACTCATGAAGCGATGATTAATATAATAAAAAAACTTATAAACGATCATTGTCAGAAACACTGTATAAAAAATTTCCGGAATAATGATCCTGTACAGATATGTAAAAAGTCCAAGCCTTCCTCTCAGGAAAAACTGAAGTCCATACACTGCCAGATTATAGAACAGATCCATGATTGCAGTGAGAGCCATTGGAACTTTGATATCATCATCATAATAAATACGGAATGCATAACCACTGAAAAATCCCGCATACATATAAATCAGCGCATAAAATCCAAATACAGATCCATAAAACAGGTCTACAAGCAGTCCGCTGAAAAATCCCGTCCACAGGCCACTCTTACGTCCCCGCATCAGCCCCATGGAAACACATAGAATCAACAGAAGATTCGGAGTGATCGAGCCAATGGCGATTTTCTGGAGAAGTGTTGACTGCAAAAGGAAAGACAAAATAATCGTAAAAAACAGAACGATTTTACTTTTCATTATTCTGCTCCCTCCTGGTCGGTATCTGCATCAGAAGAAGTATCCGCTGCTCCACTGTTATCAACTGCATCCTGCTTGTTTACCGTGATAACAAAGACATCCTTAAGATGCTGAAAATCCACCGGTGTTACAATTGTACCGGTCTTTGTCAGATTGTTGGTATCCAATTCAATCTCGCTGACGTAACCGATAAACAGTCCCTCTACATATTTGTCACTGATATTGGAAGTAACAACTCTCTCGCCTACCGTAACTTTATCATCCTTGTCATAAAGCTGTGAAAAACGAAGTTTCCCCTCATCAATCAGTTCAAGTTCTCCTTCTACCACACAGGTGTCATCTGTGCCTACGGTCATTGCACTTACATTACTGCTGTCATCAATGATCGCACGGACGGTAGCCCAGTTTGGACCTACTTCTGTAACAATTCCTACAAGCCCCTTACCAGCGATCACATTATTATCCACACGGATACCATCATTACTTCCGCGATTGATCATAAAGGTATCGTACCAGTTTCCAGGGTCCTTGGAAATGATTCTGGCAGCAACCTTAGGATATGAGGAATATTCCTCATCCAGATTGTAAAGTTCCTGAAGTCTGGAAAGTTCTGACTGATTCTGGATCAGGATATTATTCTGTTCTGTAAGTGTATCAACAGCATCCTGCAGTTCCTGGTTCTTATCGATCAGATCCTGCTTATCCTGAAATGTCTGGTTGATCTCACCGATCCAGCTTCCGATCCCATTGATACTTTTTTCAAATGGAACTACGATCATTCCTGCTGCCTCTGCCAGCGGCTCCGATGTAACACCGGAAGCCAGTGTCGATACCACAGCACTTCCACAGAAAAATGTCATGATCACCAGCAGATGTTTACTCTTTAAATGTATACGAAATTGAAATTTCTTTTTCAGGTTTCTCATGTATCATACCCCTAAAAAATTATAATTTACGTTGTTTAACGGGCTGTGCCCATTTCATCAGGTCACGGTCACGGATGATCTTCTCCAGACCGCAGATTGTCGCCTTTTCGTAGAAAGGCGATAAGTTAAAGGAAAATCCTGTATAGCTCGCAAGATAATTATCAATATATGGAATTCGCGTACTTCCTCCGGTGAGATAAATCCCCTCTCTGGCAATGTGGTAGGCAATCTGCGGTGGAATTCGCTCCAGAAACGTCTTCATTTCTGCTGCAATCTCATTCACACAGTCCATAATCCCGGCATTTACCACATATCCGGAAATAACTTCTTCCCGTGGAAGACCGGAGATGCTGTCAATTCCAACTACCTTGCGTGCCTCCTTCCGCTGATCGTTCAGACGGCCCATCGCAATCTTGAGCCGTTTCCCGGTCCGCGTACCGATCTGCAGGTTGTAACGCTTGCGGATCTCTGCACAGATTGCTTCATTCATCTGTCTGCCGCCGATCGGAACTTTCTTGGAAATGATAATGTTTCCGTCTGTCAGAATAGAAAACTGTGTGCTCTGTGCACCAATATTGACAACCATACTGCCTTCATTTTTCTCCATCCGGACTCCCATTGCAAGTGCATCCGCGATCGGAGCTTCTACCATGTAAACCCGGTTCTGATGAAGCCAGTGTCCATTTGCCACATAATAATACGCCCTCTTCTCAATCGCAGTCATATCCAGTGGAACTGAAAAAAACATATCGGATCCAACTCCCAGAAATTTATCGATTTTTTTCATCATACTGTATAATGCGATCTCCTGGAGTTCCAGATTTGCAATCATACCAAATGTCATCGGAGAATTCACGGCAATGTCTACCGGAGATTTTTCAAACATCTCATAGGCTTCATTTCCCACTGCAATGATTCTGCGTCCTCTGGATGCTACCATGTTTTTTTCCATGTAACTCTTGTTTTTTAAAAAGGAATAGACTTTAATCGTGCTGCTTCCCAGATCTATTCCATATGTTTTTCTTAAAAGCATAAAACAATCCCTTCATTCCAGGTATTCTCCGAGTATTCCTTCTTCCCTGAAGCTTACATACCTGTGATCACCGATAATGATATGATCCAGAAGACCAATCCCAAGCATCTCTCCTGCCCGGAAAATCCGTTCTGTGACTTCGCGGTCACATTGGCTTGGAACCGGATTGCCACCCGGATGATTATGTATCAGAATCAGACTGACCGCATGATAGCGAAGTGCTTCCAGATATACTTCCCTTGGAGTGATCAGTGTTGCATTGACTGTTCCCTTGGAGAGAATCGTATCATTCAGTAAATGGTTCTGGTTATCCAACATCATACAGATCATTATTTCCTGTTCCTGATGACGAAGCTGCTCCATATAATAGGCTGCAATCGAATCCGGATTCTGAAAACTCAAGTTTGGTCTGGCTGCCGCACATGAGATTCGCTTTGACAATTCTCCAATGCATTTAAGCTGCACCGCCTTGACAGTGCCAATCCCATGTATCTTCTTAAGGTCTGAGAGGGAACTGTGAAGGATTCCCAAAAGACCGGGATATGAAGAATGTTCCATATGGTTCAGGATCTCATTTGCGAGGTTCAGCGAATTCTTCCCTCTGGTCCCGGACCGGAGGATCACTGCCAGAAGTTCACTGTCACTGAGTGTACTCTCCCCGTCCCGCATGCATTTCTCATAAGGACGTTCGGATTCCGGTATATCTTTGATGGTTTGATTCATATATCTTACCTGCGCTCTCTAAATAAGTTCAGGCCCCCGAAGAATCAAAACTCATTTTAGCATAAAAAGAGGGAGATGTACACTCCCTCCTAGAAATTTCTAAATTTTTCACAAATGAACTCTGCCGCCTTGATCCCATCCATCGCAGCAGAAGTGATGCCTCCGGCATATCCTGCGCCCTCTCCGCATGGATAGATTCCTTCTATATTAGAGAGTCCTTCTTTACTCCTTGTGATCCTTACAGGAGAAGAAGTCCGGCTCTCAATTCCACTTAAGAGCGCATCTTCACGGTCAAAGCCATGAAGTTTCTTACCGAATGCAAGAACGCCTTCCTCGATGGAATCCCCGATTGCCTTTGGAAGAATGGAACGCACATTGGAAAGTACAAATCCGCCCCTCATCTGAGGAACGACTTCCCCGAATTCTGTACTTGCCTGATCTTTCCTGAAATCTCCAAAAAGCTGAACCGGGATCCTTCCTTCGCCGAGTTCCCACGCTTTTCGTTCGAGTTCTCTCTGGAATGCGATCCCGCCAAGTGGTGTCTCATCCGGGAAATCTTTTGGGTTTACGGTGACGATCAGGGCACTGTTTGCATTTTTGCTGTCACGCGCCTGATAGCTCATGCCATTAATGGCAAGTCGTCCCGGCTCCGAGGAAGCATTTACGACATAACCTCCCGGACACATACAGAAGGAATACACGCCACGACCATTCTCGCAGGTATGTGTCACCTTGTAGCTCGCCGCCCCCAGGATCTCATTCTCTTCCTCACCATAGAGGTCTTTGTTGATCATGCTCTGTGGGTGCTCCATACGGAGTCCGACAGCAAACGACTTCGGTTCCATATAAACGCCGCGGCGGTTCAGCATCTCAAAAGTATCCCGTGCGCTGTGGCCGAGAGCCAGCACGCAGACCTCTGCCGGGATCTTTTCTCCGTAGTTAACCTCAACGGCTTCCAGTCTGCCATCCTTAAGGATCAGGTCCGTCATTGTCGTTTCAAAGCGGAAACTTCCACCCATTGCCTCGATCTGATGGCGAAGTGTTTCTACGATCCCAATCAGTACATCGGTTCCGAGATGTGGTTTCTGCTGATAGACGATCTCCTTCGGGGCTCCGGCTTTTACAAATCGTTCCAGGACTTCATGGTTACGTCCGTTTGGATCCTTGACCAGAGTGTTCAGCTTTCCATCAGAAAAAGTTCCTGCTCCGCCCTCGCCGAACTGCACATTAGAATCCGGGTTGAGAACACCGTCTTTCCAGAAATGATCTACCGTTTCTTTTCGTTTGGACGCCATTTCTCCCCGTTCGAGGACAAGCGGGCAGTATCCTGCCCTTGCCAGATACCACGCACAGAAAAGTCCTGCCGGTCCGCTTCCGACGATGACAGGTGGATGAATCAGCTCCGTACTTCCAGGTTTCGGGAAATGATATCTTTTCTTTTCTGTCGACATAATATTGTTACTGTGAACTTTTTTCAGAATCTGTTTTTCCTTTGGCACCATGACATCTACGGTGTAGGCGAATTTTTTGTCGTCCCTGTGTCTGGCGTCCAGGGACTGTCTTATGATCTCGTATGTGAAGCTGCCCTCCTGACATTTCAGCGTCCGGGCGATCTTCTTTTCCAGCTGTTCTTTTGTATGGTTTATAGGAAGTTTTAACTGTGTGATCCTTATCATCTTATCTCCTTTGCCGCATGAATGCCTGCCACTGCTCCGCTCGACCATGCCCACTGTAGATTATAGCCGCCGCAGGGACCGTCGATGTCGAGAAGTTCCCCTGCAAAATACAGCCCTTTATGGAGCCGGGATTCCAGAGTCTCCGGATCTACTTCACCGGTATCTACACCGCCTGTGCAGACCTGTGCCTGTTCAAATCCGCTGGTTTCTTTGATCTCAAGAGGAAAAGCAGTCATTGCTCTGTATGGATCTTTCTGTTTCAGGATAACCTTGATCAGTTTATCCGGCAAAAGCCCCAGCAGGCGTTCTGTCCTGGAAAGTTCCGGATATTCTTTTTCCCTTTTTGTGAGAAGTTCTTGAATGTTCTTCTCTGTATATTCTGGGAAAAAGTTCAGTGTAACGGATACTTTGCGTTTCTCTTCCAGGGCTCTGGCTGCCATTCCACTGATCTGAAAGACCGGTATTCCGGAAATCCCATAATCCGTCAGCTGGATCTCCCCTGTCTCGCTGGCAGTTTCCGTTCCATCGATCCACAGAGTGACTTTGCAGTCGGTGCGCACACCTGCCCATGCGGAGAAGAAATTGCCTTTTACCTTGAGCCCTGTCAGCGCAGGAAGCGGTTTGAGGATATGATGTCCGAGTTCCCTGGCAAGTACATATCCGCTTCCATCTGCACCCTGTACGGAAGAAGCTTTGGAGCCATTCGCGAGAATGACTGCAGCCCCCTCATAGGTCCACCCTTCTGTCTGGACTTTCCAGAGATCCTGTTCTCTGTAGATCTTCTGGACCTTTTCTCTTGTTTTGATCTTGACTTTAAGGGAGCGTGCCTTAAGAAGCAAAAGCTCCGGAATATATTTCGCCTGGCCGCCTCTTGGATAAAGCCAGCCTTTTTTGTCTGTCACAACAATTCCCAGTTCGTCAAAAAATTTCAAAGTATCTTCCAGCGAAAACTGAGACAGAATGTCCCTGACAAATGCCGGGTTTTGTCCGTGGAACTTTTCCCAGGACATCTCCTGATTGGTCAAATTGCAGCGGCCGTTTCCTGTCACGCAGATCTTACGGCCCGGTTTCTCATTCTGTTCGAGAATCGTGACGGCTGCTCCGTTTCTGGCAGCCATGATTCCGGCAGTCAGTCCGGCAGCTCCGCCGCCGACAACGATCACCTGTGGTTTTTTATCCATAACGACTCCTTATTTTGATGGGAGAGTGACCAGATTCTTCTCTACCAGTTTCTGGAGAGACATCAGGACACCAAGTTTTGCATGTTCCCAGGTAAGTCCGCCTTGGAAATAAACGGCATACGGTGGTTTTACCGGACCATCTGCTGAAAGCTCGATCGAAGATCCCTGTACAAAGGCACCTGCTGCCATGATCACCTGGCTGTCATATCCCGGCATATCCCATGGTTCCGGGTCTACATAGCTGTCAACCGGTGCTGCTGCCTGGATGCCCTTGCAGAATGCGATCAGACCTTCCGGTGTGCCAAGAGTTACCGCCTGGATGATATCCTGACGCGGTTCACTTCCGTTCGGTACGACCGGGAAACCAAGCTTCTCATAGATATTTGCTGCAAAAACTGCTCCTTTGAGTGCACCCTTTGTCACCATCGGTGCAAGGAAAAATCCCTGATAGAAAGAACGGTTTACACCGAGAGACGCACCGACTTCCATTCCAAGTCCCGGACAGGTCATACGGGTAGCAGCGTTTTCTACGCATTCTTTTGTTCCTGCGATGTAACCACCGATCGGTGCCAGACCGCCGCCCGGGTTCTTGATCAGGGAACCGACGATCATGTCTGCTCCGACATCACTCGGCTCGATTGTGTCTACGAATTCTCCGTAGCAGTTATCTACCATACAGATCACATCCGGTTTGATGCTCTTTACAAATGCGATCAGTTCGCCGATCTGCTTTACAGAGTAAGATGGTCTTGTCTGATATCCTTTGGAACGCTGGATCTCTACCAGGCGTGTCTTTTCGTTGATGGCTGCACGGATCGCATCGTAATCAAACGTTCCGTCTTCTTTGAGGTCTACCTGTCTGTAAGTAACGCCATATTCTGCAAGAGAGCCTCTGGACGGACGGATGCCGATGACTTCTTCCAGAGTATCGTATGGTTTGCCGGCAGGAGCCAGAAGTTCATCTCCCGGACGGAGATTTCCAAACAGGGCGATCGCAAGTGCATGTGTTCCGCAGGTGATCTGGGAACGGATCAGGCAGGCCTCTGTATGGAAGGTATCTGCATATACTTTTTCCAGTGTATCACGGCCGAAATCATCGTATCCGTATCCTGAGGAAGACTGGAAACAGTCTGCATTTACTTTGTTTTTCTGCATTGCGAGGAGTACTTTCATCTGATTGTACTCTGCGACTTCATCAAATTTCTGAAAACGTTCTTTTAAAGATGCCTCGATCTGCACTCCAAAGTCATATACTTCTGAGGAGATACCAAGCTGTTCATACATTTCTTTCATGGTTTCTTATCATTCCTTTCTGTATTCGTCGTTTATCCAAGAAGGTCCTGTTCTTTCAGGACGCTCATCATGTATTCCAAGATTTCCGCTTCGTTCCAGTGGAACTGTTCTTTGTCCACCCAGATCACATCCTGTTCTCTCCGAAACCAGGTGAGCTGGCGTTTTGCAAAATGTCTCGTATCTCTTTTGAGGATACGCACTGCTTCTTCAAGAGGATATTCTCCTTCCAGATAGGCAAGGATCTCTTTGTAGCCAAGCCCCTGCATGGAGACCATTCCACGGTGGCATCCGCGTTCTCTCAGAGATTTTACTTCTTCGAGAAGTCCCTCCTCCATCATCTGATCCACACGCCTGTCGATCCTCTCATACAGGATCTCCCTCGGTGCGGTCAGGACAAAATATGCCAGATTATATGGTGACGTCTGCTGTTTCTGTTCTTCATTATGTTCTGAGATCGGGGTGCCGTTCTGATGATAAAATTCCAGCGCGCGGATCACACGTTTGACATTGTTTGCGTGGATGTTCTCTGCGCTTTTGGAATCTACTTCGCGAAGTTTCTCGTGGAGATACTCAGCTCCTTTTTCTTTTGCAAACTGCTCCAGTTCCTCCCGATAAGAAGTTTCCTGTTCTGCCTGTGTGAAATCAATGTCTCTGGTCACTGCCTGAATGTAAAATCCGGTGCCGCCTACCAGGATTGGGATCTTGCCTTTGGCATAGATCTCTTCCAGGGCGGCTTTTGCCAGTTCCTGAAATTTTACGATATGAAATTCTTCTTCCGGTTCCAGGATATCTACAAGGTAATGCGTAACGCCCTGCATCTCCTCCTTACGGATCTTTGCAGAGCCGATATCCATTCCTTTATAGACCTGCATGGAATCTGCCGAGATGATCTCTCCGTTCACTGCTTTTGCAAGGGAGATGGAGAGGCTTGTTTTTCCTACTGCGGTAGGACCTGTCAGCACGATCAATGGCTTTTTCATAACATACTCCTATACGATTCGTTTGAATTTTTTCTCCATCTCTGTCTTTGTCATGGAAATGATGGTTGGCCTTCCATGCGGGCAGTGGTATGGATTTTCAAGTGTCATAAGTTCATCCAAAAGCTTCTCAGCTTCCTCCATCGAAAGGCGGTTGTTTCCCTTGACTGCCGCCTTGCACGCCATCGTGGCGAGCCTGGATGCAAAAATATCCAGTGCATCTTTGCTGTTGTCGCTGTCCAGATGATCCAGCATCTCAAGGAAAAGTTCTTCTTCGGTGAGACCATAAAGATTGGATGGCACAGCACTGATGCAGTATTCACGACCACCGAAATGCTCGATCTCAAAACCAAACTGTTCAAAGTAATCTTTGTTTGCGTTTAAGATTTCCTCTTCCTGCATATTAAGGGAAACGATCAGCGGCGGTGTCAGGTACTGGGAATCTATGGAATTCTCACGGAATTTCTTTACCAGGCGTTCATAGTAGACTTTTTCGTGGGCTGCATGCTGGTCGATGATGTAGAAATTATCGTCAAATTCTGCCAGCCAGTAGGTATCAAATACCTGACCGATCATCCGAATCCTGTTTCGGGATTCCGGAGCAAGGAGCTTTTCTTCGAAGAGTTCCAGCTGTTTGGGGGCTGGCTCTTTTTGTGGTGCGGGAGATGGTTCTGCTGGAGCAGATGGTGTCTCTGTGCTTGTCTGTTCTGTCTGCGCTTCTGATTCTATTGACGGTACGGGTTTCGTAGCGTCTGATGATTTTTCTGTTACCGGAAGTTCCTGTATTTGTAATTCCTCTGATTTTGCGATTGCTGGTGTCTCCTGCGCCTGCGGTATGGTCGTCGTGGCTGGTGCTGTTTTTTTCGATAGTGTTTCTGCCATTTTTGCCTGCTGCTCCAACTCGACTTTCTTCTTCACCTCATCCAGCTCCTGATTCTTCCTGAGTGTTCCTGCAAACAGATTCTCCTCAGAAGGTGTCAGTGCCGGGGACGGATTTTTTTCTGATAAAATCCCCTCCGTTTTTGCCGGGTGCATCGTCGAATAAGCTGCCGGATTTTCTCGCACCGGCTGCGGTCTGGATATCGGTGTACCGTAGATCTGCTCCCGGCGTTTCTGCTCGAACGGCTCCGGTACCGCAGAAGACTTGACCACATTTTCTTTCCTGGAAGTTTCTTCCTGACCAAGTGTGACCTTCGGTATCATCTCGCGTCTGGTCAGGGCATTTCGCACCGTATCATAGATCGCATCGTAAACTTCCTGTTCCCTCGCAAAACGTACTTCCCTCTTGGCTGGATGGACATTGACATCCAGATCATTCCCCTCCATCTCCATACGCAGAGAAACGAACGGGAATTTATGCTGCATCAGAAAGCCTTTGTACGCGTTCTCAATGGCTTTGGTGATGATATTGTTCTTGACATAACGACCATTGATGTAATAATTCTCAAAAGAACGGTTTCCCCTCGCGATCTCCGGTTTTCCGACAAAGCCGGTGATCTTCATGAACGAATTCTCCTGCTCGACTTCGAGAAGCGCTTTGGCGATATCCCTGCCATACACACTGTAGATCACATCTTTGACACTGTAGTTGCCGGAAGTATGCAGCTTGACCTGTTTATTCTGGATGTATTTAAAAGAGATCTCCGGATGAGAAAGTGCAAGCTGTTCCATCAGGGTATGGATATAATTCGCCTCTGTTGTATCTGATTTCAGGAATTTACTGCGGGCAGGGGTATTATAAAACAGATTCCGTACAAGAAATGTCGTACCCTCCGGTGCACCAAGTTCTTCCAGCGAATGCTCCACGCCGCCTTCGATCACATAACGGTTTCCACTGATGGCAGACGGAGTCTTGGTGATCAGTTCCACCTGTGAAACTGCCGCGATACTGGAAAGAGCCTCTCCTCGGAAACCAAGGGAAGCAATGTGCTCCAGATCCTCAACTTTCTCGATCTTGCTGGTCGCATGACGGAGAAAAGCCAGCGGGATCTGGTCTTCTTCCATACCAGATCCGTTGTCGGTGATGCGGATCAGCTTTTTGCCGCCGTCAGTGATCTCTACTGTAACGGCTGTCGCACCGGCATCAATTGCATTTTCTACCAGCTCCTTCACCACAGAGGACGGGCGTTCCACCACCTCACCTGCTGCGATCTTGTCGATTGTATTCTGATCTAAGACTGCAATTTTTCTCAAAGTTACCTCCCCATTCCGGATAAACAAAGATCCTTTTTACCAGCGGTTTTTGATCTTGTTCTGTAAATTATATAAAATATTCATAGCTTCCATCGGTGTCAGATTCGTCATATCCAGGTTTTTGATCTCCTCTACGATATCATTATCCTGCACGGTATCAAAAAGTGACATCTGTGCCATATCTACCTGGTCATAGACGATCTTCTGTTTTTTCTTCGGTGCGGTCAGGTCCTTGACTGCTGCCGTGATATCCGCATCGCTGAGTTCCTCGACGAGTTCTTTTGCACGGTTGATGACAGAATCCGGCACACCGGCAAGCTTCGCTACCTGGATACCATAGCTCTTATCCGCGCCGCCCTTGACGATCTTACGCAGGAATACGATGTCGTCACCTTTTTCCTTGACAGCGATACAATAGTTATTAACGCCCGGAATCTTGCCTTCCAGTTCGGTCAGTTCATGATAATGCGTTGCAAAAAGTGTCTTGGCTCCGCAGAGCTTGGTGTTGCTGATATGCTCGATCACCGCCCATGCGATCGCCAGTCCGTCAAAGGTACTTGTTCCACGTCCGATCTCATCCAGGATCAGAAGGCTTCTGGATGTCGCGTTTCGGAGAATATTGGCAACCTCTGTCATCTCCACCATAAAAGTACTCTGTCCGCTTGCCAGGTCATCAGATGCACCGACTCTCGTAAAGATACGATCCACGATTCCGATGTTTGCCTTCTCTGCCGGAACAAAGCTTCCGATCTGTGCCATAAGAACGATGAGGGCCGTCTGACGCATATAAGTAGATTTACCTGCCATATTCGGTCCGGTGATGATGGAGACACGTTTTTTCTGATTGTCCAGATATGTATCATTGGAGATAAACATATCGTTTTCGATCATCTGCTCTACGACCGGATGACGGCCGCCCTTGATATCCAGGACGCCGCTCTCGTTAATCTTCGGTTTGACAAAGTTATTTTTCTCAGCAACAAGGGCAAGAGAGGCAAAAACATCGAGCGCTGCAACTGCCTTCGCTGTCCGCTGGATACGGACAACCTCCTGTCCGACTTTATCCCTGACATCTGCAAACAGTTCATATTCCAGCGCATACAGGCGGTCCTCCGCGCCGAGGATCAGATCTTCGAGTTCTTTGAGTTCCTGTGTGATATAGCGCTCGGCATTGGTCAGTGTCTGCTTGCGGACATAATTATCCGGAACCTGGTCTTTGAATGAATTCGTTACCTCAAGGGCATATCCAAACACACGGCTGTATTTGATCTTGAGTGTCTTAATCCCGGTACGTTCCTTTTCGCGGGCTTCCAGCTCTGCAAGCCATTTCTTGCCGTCGGTCCTGGAACGGCGGTATTTGTCGACATCTGCATGATAACCTTCCCTGATGATGCCTCCGTCTTTCTGTGCGAGCGGCGGTTCATCCACGATCGCGCGTTTGATCAGATCTGTGACATCCTCAAGCGGGTCCATATCTTCATAGATTTTCTTAAGGACCGGAGCCTCAAATTCCTGAAGGACCTGGCGGATATACGGGATCATTGCCAGTGAAGAAGCAAACGCCACCATATCTCTCGGGTTTGCGGACTGATAACTGATGCGGCTGATCAATCTCTCCAGATCGTAGATCGGATTGAGATATTCACGGATCTCATCGCGCAGCATCGGCCTCTGGGTCAGTTCTTCCACTGCCTCCAGACGAGCACGGATCTCAGATGCATCGATCAGCGGCTGCTCTACATATCCTCGTAACGTTCTGGCTCCCATTGCGGTCTTTGTCTTATCAAGTACCCAGAGAAGAGATCCTCGTTTCTGTTTCTCACGAAGTGTCTCTACCAGTTCCAGGTTTCTGCGGCTAGAACTGTCGATCAGCATAAATTTATCCGCGGAATACGGGCGGATCGATGCCATATGAGATAAGGCTGTCTTCTGTGTCTCATTCAGATACTGAAAAAGCGCTCCTGCTGCGATCACGCCGCTGTCATAATCCTGGATACCAAGTCCTTCCAGTGTATTTACATGGAAGTGTTCTCTCAGTGTGCGCTTGCACAGACTGTCATCAAAATACCAGTTATCCAGCGGGAAAATACAGATACGAAGGCGGTCTTTCAGATCTTCTGTATCAATTCCGCTCATAAAAAAAGCGTCATTGCAGATGATTTCCGCAGGGACGAATTTGTTGATCTCATCCAGAAGTTTCTGAGGCTTGTCTACTTCTGTCAGAAAACAGTCACCGGTTGTAATATCTGCGATGGCGCAGCCAAAATGATCCTCCATTGATACAATGGACATCAGATAGTTATTCTTGGACTCATCCAGAGAAGTCGCATCCAAAGTCGTTCCAGGTGTGACAACACGGATAACTTCACGCTTTACCAGACCTTTGGCTTTCTTCGGATCCTCCACCTGCTCACAGATTGCCACCTTATGCCCCTTCTCGATCAGACGCTTGATATAAGTCTCCGCAGCATGAAACGGAATCCCACACATCGGCGCACGCTCCTCAAGCCCGCAGTCCTTACCGGTCAGTGTCAGCTCCAGCTCCTTGGACACCAGCAGCGCATCCTCAAAAAACATCTCATAAAAATCGCCCAGGCGGTAGAACAAAATACAGTCTTTGTAGGTTTCCTTTGTCTTGCAGTATTCCTGCATCATCGGTGATAATACACTAATATTCTCCGGAAACCCAGTGTTTATGCGGCTTTTAGAAGTTCCAGGTGTTGATTTGACCACATTATTACGATAGTTTTTTCCCTCGTTAGTGTTTTTGTCTATACTCAAGTATTTAAACCTCTCTTTAAAATTTTATCTCCATTTGCAAAATCAGGTTTCTGTTCCGTATTTTTGAATATACAGTTCATATTCGTCATCTATATGTTCTTCTTCAATGTGTGTATAATAATTAGTCATTTTTTCATCAGAGTGTCCAGCTATTTTCTTTACTGTGGCGGCATCCATTCCCGATTGAATGCATCTTGTTACAAAAGTATGACGGAAAATATGAGGATGAACATCCATTAAATTCGGGTCTCTGTTCTCTTTTTCTGCCAGAGCAATTTCATGTTTATTAACAATCCCAACAATCCGCCTGCATTCTGTTTGAGCTGATGATGGAAGATAACTTCTTCCTGAAGATGTTGTAAAAATCAGACCGGGATATTTTTTTAAAAGTATATTTGGTTTTCCCCAGTTTTTCCCCAGTTTTTCTTTATCACGATCCTGTTTTTCCTTCCAGCTCATAAAAGCAGCAATCACTGCATCCGTTAATGGAACCTTTCTATTGCTGGCACTTTTCTTTGGTGTTGTAATCTGAATAGTAGAATACCTTTCAGGAAGTTCATTTCCTTTCGAATCATAATATTTTGTAACTCTGTTTAAGGTTTTATATACACGAAGCTTTTCATGCTTAAAGTCAAGATCACACCATTCTAGGGCAAGTGCTTCCCCTATACGTAATCCTGTATGAAGAAGAATAAAAAAGAGTTCATAATACCGGGTATTCTTGCAGCTCTCAAGGAAACGATGAGTGTCATATATACTAAGACATTTTTCATCTTCTTGTTCCTGCATTATCTTCTCATCAGGTATTTCACCCGGTTCTTCTTTAGGCAGTTTAATATCGGCTACGGGATCTATGGGTATCATTTTTCCACCATATGCCTTTTTGAAAAGCTGACGGACTACACTTAATGATTGTATTACCGTTGTACGTGCATATCCTTCTTCTTCGAGTCCCTTTATCATGTCAAGAATATGTGTTGGACGGACCTCTATTAACCTCATGTAACCAATATATTCTCTTACTCGCTCAAAACCATTTACATAGTTACTTAAAGTGGTTGCTTTAACAGAATGCACCACATAAATAAGCATCCATTTTTCATACCACTTTGAAACAGAAATTCTAGGATCATATCCTGCAATTCCGGGGGAACCATTAGCAAGGTAGGCATTTCTTTCTTTTTTTAGATGTTGTAAATTTGTACCATAAATTGAAAACGTTTTTCCTGTACCGCGAACGAAAATTCTGGCCTCATATCGTCCATCTTTTCTTTGATATAATCCTTTTCCTAATTCTTTACCCTTTAAGTTTTTGCCCATAACACCACCATCCTTTCTGATGATAATGCATGGCACTGGATATATATTTTAGCACAACAAAAAAAAGCTTTCAAGACTGCCGATCTATCCATTTTTGAAATTTTTTCTTATCAATCAGCGTTCTGCGCCCAATCCGTACCATGAAACAGTTTTCATTCATCAATGATCTCATTGTTTTCTCAGAAAGTCCTGTAAGCTCACAGGCTTCTTTAACGGATATAAGAATTTTATCGTTGTTTGCTTCCGGCTGTGTTTTTTTTCGCAACATATATAACCGGTCAATATCTGCAGGCAGATGATATTGACCGTTCCTCCTCTCTATAATATAAATTCTAAAAAAGGCTGCCTGCTGGCCTTATAGATTAATCCAATGTTCTACGTTCCTGTTGGCTGACATAATACTCCACTGCTTCCTGTAAACTGCATCCGGCCCTATGGCTTCGACTTATTACACTGCTTTTATTTATTCCTAATTCCTCACAGCATACTTTAAGCGATGGATAAACAGTTCCATGATATTCAAATTCCGGGTTACTTAACATTTTTTTCCTTTTTCTCGTCATAAAATGTGTAAACGATTCTTCAAGAGAACAATTCTTATCTCGTGCTCTTTGTCTCACACATATATCATCAATACCATATTTTTGACAACATGCCCGGAGACTTCGATATTCTATTCCTTTAAATGTAAATTTTTGTATTCTTTCGGCAATCATATCTTTATTTTCAATAAAATGCTCCAATGATTCTTCCATAGTACAATTCAATCTATATTTTCTTGAAGATACACTGTCAGCGTTGACTCCATATTCCAGACAGCATTCTTCCAAAGACCTATAGGTTTTGTCTCTAAAAATAAATACCGACGGCTGTGTTTCCATTCTGGCTTTCTTTATGAAATGATCCAAAGATTCTTCAATGCTGCATTCTGTTGTTTTGGCACGGTTACGCACACTGGAAGCATTAACGCCGTATTCAGCACAACATGCTGAAACACTTTTATACCTTTTCCCTTTATAAAAGAATTGCATTTTCGGTGTTTCTGTTTCCTTTTTTTGAATATAATATTTCACAGCTTCTTCCCATGTACACTTTTTTCGCCAAGCTCTACTGCGTACACTAGATTCATTAATTCCATAGAATTCACAACATTGTCCAAGTGAGATATATTTATTTCCCTCATAAAAAAAAGCCTCTTTCGCACGATGCCTTTCTTTAGACATCACCTGATTTTCAGGAATTTCTTCTTTTTTCGTTACTTCTTTTGGCATACAACCTTCCATATGAGAGATAATTTCTTCCATAACATCCGCGTGAGGACGTTTCGCTTTAAATACTGCTGAACTTACTGACTTTGGCTTTAATCCATACGCAAGACAACATTCCGTAAAATTTTTGTATTCTTTTCCACGGAATTCAAAGGCTCTTTTCTCTTTAGATTTGATATAATGTGTAATCGCACGTGTAGAAGAAACCCCATTTTTTTCCATATACAAACGTACTGATATAGGATTTATCTCCAGGTCTTCACAACATTGAGGCAGTGATGGGTATTTCACACCATGATATGTGATTTCATGTGCCTTTTTCCATTCTATTGCCCGTTCAATCGCTTCCTGTGGTGTGCATTTTCGATTCCACATATCGGTCTTGACAGAATCTTCGTTTAAATCATAAAATTCGCAGCAGGTCTTAATGCTGGCCCATTTTCGATTTCGGAATATGATCTCTTTACTTTTTTTCAATTCAATAAAATGTGTAATCGCTTCTTCAGTTCTACATTTATATTGATTCTGATATGCCATTACACTACGGTAACATATTCCATAAAAATCACAGCATTTATGCTTACTTTCAAAAGTTCTGCCATTGTACACAAATTTGAATTTCTCCATGTAATTTGATCTGATTTTACGTGGCATAAAAACTTCTTTCCTCCTTTTATCGTGATTGGATCTGATACATGTCAAAACATTTTGCCAAACAAAAAAAGACACTCCAAGAGTCCATTTTACTCTTTTTGTGTCTTTATCGGTTGATCCGCAGACGCGGTATAAAGTATAAAATTCTGACCTCGTATCAGAATAAAATTTGTGCAATCTGCCTTGCAAAATGTTCAATTTTATCGTATCATTCCAGATACTTAATGTCAATTTCACTACAGGCTTTAAACAGTAGCAGCTGGGTAGTATTTTACTCGTATTCCTGCGAATACATGCATAAACTGTTGCATACATGCAAATGCCCCTCCGGTCTTTTCACCGGAAAAGGGCACTTACAGAAGGCTTTTTGTATTCATGTCATACAAAAAATCACATAAATCAAGATTGGAAATGAAACAAACATAAGCCCAAAATCAACAAAGATCAATATCAGCCAAAGCAACTTTAATTTTTCCTCCAAATCTCATCCTCCGTTTCGAGTATATTTAAGGAATTCCATAAAATCCCTTATACTTAAATAAAAGAGAATTTCAGAGCTGTTTCTGTAAATATCCCCAAATTTTCATAGGAATTTCATTTTACTGTTAAAGTTACTTTTGTGATATATCAATCTGCTATTATGCGGCCTGTTCTTCCAGTTCTCGATTCCCAGCCTCCATTAAATCTTCCTCCAGAATTTCAGCAAGCAATTTGTTGCAATACCCAACACCGTTTACACGAACGCCTTTGCTGCGGAGCTCGTCAATCTCTTTTTTCCTGAGACTCTGACTTTTTACAGCCAGTTTATAATCTTCTTTTGCTAGTTTCTTTTTTAATTGTTTCTGCCATTTTACAAGAAAATCCCTTGCAAGCTCAATATCTTCATTCTGCTGGTTATAAAAAGTACGTGTCTGCCTTATGGTCCCATCCGGTTCCACTTCAAGCGTATAGTACGCCTCCGTTGGTTGTTCTGCCTTTCTCAAAAACAGGATATAGGATTCCTGCTGGCTCATTCGTTCATAATAGGTTTCTGTATTATTTACGCAGTGATGCATCAGTTTTGCTTCATACAAAATGTCATCCACTTTTTCCGGCACAACGATCTGATACTCTTTGTCCGCATATTCATATTTTTTCAAATCCCTGCATATACGATTCAGACCCGGATACTTCTTTTCCAGCTCTCCGGCTCTTAAAATCAAATCTTTTGCTTCTATCTCTTTTATCATTTCATTATGTCTCTGCATGAGCTTTCGTGCACGGTAGATAACAGAATCCTGCACATTCACTCCGACCCGAATTGCCATATTAAGATAATCCTTCCATGTTTTGATCAGGTCTTTCACGGATTCCCCACTTTCTGCTGCCTGCTTTTCCAGATAATTTTTGATCTGTAAAGGGGCCATACGATCCATAATGAACATAAGATCCGCTGGTTTAAACTTTTCCCGGCACATCCACGAAATCACATCGTCACGGATCAACTTGTTTTGGGCTTTTTCAAGTAATAGCCATTGAAGAAAAATCTCTCCCCCATTGTTTGTACGCAGCCTTTTTAAGCGGAACCTGTCAATTCCCAGTGCTTTTCCAAGGTCTCCGGAATCTTCACAATAGATCTGTGCTTTATTATCCATAATGTCCTCTGCCAGATGATAAAGTCCTGCTTTAATGAGCCGTTCCAGGTAGGGCCTTTCTCTAACCATTTCAAAAAAACTTACCGGATCTAAAAACCTTTTGGCTTTTGCATATTCGTAGAATCCTGTCCTACGGAATGTCCTGTTTTTAATGCCATACAGTGATTTTCCATAAATATTTCCCATATTATATTTTTCATATGTCATATAGCCACCGTAACCTGGATACAGTGGAACCTGTAATTTACCCTGGATCCATCGGTTTTCTTTTGTCCAATGATGACGGCCGAAATAATATTCTTTCGTATTTAATTCTTCATCATACAGGATTCTCCGGCGCTCAAAGAAAGAATATACTGGTTTTTTATATGAGCTGCTTACTATGAGCATCTGAAGCTGGAATTCTCTCAAAACAAACTCATTATTTCCACAGGTCTGAAGCAGGTATGCAGTCTCTTTTTGGGTTTCTATATTTTTGGCCCGGCCTAATGCTTTATATTGAATCTGATGTCTGCATTTTGGGCAATGCCCCACTGTATTATGGTGAGGATGGCTGATTGGAACTTCGCTTTCACACCAACTACAATATCCTGTCTGATCTTTCCTGCGGCTGTAATGATAAAAAATAAAATTCTGGGTAATTCCAACTTTTTTCTGCCATCTCAGCCAGTCTTTCGGAATTTTTGGAAGTCTATCCATACACTGATCCCAGCTTGTCAGAATTTTTTCATATTTCATTCCCAGTCTCCGGTGTCTCTGCTCACGTTGATATACATACAGTGCATAAAAAGCATCGTCATATTCACTTTCAAGATACTTTTGGATCAACGCTGTATCTGCCTCTTTCATATAAGAATTTTCCTGATATAACCATTTGGAGAAAATGGTCTTATCCAGCATACTATCTGACCATTTCTTTGTCCGGTAATCATACCCTTTAAAAACATCGTTCTTTTTATCAATATATAATGTATATACAGGTTTCCGACACTCCATGGAAAGATATTCTGCCAGATAAAATGCTACTTTTAAAATATTGTTTTCTACTTCTGCACGTAAATATAGCCCCCTCTGATAAATCAGCTGCTCCGTATAGTATCCTTTATCTCTTACTGGCACATCTTCTTTTGCAAGTTTTATCAGTTCATCCGTAGCTTCCAGCAATTTCATGTTATGCAATTCTTTTTTATTCATTTCCGTCCTCTCCTTCATTTTCTGCTGCATATAATGTCATTTTCTCTTTTCTGCTCAAATGCAGCAGGGGAACTCCCTGCCGCATCCACTTTATCCTTTTATTTACGCCGCTATTTCAGTAGGGCTTTCTTCGTTTTCTGCCGATTCCATTGGTAGGTCCATTAAGTCTTTCTCTAAAAGATCAGCCAGAAGTTCCCCAGCAAATGTTCCGCCATGGACAACTACATGCTTATCACGTATCTCCTGATAGTTCTGCTGCCTGAGCTTCCTGCTTTCTTCTGTGCTCTTACGATCTTTTTGGGTTAATCGTTTCTGAATTTCCTTCTGCCACAATGTTAAAAAAGAAGTCACCTTATCAATGTCCTTATTTTGACGATTAAATTCCGCACGTTTTTGCCGGATAGTTCCATCTGGTTCAACTTCCAGTGTATAAAACGGTACTTTCGGATTCTCTTTTTCCCGCAAAAACAGGATATAGCTTTCCTTTGAAACGATCCGGTCAAAATAAGTATCCGTCTTATTTACACAGTGATGAAGCGTATCACCTTCATATAGAATGTCATCGATACTCTTTGGCGCAATAACCTGATATTCACCGTCACTGAACTCATATTTTTCTTTCAAATCAATGAGATGTTTCTGAAATCCGACATACTTTTCTTCCAGCTCCCTGCGTCGGATTCCGCGTTTCATTTCTTCTATCTTCAAAACCGCCTCTTTATGGCGCAGTTGAAGATCTCTGGTACGGTAAATAATGGAATCATGTATATCCATTCCCAGTCTTTTTGCCATAGAAAGATAATCGTTCCACACCTGCAGCACATGGCTGATATCATCCCCGGATTTTTCTGATTGTTTCACAAGATAATGTCGAATCTGGCAGATGCTCATCTGGTCCAGAACAAACTTCAGGTCGTTTGGTTCAAATCCTTCTTTTACCATCCAGCATATTTCTTCATCCCCGATTGTTTTTCCTGTACTCTTTTCAAGTTGCAGCCATTTAAGTTCTTTTACCCCGCCATTCATATCTCGGAGCCTTCGAAACTCTTTCTTATTCACGGATAGGAATTCTGTTGGTTTTCTACCTTTTCTTTTTATTGCATTTGTTGCCCTGTGGTCCAGTACATCATCAACTAACTGAAAAAGCCCTGTCTTTACAATCTGTTCCAGTACCGGAGACGTCTTCCACAGGTAAAGATATTTTCCAGGATCTATCTTTTTCTGACCAAGGGCGTACTCACGCAGACCTGTTTCTTTTAATTCATGCCTGGACAGATCCGACAGGGTGTAAGGATAGACCATCCCTTTATACTGAATACCGCAGCAAGTATAATACCAAGGTTCCCCATATGAAATCCATCGCATTTCCCGCTGTTTAAACAGGCCATAAACAAAATTTGAAATTTCCTTTCCATTTGCAGAGAAGATTCTTCTCTGCTCTTCATGGCAGGTAGTTTCGCAATCTGTATAGCCGCCCTTTTTATACCACGTTCTGGCATGAAAGATCCGGAGCACAAAACCAGAAGTTTTGCGTCTCCTCTGGATAAGATAGACTCTGTACCACTTTGTACAAAATCTTCCAGACTTTCCCACAGAACGAAAAGTAATCGGTTGTCCACACACATTGCACTGTCCTTTCTGGTTATATTTGGGTGAGCGGATTGGAACATATTTTTTGCAATATGTACAATATCCTTCTGTAGCACCATTTTTCTGATACTTGTAAAAGATATAGTGTTCCGTAATTCCATATTTTGAAACCCATCCGATCCAGTTCTTAGGCAGTCCAGATACAGTTTTCATCACCTGGTCCCATGAATCTGTAAGTTTTTTATCATGACGTATCCTTTGTTCTTTACGGATATTCGCCTGAAACTCTTCCAGTGACCGGATTGCAGGCTGCATTGTCTTTAAATATTTTTGGATGACCTTTGTATCACAGTCATTTACATAGATGTTGCCAAGATTAATCCTTACATCCCATAAGATACTTTCAAGAAGTGCCTTTTTCCATTTTTTTAATTTTTCATCATAGGTTATAAACCGTCTCTCTTTTCTGCTGATAAACAGACGGTACCTTGGAAAGTTTATATTCTCCTCAATATCCGTTACGGCAAACAGATACACTTTTAAAATTCCTTTTTCTACTGCTGCCCGACAATACATCCGATATTTTCCGGGTTCACCCCTTTGATTCTCCAGTGTACTCAAAGATATTTCCGTTTTCTTTGCATCGGCGATATGTCTGTTCATCACTTTTAATGGTTTTAATTCCATCAACCCCTTTTTTCTCATAACTCCACCAGCTTTCCAGTCACATCAATCCATGCTTCCTCCGGATATTTCTGACCATCGATACAGATGACCCCAATTTCCAGGATCTGGCTGTTGCCAGGCTGCTCCTTTAAAAGTAACAGTAAATCGCCCTTTTGTCCTTTGGCTTTGGGGGCTTTTCCACGTACAATACAAAATCCGTTGCAGCTGGTCCCGCTTTCTTTTGCAACATGGGAGTTCCATTTTCGGTTTGGATATTTCGCCATGTAAGCAGCTCCATGTAATAACAGGCTTCTCAATTCAATTTTCTTTAATAGGCGCATCTTTGTGCAGGAGATTTTTGAATCTTCTCCATCTTCATCCAAATCCCCTGATGCATCTACTATGTAATACACGGAATTTTTCCAATTCGGATAATAGCAGAGACAATCCAGTGGGTTTTCTGCACAATGAAATCCATTTTGTCTACAGTTTGCTTTTTCCGTTTCATTTATGCCATACTCCTGAAACTGAAAGCCCCGACATTTCAAATCCTTTTGAAATCCTTTATATGCGATCATATCCTTCTCCTTTAACTCTCTTTCTGCTGCATCATGTCAAACAAGGACATCTGCCCGGAATCTTTTGATTTTTTCTTGCTAATATACTTTTCTTCCTGCTCCGCTGCTTCTTTGGGATGCACCTCGGAATCTTTCTTTGTCCCCTGGTTTTTCGGTATTGTTTTCGTTCTCTTATTTACCGAATCCCATTCCTTTTGAATCTTTTTCTTTTCTTCCTGCTCTTTTTCTGCTATTTCTTTTTCATCATCTTTCGCATAATATTCAAGTACCCAAGGAAAAACCTGGTCGCCGGAGAGTGCCAGGCCTGTATTGGCTCGAATGCCGTTCTCTCCCTTTTTTTTCGCTCCCTCCAGTGCAATGTTGTAGGCTTTTTGCGTCACGTAATCCAAACATCTCTGAAGCATCTTATGTTTTTTTAACACCTGTGCATCTAAAGCAGAATCCGTTTTGGCAAGATTTACGAGATACTGTCCTATGATGTCTGCAAAGCCTGCATCCTTTAAGGCAAACATTTCTGCACGCAGTTTTTCAGACGCATTCGCAAACGTTCTTTCCTCAATCGGTATATCAACCAGCCGGTAGCGGCTGCCCTGAATAAATTCCTCTGTCTGTTTTTTGGAAACTGCATGTGCTTTGGCAAGTTCCCGCACACCATCCATATTCCCGCTCTGGCGGTAATACAATGCTGCTGTATTTAATTCTTCTGCAGTTTTTATGATCTCATTTAACATAATCGATCCCTTCTTTCCTGATAAAAACATGAGGCAGAAGAAAAAATCTCCTGCCTCTGCCTGCTTTTTATGCCGCATTCATTTTCTGTTCAGCCGCTTCCATTTCTTTTTCTACTTCCAATGCAATCCTGCGTCTCTCTGCATCATCAGAATCCAAAAGACTGATCATTTCCAGTACAACACGGCGAACCCATTCATTTTCCTCCCATCCTGCACTGATCTGGCGGGCTTTTTCTGTCAGTTCCTTCCAGTCAGCATCTTCCAGATCCCTGCCACGATATTCCTTATAGAAAGAATAGATTTCTTTCATGGCTTTTGGTGCCTGAATCTTTGCCGCTTCATCCAAATTGGAGAGGAGCCCCATCAGCATGGGATGGTTTTTATATTTTTCAATCAAAGGACGGATACCGGTCTGAATTTTGCCCGTATAAAGTCCCAAAAAATCATTAAATATTCCTGCAATCAATTTCTGATCTGTCATTCGTTTCCTTCCTTTCTGTTAATTTTCTTACTCTGCGCCTGACCGTAGATGGAAAACACTGAAATGCTTCCGATACTGCATCCTGGCTGTATCCCTGATCAAGAAGAGCCTTCATAGCCGCTGCCTGTTCTGTTTCCTTGAGCTTTCTTATGGACGGTTTTCGAATTTTCTTTTTCAGGATTTTCCGGCAAAGCGGATGATCTGGTCCGTATTCGTACATTGTGCTGGCTTCCGCTGCATTCAAATCACACAAAATTGCAATCAGCAGACAGTAATATCCTTTATATTCGTCGTCTTTCATGCCGCACCACCTTTATTGCCTGGTTTTCAAATGTACCTCTTTACCCTAATCTGCTTTAAATTCTTTTTGATCAAGACCATTTTCGAGCAGATATCTTTCCGTACCTTCTGGATCGAGCTGTGCAAGTCGTGCAAGATTAAACTCTACGACATAATAGCTGCCATAATTGATTTTCCTCTTACCTACAACTTTTCCGAGTTTATACTTCTCAACAAACGCAACCTTCGCTTTTGCTCCGCAATCCGAGATTATTGCCTGCCCTGGCCTTAGGAATCCCATAACTCCAATTGTAAGATCTCCGAATAATTCCAGCTTTTCCTCACATTCCTTTTGCTTTTGCCATAATCCGACATACAGGGATCCGTTGTAGTACATATTCACTCTGACATATAATTCCTCATGTCCACATTCCCAGTCATATCCCAATGGTTTTTCATCTTTTCGAATGCATATATCCTGTCCCATATTCTGCCTCCTTTTTTGATTTTCCTGTTCATCTTTTATGGATTATTTTATATTTCCTCCCTTCCTGTTTTTTGTACACCTCACATTTCGTTTTTGGACAACAAAAAAAGACACCAAAAATCTTCTTTTGATTTTTGATGTCTTCCTATTGATATAAGACCTTCGCCTAAATGTTGCTCCCGGAACAGCATATCCGGAACAAAAAACTTTACTGCGTGGCAAACCATGCATAAAAAATAATCCATTTATATGGTAACACAATATATTGAATTCGTCAATAAAATACAGCGCATAGAATGCTATATCTTGTTATTCTGCCATTTTTCAAGTACGCTTACCATTTTTACTTCTCTGTCATTTCTACGTTCATCAGGAAAATTTCCAAGGAGTCATATATTGAAATATACTATAAAAAATAGTAGAATTTTTCTCTCTCGCACAAGATGAATAGAAGCCCGTTAAGG
>ERZ772954.146-NODE-146-length-75563-cov-4.291068_pt1 | contig 75563 bp, 80 predicted proteins | sample MGYA00580684_ERZ772954 | MGnify/ENA primary metagenome ERZ772954 (study PRJEB29015, sample SAMEA2737654) | human gut metagenome | biome: human gut; feature: human-associated habitat; material: faeces | place: China | collected 2012 ...
GGCAACGCTGAGGTCTACGGCAACGCTGAGGTCTGCGGCAACGCTGAGGTCTGCGGCAACGCTTGGGTCTGCGGCAACGCTGAGGTCTGCGGCAACGCTGAGGTCTACGGCAACGCTGAGGTCTGCGGCAACGCTGAGGTCTGCGGCAACGCTTGGGTCTGCGGCAACGCTGAGGTCTGCGGCAACGCTGAGGTCTACGGCAACGCTGAGGTCTGCGGCAACGCTGAGGTCTGCGACAACGCTGATTATGTTTGTGCCAAGGGGCTTGGCTCTGCTTGCCGAAGCACTACATTTTTCAAATGCAAAAATGGTGATATTGGCGTTGCGTGTGGTTGCTTCAACGGAAATCTTGAGGAATTCGCCAAGAAAGTAAGAGATACTCATGGAGATAACAAATACGCTAAGGAGTATCTTACAATGATAGAAGTTGTGAAGATACATTTTGAAAAGGAGAACCACAATGGATAAGAAATTCACGGACGAGGAAATCGTAAAGGCGGCACTTTACTGCACAGCAGAGAGTTGCGAAACCTGCCCATTAAGGCATGAAAGTTGTGCGAAAATTTTCGCCGCCTACATAGCTGACACCTCCAAACAAGCCCGCATGCAAGATGTTCTGAACGATTTTGAACGCTACATCAGCCAAATGTTCACCGTTGACCAGCACAAGGCGTATAACGTAGGCAAGAGCTATCAGGCGTTGAAACAGCTCACGAAGCTGGCAGGCGAGCATAATGACTAACTACTCTTGCCTTGACTGCAAACACCTGAAAGGTTGTTTGGAGAGTAGCAGGCGTTACCCCTGCAGAGATTTTAAACTGGCAGAGCCAGCTATATTGGAAAGGAGAGGGCGAAATGACAGCAATCGAAAAGTTGAACAGCATAATCACCAGCGTTGATGCTCTTGCACAAATAGCCGATGATTGCAACTTCCCTGCTGTCAGAGCAATATACAATGCAACCGCAAGCGGACGTATTGAACTTTTCGCACGTGAGGACGATTTCAAGGCACTTGCAGATGCGGTATATTCGCCACTGCACACTGTTACATCATACAATCACATCGGCGATGATGTATATAAAACAACTGAGATGTGGTTTTGCTACAAAGGCCACATATTCACAATGATAAGAGAGGAGAAATATAATGGATGAAATTATCGACATAAACCAGGCGGAAATCAGACAGATACCTACGCAGACACAGCTCGCATCACATACTGACACGGGAATTATCTCAGACTTCCGCCAGTATTTCAAAATGGCAAGCGAACTGTGCAAAGCGGACATCATACCGCAGGCATACAAGGGTAAGGTCGCTGATACCGCAATAGCCATTGACATGGCTAACCGCATGGGCGTAAGCCCGATGATGGTCATGCAATCAATGTACGTGGTCAAAGGCAAGCCAAGTTGGAGCGGACAAGCTTGCCTGAGCTTTATCCGAGCAAAATTTACAGACGTAAAGGTGATTTACGTCGGCACAAAAGGTACTGACGACAGAGGTTGCTACGTCAAGGCAACTGACAAAGACGGTGATGTACTTGAGGGAACGACAGTCACAATGGCTATGGCAAAAGCAGAGGGGTGGACTTCCAACTCAAAATGGAGAAATATGCCCGAGCAGATGTTAGCATATCGTGCAGCATCATTTTTCGCAAGGGTTCACTGCCCGGAAACGCTTATGGGTGTGCAGGTCGAAGGCGAAGTTGAGGACTCTTCAAAACCTGCGGTAAGAGAAGTGGAGGATGTACTGTAAATGAAAACTACAAAAATTCATATCAAGAACTTGTTCGGCATTTCTGAAACAGAACTGGACGGACGCTCAATAGAAGTTACCGGCTCAAACGGCGTAGGTAAGACATCTATCATCGATAGCATAAAGTACGCTCTCACCAATGACAGCAGCCGTGATTATGTCATTAAGAATGGCGAAAGCGAAGGTGAAATCTTCATTGAGACCGACACAGGTTTGACTATTGACCGCAAGAAGCGTGTCAATCAGGCAGACTACAAGAACATCAGACAGGACGGCAAACCTGTTCAAAGCCCAGAAGCATTTGTCAGAGAGTTGTTCACGCCACTGCAGATTGACCCTGTCAAGTTTACACAGATGTCAAGACAGGAACAGAACAGAATTATCCTTGACCTCATTGAGTTCAATTGGGATTTGAACTGGATAAAGGAGAAATTTGGTGAAATTCCGCAAGGTGTTGATTATCAGCAGAACATACTGCAAGTCCTAAACGACATACAGTCGGAAAAGGGCGTTTACTTCCAGGCAAGGCAGGATATCAACAGAGAAATACGCAACAAAACAGCGTTTATATCTGATATCGCAAAGGATATCCCGCAGGGCTTCCAGGCTGAAAAGTGGGAAGCATATGACCTATCCGAAGCCTATACGAAGATAACAAAGGCACAGGAATACAACTCTCGCATCGAGAGGGCGAAGCTCTTCAAAGACAGCTATGACAACAAGGTCAGAGGTTTCCAGGCTGAAATGGAAATAGCAGTAAGCAATCTGAAATCTGCTATCGCAGCAGAGCGTGAACAGCTTACTAGCGAAATCGAGCGCAAGAAAGCCGAAATCAAGGCGGCTGAGGACAAACTCAATTCGCTTTCAGACAAGATAGCAGACAAGACTAAGATTTTTGAAAGCGAATACAGGGAGAAAGTCGCAAAGCTTGACAGCGACATCAAGGTAGCCGATGAATACACAGGCAAGCAGCTTGCTAACATATCTGCAATGCAAGCTGAGGTCAAGACAGCTGAGGAAATGAAAAAGCACCTCAACGAATACAAACGTATGAAATCAATGCAGAACGAACTTGAAACGCTTGAAGAACATTCTAAGGCACTCACAAGCAAGATTGAGCTTGCAAGAGAGCTTCCAGGTGAGATACTTAAGACAGCAACAATACCCGTTAAGGGTTTGACAGTTAAAGACGGCATACCTCTCATAAATGGACTTCCCGTCAGCAATCTGTCAGAGGGTGAGCAGTTACAGCTTTGCGTCGATGTTGCCCTCAGCAAGCCTAACAGCCTACAGATAATTCTGATTGACGGAGCTGAGAAGCTTTCCGAAAAGAACAGACTTGCACTTTATGAGAAGTGCAAGGAAAAGGGCTTGCAGTTTATCGCAACTCGCACAACGGACAGTGATGATCTGGAGGTGACATATCTGTGATACAGCTTACAAGTGAGAACTACTTCTCCCAGCAAGCTAACCTTGACTATATGAGTTGCTCACAGTTCAAGAGTTTCTGTGACTGTGAGGAAAGGACACTTGCGGACATTGCAGGTGATTACAAGCGTGACAGTTCAACTGCTCTGCTCGTAGGCTCATACGTTGACGCTCACTTTGAGGGAACGCTTGACGTTTTCAAGGCTCAGCACCCAGAGTTGTTTAAGCGTGACGGAACGCTTAAGGCTGATTATGTACAGGCTGAGAGTATTATCCAGCGTGTGGAGAATGACAAGCTGTTCATGAAGTATATGGCAGGCGAAAAGCAGGTCATTATGACGGGTAAAATCGCAGACGTGCCATACAAAATAAAGATAGACAGCTATCACCCTGACAAGGCAATCGTTGACCTAAAGGTCGTCAAGGACTTTGAAAAGCTTTGGAACGATGCTGAGAAGCAGAAACAGAGCTTCATACGATATTGGGGATATGACATTCAGGGAGCTATTTATCAGGAAATAGTTCGTCAGAATAAAGGCAAAAAGTTGCCGTTCTTCATAGCCGCCGCGACAAAAGAAAAACACACAGATTTTAACGTGTTCGCTGTTCCACAGGAATGGCTTGACGAAAAACTTGCGTTTGTTGAAGAACGCACACCACACTTTTCAAGGTTGAAAACAGTCGAGGATCCAGCTGAAAGGTGTGAGAGGTGTGATTGGTGCAAGGACACCAAGATACTTGACAGAATAGTTGACGCAAGAGATTTGGAGGGTACAAATGCTTAACAAAGTTATTTTAATGGGTAGAATTACCCAGGAGCTTGAACTCAAGCAAACAACAAATGGAACAGCGGTGCTGTCATTTAACGTAGCCGTTGACAGGAGTTACAACAAACAGGGAGAAGAGAAACAAACTGACTTTATCACCTGCGTTGCATGGAGAAAGACTGCTGAATTTATCAATAACTATTTCGGCAAGGGTAGAATGATAGCCCTTGAGGGACAGCTGAGAAGCCGTACATATGATGATAAGAACGGCACAAAGCACTATGTGACAGAGGTTTATGTTGATAACGTTTCATTCACAGGTGAACCAAAGCCGGGCGGAAACAGTTCGACTCCGTCACAGAGTGTGCCACAGCAGAATACGCCGCCACAAAATCAGCCTGCACCAAGTCAGAATAGCTCACCTGCAACGCAGAGTCTTGACATTGACGGCTTCGAGGAAATATTCAATGACGACGATGTGCCGTTCTGATGTGAAAACAATGCTAACTTTAAGAAACTATCAAAACAGAATTATTAATGAAGTAAGGAGGCTTATGAGTACAGGGCGAAAGCGCATTTGCGCAGTTGCGCCCTGTGGTTAGGCTCTGGTAAGACAGCCATATTTGCATACATGGCTGACAAATCGCAGGACAAGGGCAACACAGTGTGGTTTTTGGTACACAGAAAAGAACTGCTCGATCAAACCATAGCAACATTTGACCGCTTTGGTATTCAGCGCAACACAATTCTTGTAGGCATGGTTGCCACACTTGCAAATGCTCTTGACAAGTACCCAGAACAGTACAAAGCACCTGACTTCATTGTCATTGACGAGTGCCACCATATAACGGCTAGGACGTATCAGAGAATACTTGAACGCTTTCCAAAGGCATTCGTAGTTGGGCTGACTGCAACGCCAAGCAGACTTGACGGCAAGCCACTTAAAGATTGCTTTGATGATATGGTAGTAGGCATTACTGCCAAAGAGCTTATTGCTCAAGGATATTTATCCCCTTATAGGTACTTTGCGCCAAGCGTAGCTGACCTATCGGCACTCAAACGCAAGGGCAAGGACTTTGACCCACAGCAAGCAGCTGAGCTACTTTCCACGAGAGCGGTGTTTGGCGATGTTATAGCGAACTATCGCAAATATGCTGACGGGCTTCAAACGATATGCTATTGTTCTTCCGTTAAGCACTCTGAGAGCGTTGCAGAAGCGTTCAGAGCGGTTGGAATTAATGCTGTACACTTTGACGGCAATACACCTAAGAGTGAGCGAGAACGCATTACAGACGATTTCAGAGCAGGAAAAATAAAAATCCTTTGCAACGTTGATTTGATATCAGAGGGTTTCGATTGCCCTGACTGCGAGTGTTGCATACTGTTAAGACCGACAATGAGCTTAACGCTGTTTATCCAGCAATCTATGCGGTGTATGCGCCCGAAAGAGGGCAAGACGGCAATAATTCTCGATCACGTCAACAACTACAAGCGACACGGCTTGCCTGATGATGACAGAGAGTGGAGCTTAAACAGCGTTCCGAAGCCTGAAAAGGAATATAACGCAGACGGCACGCTACAGATACGACAGTGTTCAAAATGCTTTGCTACATACAGACCAACGTCTGCAAAGAAATGTCCGTATTGTGGAGCGGCTGAGGAACTGACTAGACAGGAAATAAAAAATATCAAGCAGATAGAGCTTGAAGAAATAAAGGAAAGCAAACGTAGAGAAGCAGATGACAAGGTCAAGGAATACAAGTCCGCCAAGGATTGCAAGACGCTTCAAGAACTGTTTGCGTTTGCAAAAATGAGAGGATATAAGCCACAATGGGCATATGTCCAAGCAAAACAGAGAGGATGGTTTAAATGATGAGAGGTAGCCAGGCAATTGGTATTGACACCAATCCTGTAAATTCAATTGCAATTACGCTTGCTAATGCCAACGTAAATTCGCTCAAGGCAATTGATATCATCACAAGCGAGATCATAAAAGAAGCACACATCAATCAGTATGACGTTCCGTTCTGGATACTGGCATTTGAAATGCTTACCAATACATTCAAGGAAACACTGAGCGAAGATATGCTCAAGGTGTATGAAGAGGCTAAGGAACATTTCTCATACTCTGCTATTACTATGGGAGAGCCTAGAAATGAGTAAGTCAGAACACGAGATACAGAACGAAATCCGCCTTGCGTTATCTTCACAAGATAGTGTTGTATTCAGAACAAATGCAGGCACATTCTATCAGGGGAAAATGGTTTACTCAAAGGAGTATAAATCAATGGTACTCCTCAATCCTCGTAAAGTAGACGGACTGCCTAAAGGCTTTTCTGATTTGGTGTGCTTTGCAAAAGGTGGAAAAACGGCATTCATAGAGTGTAAGAATGCCGACGGAAAACTGAGAGAAGAACAGAAAATATTTATTGACCGTATGCGTGACCTTGGCTTTGTTGCCGGGGTCGCAAGGTCCGCTGAGGAGGCGAAACTACTATGCCAACAACTGATGAAAGATTAAAACAAATCGAAATCGTTGCTTTGAAAGAAGAGGGCGATTTGCCAGAAAATATGTCAATGTCGGAAAATATGTTCTATGAGGAGATGCACTGCTTGTATGCTAGATACAAAATGAGTTGTCTTGTAAGCAAGCTCCCCGCTGATATACAGAACAAAGTCCCTATCGTGACAAAAGACGAAGCTTCGGTATTAAAGAAGAAATACCTTGCAGGTGTTAAGAATATGCAGATGTGGGAAGATATCTTCAAGACAGAGATACACATCGCAAACGAGATAAACAAGGTCATTTCTCCCACATCAGAGCTGAGCGGAATGACGAAAGAACAGCTGCTTGACAAGACTATACGAATGATAGGTGTTATTCAGGGACTTATGAATGCTGATGACAGGATACCAAAATTTTTGGAAGGTCTAAGAGGTGATCCTAAGAAATGAGAACGAGAACAGGAAGATGCAAGAAACAGTCAAAGTCATTGAGCCGAAAGCCCCCGCTATTCCTGTCCCTCAAAAAGGCTGGCCAACAGCAGGATGCCTCACAGGAGATGATATGGGAAGAAAATGGAGCGTTGCGTGGCGAGTATTCGATGCACAGTTTTGGGGAGTACCCCAGCGTAGACGTAGAATCGCACTTGTCGCAGATTTTGGAGGCTTCACCGCACCCGAAATACTCTTTGAGCACGAAAGCTTGCAACGGAATACTGACCCGTGCGGAACGTCGTGGAAAGCCGCTCCCTCCCCTGCTGAAAGCAGCCTTGCAGTGTCAATCAATAGCAGAGGCAGCTTTTATGGTGACAAAGCAGAAACTCTAAGAGCAGAGTCACATGGAGCATTGCCAACCGCATATTGCATTCAAGGTAATTGCATTGACAGAGCCTTGACCGCAGGATGTAACGGCAGGGGTTGGACGGAAAACGTAAGCTACACGCTTAATACTGTTGACCGCCCTGCGGTAGTTCCGCTGCTTAACGATCAAGGCGGCTCTTCTCTGAGTGGTAATGATACCGCAACAGTTGCGCCAACAATACGAGCGGAAATGCACGGAAATGTTCCTGCTGTTGTGTTTTCAGATGTCGCTAGTACTCTGCGTGCTGGAGCGGGTGCACCTAAGCACAACTCAGACGTTAAAGGCAGGCTGGTTTATGGTTTTAAAAGCCGCAACGGAGCAAAAGCACGCAGTATTGGCTTAGAAGAAGGTAGAAGTCCTATGCTATCGAGTACATCACTTGATGAAACTGTATTCATTGCTCTTGAAAATCATCCGCAGGACAGCCGTGTTAAAATGGCTGAGAATAATATCGTGCAAACACTTAACGGCAAAATGGGTACAGAAGGAGGTAACACTCCTATGGTATTTACCATCGATCGAGCCGCCTATAATCAGGGAATCAATGCTAAGTATGATATCGGTATCGATGAGAACGGACCTGCTTACACAATAGTTTCAAAAGGTCCCGGTGCTGTGTGCATCGGAAATGGGCAGACATCTCAACTCAAAGTCAGCGAGAAAGTTGGTACATTGGACTGTATGCACGACCAGAAAGCCATTATAGAGCTATCGAACGGCATAGTACGCAGACTTACGCCCCTTGAGTGTGAGCGATTACAGGGCTATCCAGACGGATGGACGGCAATAGGCGAGATAGTCGGATACAATGTGTACACTGATGAAGAGGGCAACGAATACAAAGACCCGATAAGAGAGTACACGGATGGCAACGGCAAGAGGAAGAAAGTAACCGATAGTGCACGTTATAAGGCACTAGGTAACAGCATATCAATCCCGAATAGGTTCTACGTTCTTCAAAAACTTACGCTTTATTGTGGAGCAGATACCACAATGGCTAGCCTATTCGACGGCATCGGCGGATTTCCGTTGATATGGGAAACACTTAACGGAAAAGGTTCTTGCGTGTGGGCATCGGAGATTGAAGAATTTCCAATCGCCGTTACAAAATTCAGATTTAATACATAAAAAGCCGCCCCGTAGGGCGGCATAAGATTATGTTCGATAACGTTTCTTGATAAATGTATAAAGCCCAACGGCAATCGATACTATGAGCAGACCACCAAGGACAGGGACGGTATCAACGAATTTCACAAAGGCAAATGCAAAAATCTTAATGATTGACCACAAGGACTGCAGCAGCTGTAACATTTTATCACTCCTTTCTTGAAATTTTCTACATTATATCACCATAGGATATGATTGTCAATGGGCATAACAAACAAAACGCAGGACTTTCACACATTGAACACAAAAGGAGGAACATATGAGTAAAATAAAAATTTTTAAAGAAATTCTCACAGCAGTTGGTATATGGAGTTTGGTCGGCTTATCATGGCAAATACTTGAGATTTTAATGTATGGAGAAGTACAACCACGAAGTGTAGACACAATCGTTACAGCTGTACTGAGTCTATCTATATATATAAACTTAGAGATGTTGGAGTGATAACATGGGTAACAACAAATTCTGCACAAGCTGTAAATATTTTGAGAAGTCACCTGACAACTGTGGCAGGAAGAACGGAAAATATGGGCTGTGCATTCGTCAAATGAAATTCGGCCTAAAACCAATGGTAGTCAACTATCAGCATTCAATCTGCGAAGAATTCAAAGACAAGATAGTGGCTGTGAAATGCAGTGCTGCCACGACACTCTGTTGGTACTGCAAACACGCAGCGCCAAAGAGGGACAAGCTGACAGGCGAACAAATAACAGGGTGCAGCTGGTCACTAGACAGACAGCCTGTTGTCGGTTGGAAAACGCATCAGCACAGAATTTACAAGGCACAAAAGGGTGGCATGATACATTCGTATACTGTGACGGAGTGTCCGAGATTTGAGGAGGATTAACATGAACAAGAAAGAAATTAACGAGATCAAGAGAATATTCAGCGACGACTGTGGACTTTTCACAGTAAACCACGTTGTTACGGCATTTGTGGACGCTGAAAAGAACATAAAGTGCAAGACCAATCAGCTTTACAACACCATTCCGCAGGATGAGGCGGAGCTGATAATGATAAACCTGAAAAAGGTGCTCAGCGGCTCTATCGGCAAAAATCTGCTGGAATATTCGTTTCCAAAGGACGCATATCTTGAGGGCGGGGCACAGCCTTTCATGTATGAAACATTGCAAAGCAAGCTGCTTGATGAGGAAAAGGTGGACAACTTCCTGAACGCCATAGTTGAAAAGGTTGAGCATGTGTCAACATATACCATTTTCATGGCTCATTGTACATATTCTGTGCTGAAAAAGAACAAAATGGACGAGTTTGAGGAAGAGGCTGACACGGATTACAACTTCATCATCACGGCACTTTGCCCTGTAAATCTGCGTATTGACGGGCTTGTGTATGACGAGCAGGACAACTCTATCGCTAAGAAAGAGTCATGCGACAGAATTGTTGAACTGCCAAGTGACGGCTTTTTGTTTCCCCTTTTCAATGATCGTGCACCTGATACCAACGGAGTGCTTTACTACACGAAAAACGCCAAAAAGCCGAACACTTCCGTTGTGGAAGAGCTTCTGGGTTGTGAGTTCTCAATGACCTGTCAGAACGAAAAGGAAACTTTCAAGGATATCCTCACAAGTGTTGTGGGTGATGAGCTTGACTATGACCTTATCACTACTGTGAATGACAAGATTTCCACATTTGTTGACCAAAATGCTCATGAAACTGAGATACCGACAATTGACGAACATAAACTTTCGTCTATCTTGCGGGAGACAGGCGTAAGTCAGAATAAACTGGAAAAGTTGCATGGTGTGTATGAGAACGCTATGCACGGCAAGGTTTTCAGGGCTGTCAATCTGGCGGAGGATAAGGTAACGATATCAGGAATGGGATTCAAGATGACCGTAGACAATTATCACAAGGGTGACGTATCTACAGCAATAGGCAAGGTTATTTTCGGTGTTGCTGATACGGCTGTTGACGTGAATGGTATCGGCATTAAAATGGACGGTGTTGCCAGATGAAAAATGAATATTACAATTTGAGGAGGGGTAACATGGTTAAGTCCGAATACATATTCCCACTGTTGCTGATTTTGCTAGACGTGGGAGCGGCAATTATATACGCCGTGCAGAAAGACTACAAGAAAGCTGTCTACTGGTTAGCGGCTGCAGTGTTAAATGTTACAGTAACGTTTTAGGAGGTATAGCAAATGGCAAAATACATTGACGCAGACAATCTGATTAACGAATTATCGGCGGCGTGTATGCCGATATACGAAAAGGGCATAACAGGCATTCTGGGTGATAACAGCAGTATCGCTGATATAATCAACGAACAACCTGCCGCAGACGTGCAGGAGGTGAAGCACGGAAAGTGGATATTTCACGAACGCACAAAACTTGTACCGACTAACAAACTTGGCATAAAAGAAGAGTACACTAATGGTCATGATTGTACTGTCGTAGACAATACAAATGTCAACAAGAAAATCATGATTATGAAGAAACATATTACAGTAAGAGTACCTGTGTGTTCGGTCTGCGGTTGGTATGGGCATGATGAATGCGATGCAACGCCATACTGCCCTAACTGCGGAGCTAGAATGGAAGAATTTAAAGAATGAGATACAAAGGGAAATTACATATGAACAAAGATTGGAAAGGAAATAAAAAAACCACTTTTGTAACTCTTGGTGCTAGCAATCATACAGTCCACGATAGGGCTGAACATGATTATTATGCCACCGAACCAAAAGCGGTTGAAGAACTTTTAAAAGTCGAGAACTTTAGTGGTAGTATATGGGAAAATGCGTGTGGTGAGGGCCACTTAGCGGAGCCAATGATAAAATCGGGGTATAAAGTCATTTGTACAGATCTTATGGAAAGGGGATATGGCAAAGGCGGCATTGATTTCTTCAGGTGTAATAAATCACTGGGGGACAATATCGTTACAAATCCACCATATTCAAAGGCATTAGAATGGGTAAAACACTCTCTTGAACTTATAGAAGACGGCAAAAAGGTCGCAATGTTTTTGCCGATACAGTTTCTTGAAAGTGAAAGCAGGATTGATTTATTTAAAAATAAGCCACCAGTAAGAATATGGGTCGCAGCTAAAAGACTTCTTTGTGGAATGAATGGAGATTTTAATGCAAAAGACAAGTATGGAAATATTATATATGATAAAGACGGAAAGGCTAAGCGGATGTCGTCGGCAAAATGTTATGCTTGGTTTGTTTGGGAGAAGGGTAATTACAACGATCCACCTGTTGTTGGTTGGATAAATACATAACAAAAAAAACAAGGAAGTAGTAGGAGGATGTTATGCGAGAAATATTATTTCGTGGCAAACGCACCGACAATGGTGAATGGGTTCAGGGCTATCCCTGCCGCTATGGTTGGATAGGAAAAGAAAAAGACTATATCATTCCCGATTATGCAAGTGCATTATATACGGCCGAAATTGACCCTGAAACGGTCGGTCAGTATACAGGTCTTACCGACACGAACGACAATAAGATTTTTGAGGGTGATGTTGTATGGTACGATTACGAAGAAGAACGAGGTATTGTACAGTGGGATAATGATACAGCCAGATTTGTCATAACCTGTTCTACATTTACGGTTGACTTTGACAATGTATACGGATGTGAACTTGAGATTGTCGGAAACGTTTATGACGATCCTGAACTCTTGAAAGGTGGTATATAAATGGACATTAAAAAAATCATAAACAATTTCGTCGAAGCACACATTGATGAAATTGAAGTGGCAATCCATTCTGCGTTGTCGGAAGAAAAATCGATAAATGAAATCAAAGCAGGAGACCACTTTGAGTACAAAGGTATCGAATGGGTTTGCCTTGATGTAGGAAACAAAATTGCTTTTGCAGTAGCCGCTAAGGCAATCGCTAATATGCCGTTTAACGATGAATATGAGGACGGTTGCAACAACTGGAGAACATCATCACTACGAAAATGGCTTAACGGTGAATTTCTTGACGAGAATTTTGACAAAGGTGCACTGCTAGCCAATTTCTCTACCTTGACAGCAGATAACGGCGACGATAAGTACGGTACCGTCGAAGACTATGTAACACTTATCGATTGCGATCAGTACAGAAAATACAGAAAATTTATGCCTAAGTATGATGATTGGGTATGGACGCTTACCCCTCGCTCTTGTACCGTCGGCGACGCCTTCAGCGTGCGTAACATCATTCCGTCAGGAGAGTTGGACAGCTACTTTGCGAACAGCACTTACGGAGTCGCCCCCGCTTGCCTGTTTAATCTCAACTATCTTTCATCGTGCTGGCAGGCACGCATAATCACAACCAAGTGAGGTATTTCCATATGACCAACAGAAAAATCAGAGATTATCAGCGAAACCACAAGCTCAAAGGCATTGTTGATGCAAACTTCAAGACCTTTGCGACTGTGGTAATTGCTCTCAAACAGCTGTTTCCACACGACTGGTACAAAAAAACCATAACCGACTTTACATCATCATATGCCGAGTTTACAAAACATATGAACGACTATGATGCAGAAGCATACGATTTCCGTGTTGAAGATTTTTGCCGCAAGCTGAACATCAGCGACAGCGACACCTACGATATTATTTTCAGGCTTAACGGCAAGCTCCCTGCTGAGATTTTTCTTGCACTACAAAACAACTTGAAATGTATGCTGATACATTTGCGCTTGAATTGCAACATCGGCTCACAGAGATACGCAAAACTAATTGCATATCTCAAATCAGACGTCAAGATATGCGGACAAGCAGATCTTACAGCACTCGGCTTATCGTTCGACGATGACATTGATTATCGTAAACTCAAATCCAAAACCGAGCAACCGACTTATTCCGACGGAATTAAAGCTCAGCAAGAACTTAAAGCACTGAAAGCGTACCAAGACGAGGTGATTAAATGTCAGCAACAGCTTTCGAACAAATCAAAGAACGACTTACCTGCGTCGAGTACGCACGCAGGATAGGTCTTGCAATAAACAAACCAGGCGACAGATGCGTATCCCCTTTGCGGTCCTCAGCAAACAACAAGTCATCGTTTGTTGTCTACGACGACTATTACTATGACCACGGAGACTCCAAGGGCGGCGACGTTATCGACTTCTGCGCCAACTGTGAATTTAATGGAAACCGAGCAGAAGCACTTCATAAACTCGCAGATCTCACAGGAGTAACCCTCAACTATCAGACGGACAATTGGAAATCCGCACTCGATTCTCGCACAAAACTCGTTGAGAAGTGGCACTCTCAGCTGCGCCCCGAGGATATCGACTATCTGCATGGCCGTAACATCAACGATCAGACCATTAACCGCCTGAAAATCGGCTACACGGGCGAGGGCTATCGCGTAGAGCTCCCCGACAAAGTAGCCGAACACTATGCTGCTAATCGTATATGTATCCCCTATTTCAAAAACGGATACATAGCCTCCTGGAACGCTCGCGCAACGTCGGATAAGCAGAAGGTCAAGTATCTCAAGCCACCAGCCTCAGACAACTCTGACCGAGCTGTCATCTGGGGTATGCACACACTCAATCGCACGTCAAGCAACCTCCCTCTCGTTATCTGCGAGGGAGCGTTTGACGCTTTAAGCTATGAGCAGGAAAACTATCCGATACTAGCGACTATGGGCGGAGCTTTCAGCAAATCTAATCGCGAACAGCTTCCTGTGGTAATCTCAGCCGCTAAGCAGTTTCCATATGTCCTGCTTAGTTTCGACACCGACGAGCCTGGCAGAAAATTCACTCTTAAACTTGGCAAACAACTATTCTCACACCGCATACCTTTCAAGGTAGCGGCTATACCGCCAGCATTCAAGGACGTGTCGGAGTATTACTCACACGGCTATCCACTTGCAGATCTCGTTGACAATGCCGCCCCAGGTGTCAATGAACTTGCCAAGCGACTTACGGATCGCGAGGAACTCAAGCAGTTCTGCCACGAAGCCGCACGCTGGGTAGCCAAACCTGAGCTGTCAGACTTATTCTCAGCTATCCGTGAGAACATCTCGATATACCGCCCTGAGATGTCTAACGACTATCTCAACGAGCTACGCAAGTCCTGCTTCGCATCCCCTAACGAGGATATCATAGCCAAATACGTTGCCAAGCGACATAATCTCAGATACCTTGCCAACGTGGGCTTCTACGAATATTCGCATGGCTACTGGCAAGCTCTCGATGATGATGTCATTGGCGGCTACATATCCCGTGAGCTGGGCTCATATCGCACAGGCAGCAAGCTCACATCAATTACGAAGCTTCTCCGCACTGACTGTATAACTCAAGAACAGTTTAACAAGCAACCTCTCTTGAGCTTCATCAACGGCACGCTAGACCTCAGAGACCTCACATTCCGTGAACACTCTCCGTCTGATATGCTAACGGTACAGTTCAATTTTCCATACGTCCCCGGCACAACTTCTGAGCGCTGGAACAAATTCATATACGATGTTTCAGCAGGCGACGCCAAACGTATGTCACTCTTGCAGGAGATAGCAGGATATATTCTCTATACAGACTGTTCCTTGCAGTCATGTGCTTTTCTTCTCGGAGAAGGTTCCAACGGCAAGTCCGTGTACATTGAAACCCTGCAATCCATTTTCCCGAAAGATGCTCAAACGACTTTCGAGCTGTCAGGCCTTGTTGAGGACTTCAAGCGCATTAAGCTGATGAATTCTCTCGTCAACTTCGGTGAGGAAACCAACACGGACGTGAAGGGCGCAGAGTCCGTGTTCAAGCAAGTCGTTGCAGGCGGTGCTATCTCAGGCTGTTTCAAGCATAAGGACTTTGTGGACTTTATCCCACGAACGAAATTTATCTTTGCGTGCAACAACATTCCGCACTTTAAGGACTTCTCATATGGCCTTGAACGCCGTATGCTTTTCGTTAAATTCTCACGCCGCTTTGTGGACGAGCCGGATCCCAGCAAACCGAACGAAATGAAGGCAGACCGCACTCTCAAGGACAAGCTTCTTGCGGACAAGCCTGCAATTTTCAATTGGATACTCGAAGGCTATAACCGCCTCAGACAAACCAGCGCATTCACTGTAACGGACGACTCTGAGGACCTCAAACAATCCTTCCGCGAGGTTATCAACCCTGTTTCGGAGTTTGTTTCCGAAGAGCCGTATGCTAAGTATTTTAATGATGAAAACACCGACTATATCAGCAACACAAAGCTGTATCAGTTTTACCGCATATGGTGTGAAGAAACAGGTCATCACGCCAAAGCACTTTCGTCATTCAGCCGAGAGTTCAAGCGACTTACAGAAGACAAATTTATTGCTGTACGAAACAACTCTGAGCGAGGTTATCAGCTTAAAAACCCTCAGCAGAAAATCAGTATTTTTAATGGTGACGGCTTTGATGAACTTCTTTGACCGAACATGTATTTTCACCACATTTCGGTGACAGATACTTTCGCTTAATCCGACACGTTATCCGTCACGACCCGTCACCAACTCTTCAAACGTTAATAATATATTCATAAACGCACATTTGTTCTCGTTAGTGACAGATACAAAACCACATCTGTCACGGGTAATCCGTCACCTGTCACAGCCCCTATATTCCTAGCTTTGCGGGGGGTCAGTGACAGAATGACAGATACTTTTAACAAAGTACAAATATTAATAAATATAAATACATATAGAAAAACGGAATTTTGTCACAAAGTGCCGTCATTCCGTCACACCTGTCACCAAGGAGGTTTTATAATGCAACAGAACTCAAAATCTGGACAGTATTACGCTGATTATCTCAGCTGCATTTCAGACCCACATATCTATGCTGTAATGAAATGTATTTACGTTCAAAAGCTCACGCAGGAACAAACTGCCGAGCAACTTTGTATCTCACCTTCGACTGTCTATCGTGTTCACAAGGTAGGCTGTCGCACGATCAATGAAATTATCCAAGGAGGTGTTCAGAATGGCAAATGATGTTGTAAAAGGCAGAGGCGGTAAGAATAACTTCGGTACGTCCAACAAGACAGCTCTTGCGAAAGATAGTGCTTTTGTCGGAAAAATGGTCAGAGAAGTCTATGTTGCTTACAAACAGCCAAAAGTAAAGTCAAATGCAGAACTTGCCGACAGACTTGACAAGTATTTTAAACACTGCGCTGAAAATAATATCGTTCCTACCGTTGAGGAAATGTGCCTGTTCACAGGCTACTCAATCCAGACTGTCTGGGATTGGGAAAAAGGCAGAACACACCCGTTTGATGAGGGGGAGTTGAACGTTTCAACGTCAGAGATTATAAAAAATGCCAAGAGTTTTATGCGTGCTTTTGACGCAAAATTGGTGCAAGCAGGCAAGCTCAATCCTGTGACTTACATCTTCCGTGCAAAGAATTACTACGGAATGACCGACAAACAGGAAGTTGAGGTTACAAAGACAAATCAGCTCGGCGACAATCTGACCGACGATGAGCTTGCAAAGAAGCTCATGAAAGAAACTGAGGTCATAGACGTTGAAGCTTCGGAAGCTGAGGAATAGCAAGCGACTATTACTCACACGCCGAGCGACTATCAAGCGACTATGCCAAGCGACTATGAAACGCACACGGAAACGTAAAAATTTTCACACGCAATAGCCGAAATAAATATGAGCAGAAAATCGGCAAGAAAGCAGCCGAAAACACGCCGCCTGAGGGGTTGACCTTTGGGCGGCGGTGATTTTATCGAAAAATCATGCACGCACCACAAGGCGGCTAGCAAGCCCCGTATGACGTTTTAACATTTAGTGTAGTAGTTTTATAGGTAACACATTAGAACGTCATAGGGCGCACGCTAGGGGCATTGTAGAACGTCACAATAATTAACAATACTGTAAAGATATCACCAACAAGCCCCCTAGCACGTCACAAGAGCCGTGGAACAGCATTGAGCGGTAAAGGTATAGGGGTATGATATCGGACCGCATATGCGGGTGCATAGGTGGCAAGGGGCGGAATAGAATAACAACGCCCGCCCCGCGATTAGCGGAGCAGGCAAAAAAAGCCCACCAAAGCCGGAGCCTTGGCGGGTAAAAAAATATAGGGGGCTGACGATATCAGCCCCCTAGAACGATTATTTATAACGCTTTGCCGTTCTGATAACCACCAAAACGGGGAGCAGAAGCAGGGCTATTATTAGCATGCGGTCACCGCCTCCGCGTCGGAAAAACGCGCACCAAAAAAGAAATACGTGCGTTTTTTAGAAATGCTGACGCGTTCAAATACTGCATCTGTGCAATTTATCTTTGACCGCTCACGGGCGGTCAAGAGTTCGTTTCCTATCAATATCCCGTCAAAAATATGACGTCCGCAGCTGTCAGTTTTGTAAATTTTTTTTTGGTCATACTGCGGTTTTACACGGAAATACGTCATATAATCACCCCCCTATTCTGCCAGTCCGTCAAGATATGCGGCGCAGGCTTTCGGCGTTTCTCCACCGCCGAACAATCGGCGGACGCCACCGCCTGCATTTATGCGGCGGTCAACGGCATAGCCGCATATATCACGGTATATCTGTATAGCACCGATATCACCAGCACCAAGGTTATGGGCGGCGTTGATTGTTGCCGCCCTGCGTTTCAATTCGTTAAATGTGATACGTGTTCTCATAGTGTTGTACCTCCCGTTATTCGTTAATTGTGTAGCTGTATGGCTTGCCATCTTCGGCTCTGCGTGCGGCGCATATCGGGTTGCCGTGCATATCTGTTATTAACACGCTGTCTCCGCCGAGGTTCTGCAGGTGTTTCGCTGCGTTTCTGCTGGTGCTGATGATCGTGTTTCTGTAGCCGTAGTGTACTAGATAGTTTTTCATGTTTTACCTCCTGCCCTGTGGGCTGTCTTGCTGTGGTTTTTGTTTCTGTAATTATAATATCACGAAATCGTGATATTGTCAATAGCTTTTTATCATGTTTTCATGATATTTTTTATCTTTGTTGAATGTGTACAAAAAATCAAAAGATATTGCACACATTTGCACAAACAAAGTCATAGAAAACAGCCATTATTATTATATATACCTTTATAAACGGAAAAAATGACCCACCCCTGGGGGTCTTGCAGGACGGACCCACCCCCTTCACTCAACCTCCCGACTAGAAAAAATATAAAAAAGGGGTTGACAATATCATGAATAGGTGATATAATGAAGTCAATGAAAGGAGCGACATTAAATGATAATCACAACAGCTATTAAAGACATCATGAAAAAGCGCGGAGTAACTCAAAATGAGCTTAAAGAAAAGCTAGGATACAGAACACAATCAGCTATAGCCGAACGTCTGAAGCAAAAAAGTATTGGCGTTGATAAAGCATTTGAAATGTTAGACGCAATGGGCTATGAAATAATCATACAGCCAAAAAGCACGCGTGGCAAAAGAGCAACGGGATCATATGTGATAACGAAAGAGGACGAGCAGGAAGAATAATGAATGGAGAAGCAGGTCAGGCAGGGAAACAGCGTTGAGAGCGAAGGGTGATGTGCAATGGTATACGGATATGCAAGAGTCAGCTCCGTAGGACAGATAGACGGAAACAGTTTTGAGGACCAAGAGAAGCTGATAAAAAGTAACTATGCAAATGCAGAAATACATTTGGAGCAGGGCTCAGGTGCAAAGGAACGCAAGGTTCTGAATGAAATAATGGATAAGGCGGTTTCAGGTGACACGATAGTGGTTACAAAGCTTGACCGCTTCTGCAGGTCAACAGCGTTAGGCTTGGAGTATATTGAGCGTATGAGGGCGAAAGGCGTCAAGATACACATACTCAATATGGGTCTGATAGAAAACACGCCTATAGGCAAGTTGATAGTCACAAACCTGTTGGCATTTGCAGAGTTTGAGAGAGCAATGATACTTGAACGAACGCAATCAGGCAAAGCCATTGCACGGCAAAAAGAGGGATACCAGGAAGGCAGGCCGAAAACAGTAAATATCCCCGAAAGCGTAAAGGCAAAAGTTGAAAGCGGTGAAATGACAGTAGCTGCCGCCTGCCGAGAGCTTGGCATAAGCCGTTCAACGTGGTATAATGAAATGAGAGCAGTAAGAGTAGAATGATATAACAGCAGAACGATAGCAGCAGAACGATAGAGCGTGCCAAGTGCCGAGTGCCAAGTGCCACATAGCTGACGATGAAAGGAGGCTAGTTGTGTGGCACTATTTTTATGCCATGCAGAAAAAGTATGATAGATCTGACAGTAGTAGGCAACAGAGCATTAAGCAAAGAAGATATGTTTAAGCTTGCCCAAAAGCAGGCAAATGGTGAGTTGAAAACTGAACAGCTCCTGCTTGAAACGTTGAAAGTTCAGGATGAAAAGAAGAAGCCGATGATAGAGGCGGCAAAGCATAGCTGCGAGAACGCAATGAGAAAAACAAGCGAACTTGCAAAGGCAGGCAAGGCAAAACTCGCAAAAGAGTGGTATGACCTCGCTCACAAATTCGTGCTGTGGGCAGGCGACAGCGATTTTGACGCATATATGCTGGCTTCAGAATGGAACAGAGAGCCAAGCGCAAAGTTCTGGGCGCCAAGGAGAGCCGTTCTTGAGGGCAAGCACAAGCTGGCAACGCAGATACAAGAGTTCATAGACGATGAGGACGCCCTGTTTCTGAGCTTGAGCACGCCCCCAGGTGCAGGCAAGAGTACGCTTATAAAGTTTCTGCTGTCATACATTGCAGGACTGTTTCCGCAGTCTGCGAACATATACACGTCATACTCAGACGGAATGTCAAAAATGATGTATGACAGTGTGGTATCAATGCTAACGGACACAAGCGAATATGGGCACAACGATATATTCGACAATGGTATGCCTACATTGAGTGCAGAGTACAACACGATATCATACAGGAAGAAAGGCGACTTCCCTACTATCGGAGTTATCTCGCTGGGCGGTTCGGTAACAGGTCGAACGAGAGCAAATAAGTTCATGATAACAGATGACCTTGTAAAGAATGCGGAAGTAGCAAGAAACCCGCAAAGGCTTGAAACGCTGTGGCAGGATTACAGAGATACGCTGACAACCCGACAGATAGGCGATAATGTAAAGCAAATAATGCTCGGTACGATATGGAGTTTGCATGACCCTATCAGCCGAATGCGAACTGATCATGAGGGAGATCCGCGATATAGATTTATCGCGATACCTGTATGTGACGATAACGGCCATAGTAATTTCAATTACAACTGTGCGGACAGGTACACAGATAAAAAAATACGTGACATAAAAACAGACATAGATAATGTCACATTTAGTTGCCTGTATATGCAGCAACCTATGGAACGTGAAGGTCTGCTCTTCCATAAGGACGAAATGAATTGGTATAACGGAACACTGCCTGACGCCTCTGCAAGAAGAATAGCTGTGTGTGATGTGGCGTGGGGCGGTGACTATCTGGCAATGCCGATAGGATATCTGTACGAGGACGGAAGTTTATTTTTGCAAGACGTGGTTTTCAGCAAGGGTGATAAAAAAATCACACAGCCAATGGTTGTGGCAAAGAGCATACAACATCAGATACATCAAGAGAGGTTTGAAGGTAATAATGGCGGAAACGAATATGCAGACGAAATAGATAAACAGCTGAGAGCACAGAACGTCCACATAAACATCAGCAGTAAACGTGCGTCGACAACACAGAGCAAGCTCAGCAGAATATTGCAGTATGCACCAGATATAAAGCAGGTGTATTATCGCAACGATAACGGCAGAGGTGAGATGTACGATAAATTTCTTGAAAATCTGTTTGCATTTAATCAGAGCGGTAAAAACGCACATGATGACGCCCCCGACAGCATGGCACAGCTGTGCGCATTTGCAACAAATGGCGTAGGCGCAAGTGTGGAAATTATCAAGAGGATTATATAGGTGGGCAGACGCTGAAAATAAATAGTGCATATTGTACAAAAATGTTGAAAAATATTTTACATAGTGTGAAGTGGAAAAAGTTGAAAAGTAGTATTATAATAAGCTTGTCAGGAGGGATAGGTAATGGATAATAGGCGCATATATAATAGGCGCGTAGATGTATATTGTCCGAGCTGTGCGGCGGCAGGCATAAAGCGAAAGCTAATGGAAGTCGATAATGACGCAAAGGGCATTATCTATCCATACTGCAAAGGCTGCAAGAAAAACGTTGCAGTTAAATTGCCCATAAGTGCTGAAAAGCACCTCCGTTAAGTTAATTTACGGGGCGAAAGCCCCGTATGTTCCGCAAAGTCAGAATGGGTGCAATTCCCACACGGAACACCAAGCCTGTTATACAGTTCGTAGACCGAGAACGTAAAATATCGGTATCGTATAACTTAAAAACCTGCACACTTTGGCTGTGCGTCGTCGGGTGGAATAGCCGAGGTTTCGTTTTTTGATGCCAAGTTTTTCATCTACCATAAGAGGAAAAACAGCGTATGCAGGCTCAGAGGGCTATACTTAAAGCTTGCACCATAGTCGGCGTGCTTCCGACACAAAATAATGGCACTTCTTGAATTTTACATTGCCAACGCCTGTGCATTTGATCTATTTCAAAAGTGCGTATAGCGTTCGGGCAGGATCGCAAAGCTGTATTGCAACAGGTACAGCTTTGAATTTGCAGGTTGAGAGCGTGCCAGCTTGATATCTGCTCCATTTGGCAACTGCTACCCTCACCCACAAAGCAGTTGCCATGCAAGCTTGTCCAGGCTTGATCTCCTTTCTGTTTTTACAGCGGCGGTAACACGCCGCACATGTCGGCTGACAGTGTGAGCCTGAAAGTCGGCACCATAAGAATATTAAGTGCCAAGTGTTTAATTACCAAGTGCCTATTAGTTATCTAAAAAAAGATAGCTGATAGGCACTTTTTTTGTTGCACGGAGGTGAAACAATACGGAATTACACGGCAGACGAAAAATCTTACTGAGTGAAAGAGATATTACAGAAGAAAACATTATTGAAATAGTTCGGAGAGCGGTCGCAACTCACGAATTGAACCGAGAAGAAATTGAGTATCTCCACAACTATCTACGTGGTAAACAGCCAATTTTAAAACGTGTCAAAGAGGTTAGGCCTGAGATTAATAATAAAATCGTTGAAAACCATGCATTGGAAATAAACAATTTCAAAGTCGGCTTTATCTTTGGTGAGCCTGTTCAGTATGTTAAGCGTGGAAATTGCGAGCTTGATAATACTGAGAGCGATGTTCCATCGGATAATGGTGTGGCGGCTCTCAACGAGTATATGCAAGAGGACGATAAAGCTGCCAAGGACAGAGAGCTAGCTGAGTGGATAAATCAATGTGGTGTGGGATATAGGCTCGTACTTCCCTCTGATGCGGACGAAGATGTTCCGTTTGAAACATATATACTTGACCCTAGAAACACGTTTGTTATCTACAGTAATGACTATAAACGTCAGCCTGTTATTGGTGTGACATACTCCAGCTACAGATTTGCAAACGCAGATATAACAAGCTACAGGTCATTTGACATTTACACCAATGAATGGTATTGGCGTATCGACTTCAAAAACGGCGAAGGCGTTGTGACAAGATCACAGCCGAACAACATCGGCTATATTCCGATTATCGAGTATGAAAATAACCCTGAACGTTTAGGCTCATTTGAGACAGTTATAACACTTTGCGATGCTATAAACAACATTGACAGTAATGACATTGACGGAATTGAGCAGATAATACAGGCGTTTACATGGTTTGACAACATAGATATCGACAAAAAACAGCTGCAAGAGCTCAAAGAGCTTGGTGCAATAAAAACCCGTTCGCAAGAAGGGCGTCAAGCGTCAATAAAAAATATCGAAACAAAGCTCGATATTTCACAGACTCAGGTAGCTAAAGATGACCTATATGACCGAATGCTTACTATTGCGAGTGTGCCTGATCGCCGAGCAAGCGCAGGTGGCAACACAGGTCAAGCACTGATAATCGGTGAAGGCTGGGTAATGGCTGAAAGTGCTGCCAAAGCTTTTGAATTGATGTTTGTAAAGCCTGAAAAGCAGTTTTTAAGAGTTGTTCTGAAAATCTGCAAGAATACTCGAAATTGCAAGCAGGAAGTCAAAGATATTAAGCTTCACGACATTGATGTGAAGTTTACAAGAAACAAGACTGACAACCTGCTCACCAAGACACAAGGTCTGATGAATATGTTGCAGGCAGGCATTCACCCAAGAATAGCCATTCTGCACTGTGGATTGTTTTCTGACCCTGAACAGGTTTATCAGGACAGCAAGCCATATTTAGAAGCAACAACGCAGCAACAGCAAGATACGGGTAATTTTGCCGTAAATACCACTGTAGCTGATGAAATGCTCAAAGCTATAGGAGCTATGGACAACAACGGCGGTGATAACAGTGGCAACGCTTAAATTTGATGAGCTTAACGTGCTGTGGTTTAACAAAATGGAGTTGCCAACCGCTGAAAAGCTGTTGCGAATAGAAATGGCGGCAGTGTTTGAGCGAGAGCTCAATAAGATATTTTCTTCACAGCGTGAGCGTGCTGACAGCGACAAATATCTGCTATATGCAACAGTATATGCAACGATAATGTCAAGCATGTACATCGAGATTACAAACAATTATTTTTTAAAGTATGTTCTGAACATAGCAAGCAATGTAAAGGGGCTATCGGAATATTCCCAAAAATGGATTGTTAAGCACTCGGAGCAGTTTGCAAAGGAAATTCAACAGACAACTCAAAAGCTTATTGAAAGCGGTGATTATGACAACGCATTTTCGGTAAGCCGAGCTAGGACTATATCACGCACAGAAATCAATGCTCTGTGTGAGTGCGCAACCTTAGAGGGATATTATCAAAGCGGTTACACAAAGAAGATGTGGGTATCGTTTAAGGACAACAAGGTCCGAGACACACACAAAGTCGCAGACGGACAAGTCAGGAGCTTGTTTGACCCATTTGACATCGGCAACAGCCAGCTGATGTTTCCGCAAGATAGTTCGCTGGGAGCATCGGCAAAAGAAATCGTTAATTGCAGGTGTGTTATGCAGCCTGTGAAATAAATTGTAGCTGTGCGTTAAACAGCAAACGTCAAGCCGAGCAACCGGCGTTAATAAGCGTAGACGTAGAAAAGGAGTGTTTCTTATGACAAGAGAAGACGTAAAGGGTATTTTCCCAAACGCAACAGATGAGGAAATCACAGCATTTCTGAACAAACACAATGGCGAAGTCACAGCAGCCAAGTCCAGCGGTGTAAAAGCTGACGAGCTTGCGACACTCAGAGATAAGGCAAAGAAGTATGATGACTATGAAGCTGAGAAGTTGACAGCTGAGCAGAAATTGAAAAAACTCACTGATGAAGCTGAGGCGGCTAAGATCACCAATCTGAAAATGCTGAACAAGACTAAAGCTGTTGCAGAGTTCGTAAACTGTGGCCTTAAAGAGGACGATTACAAGGGATTTATCGACAGCATTGTTTCAGACAATGAAGAAACTACAGTTAATTCTGCAAAGTCCATTGCCGCAATGCTCACATCTCAAAAGAAAGCCGTTGAAGATAAGCTTAAAGAAGACGGTCTAAAGAATACTCCGAAGCCTCAGGGAGCAGGCGGAAACGACGGACTTACATCTGCTGAAAAGATAGCCGAGAAACTGGCTACAGACAGAGCAACCATTGCTAAAACTGCGGCGGAAGGTCTAAAAAAATACATATAGGAGGTAATTAAATGGCTAATATGATGAAGTCTACAGCCGTTATTGCAGATAAGACAATTCTTGCAAACGGCGAATTTTTGGCAAGACCATATACAATCAAGGCAAGCGCTATCACAGCTGATAGCAACGGAAAGAAAATCGTTAAAGGTGGAACTCCATTTCCTGCAAACGATTCAACCGCTATCGGCCTTCTGCTTGACACAGTTGACGTAACCGACGGCGATAAGACAGTATCACTTGTGTATGCAGGAACAGTTTCAACCGCTAAGCTGACAGCTAACGGCGTAACAGTACAGACAGCGGCTAAGACAGCTCTGCCAAGAATCACATTTTTTGACTAAGGGAGGCAATACATAATGCAGAATTTTTCAGATGTTTTCACAGCCAAAGCATTTGCTATGTACTGGACAAAGTACCTAGAGCAGGCAAATGCAGAAGGCTATCTGGGAACTTCCCTGTTCCCACCTGTAAAGAAAAAGGGTATCGATATAAAGTGGATTAAGGGTAGGTCAGGCTTGCCTGTAACACTCAGACAGAGCGCGTTTGACGCTGTAGCACATGTCAGAGATAGAATTGGCGTAACTGCAATTCAGACAGAAATGCCATTCTTCCGCGACAGCTTCATCGTTAAGGAAAGTGACAGACAGGAAATCCTGAGAGCACAGGACAGCAATGATCCATATGTACAGCCTGTACTCGACAACATCTACAACGACGCCAAGAACCTTACCAATGGTGCAAATGTTGTTCCAGAGAGAATGATCATGCAGCTTCTCTCACCGGCTGACGGCTCGCCTAAGATTGAGATATCAGACGGCGCAAAGGTAAGTTGTCTGTATGAGTATGACGTTGATGGCTCATTCAAGGTAAACAATTTCAAAGCCCTAACAGGTACAGCTGCATGGACAGACCATAAGAATTCAAACCCTGTACAGGACCTTCTTGACGCTAAGGAAGTCGTTGAGCGTACAGGAAATGTTCCTACAATCGCCCTGATGTCAAAGAAGACACTCAGAGACATCAGAGAGAATGAGAACGTCAAGGCATATATCGTTGCCAAGGCTCAGGCAACAGGTGGTGTTATTCTCGTAACAGACAAGCTCGTAAAGGAGTACATCTCTGAGGAAACTGAGCTCACAGTTGTTGTAAACAACAAGTCATTTATCGACGAAAGTGGCACAGCAAAGAGATTTTATCCAGATGATATGGTAACACTTCTCCCTGCGCAGCCACTTGGTTCAACAGTTTATGGCACATCACCTGAAGAAGCTGATCTCATGGCTGACGACAAGGCAGATGTTGCTATCGTAAATACAGGCGTTGCAATCGCAACAATCAAGCAGGAACACCCTGTTAATGTAAGAGTGCTTGCAAGCGAAATCGTTCTGCCGTCATTTGAGGGCATGGATAACGTTTATGTTATCAACACAAATGCCAAAATCGGTGAACTTACAGTAAATTCTGTCGCTGGCACAAGTGCATCAGGCAAGACAAAGGTAACAGTATCACCATCTCTGTCAGCAGGCAACTCCTACAAGTATAAGACAGCATCGAGCGTAACGGTTCCTGAGTTTGGTGCAGAATGCAAGTCGGGCTACACTGCATGGGACGGAGTATCCGAGATCACCGCAACAACAGGCAATAAGATACTCATCGTTGAGGTAGATGCAAACAACAAGGCTGTAAAAGCTGGTTCAGCTACAGTAGCCTCTAAGGCATAAAAGGAGAGTGCAAAATGGATATGATTGAGCTGTTTAAGGCAAGCGTTCCTGAGGAAAAATCTGAGGAATTGATTATGCAGTATTTAGACACTGCTCAATCAATTATCCTTGCACATCGCTTCCCTTTCGGCACAGACCGCACAGAGGTTGAGCCACAGTACAAAGGCTTACAGTTGAGAATTGCCATAGACCTATACAATAAGCGTGGAGCTGAGGGCGAAAAGGCACACTCTGAAAACGGAGTAAGCCGTACATATGAAAGCTCGTGGGTATCTCAACAATTGCTTGACGAAATCGTTCCGAAAGCTGAGGTATTGTAATGAGAAACCTAATGCGAAACGTTACAAAAATAAGCTATAAGCTGTATTTAGGTGAACAAGATTTACTTGATGATGACGGCTATAGGACAGGTGAGAAAGGCATAAGTTACTCAGATTTTAGTGAGTGCTATATGTCGATATCAGGCAATAAAAGCGACAGCGAAATGTCACAGTTTGGTCGAAACCTGGACTATGATAGAACAATGTCAACCGCAGATATGAAGTGCGACATTGACGAGCACTCACTGTTGTGGATAGATATTGACGTCAATGGTCCTCACAATTTCATTGTAAAAAAACGCTCTGTTACGCCAAATCAAATACAGTTTGCCATAAAACAGGTGAATGTCAATGAGGAAGATAGCGTTTAATCTGTCAGAAGATAGCTTGACAAAAGCCGTTGAGCAAATGAAAGCATATAAAGCTGAGATACACAAAAAAGCTCAACTGCTTGTGGAACGTCTTACTGATTATGGGCTAACGATATGCAGAGCAAAAGTCATTGAAATGGATATCCCTGATACAGGACATTTGCTCAGTCAGGTTGACGGCTACTATAGCCCATTGCTTAATGCTGGCTTTATTTTCTGTGACTGTGATTATGCAGTGTTCGTTGAATTTGGAACAGGTGTAAAAGGCGCGTCACAGCCGTATGCAGGACAAGCCATAAGCGAATGTGGCTATCAATATATGGGCGGAACACATTATATCACGACGCAAGACGGACGTATAGGTTGGTTTTATCCTGCTGATGACGGAACGTGGAAGTTTACACAAGGCATGCCAAGCAGGCCGTTTATGTACGAAACAGGGTTGGAAATGCGAAATGCTCTCGACAACATTATTAAGGAGGTTTTTAAGTGATTGACATTGAAAACAAAGTGTTTGACACAGTGTCAAAAGCACTTGAAAAAGCCTTCAAGGGTATATCTGTCAGCAGCATAAACACAGATAAACCCGCAACATTTCCGTATGTTTCAATCGTGGAAACAAGTAACTCGGTTGATCCTGCGTACATAGACAGTGGCAGAATTGAGAACGCAAGCAACCTACTGTACACAGTGAATGTTTATAGCAACCTCGCCAAAGGCAAGAAAACGCAAGCCAAAAAAATCAGAAACCTTGTGTCAGACGAGTTCGATAAAATCGGCATGACGAGAACATTCTGCCAACCTATTGAAAATCTATCTGACACATCAATATATCGTATCACAATGCGCTTCGAGTGCAAAGTTGATACGGACGAAATAATCTATAGGAGGTAATGAAGTTGGAGAAAGCAACAATTAATACCTATTTGTATGCAAAAAAGGCCACTGAAAGCAAAGCTTCAAAGCTTTGTGACATTACATCATACCCAGACCTTTTCACTGCACCTGAAAAGCTGGACGTATCTGACCTGTCCAGCAGGCAGAAAAAATATGCCGAAGGTATGGTAGATGTTCCAGATTACACATTCGGCGCAAATTACACCAAAACAGCGTATGATAAGCTCAAGGCAATGGAAGGCGACGATACAATCGTTTTTGAACTTCGCTTTGGTGCAACAGGTGAATATGGCGCGTGGACATGGACAGGCTCTATGTTTGTCAACATCAAAGGCGGCGAAGTCGGCGGCAAGAGAGAAATGGAAATCACTTCTTATCCGCAGAGCGATATCACTCCGACAACAGTTTCAGATACATAATTTTTTTTAGGAGGATAAAACAATGGCAAAGACAATCAATTTCAATTACGAAGGTCAGCATTATGTTCTTGAATTTTCCAGAAGAACAGTAAGACAAATGGAAAATAACGGCTTCACTCTGAATGATCTCTCAGACAAGCCAATGAACACTCTGAATGAGCTTTTCGCAGGTGCTTTCAAGAAAAATCACCGCAACGTAAAGCCTGAACAGATTGACAAGATGCAGGCTCTTTTCGCTGATAAGGACAAGCTAATAGAGACTCTGTTCTCAATGTACAGCGAAACTATCGAGACACTGACAACAAATGACCCTGCTGAGGATAGGGAAAATTTGATAACCTGGAGCGTTGGAGAGTAGACAACGTTCCGAAAGAGCAAACATATACTCAAACATTTCTAAAAGCTTTGCCATTGTATTTATCCATAGGCATGACTGCCAAAGAGTTTTGGGAAGGTGACTGCTGTTTGGCAGTTGCCTTTCGCAAAGCTGATGAGATGACACAAAAAGCAAAGAGAGAAAAGGACAATTTCAATGCATGGCTAACGGGACTATATGTTCAAGAAGCTATCGCAAGTTGTTTTTCAAAAGACGGCAAATATCCCGATAAACCGCATGACATTTTCAAAGCCGACAAGGATAATGAAAAAACGTATGATGACATCATGCGAGAAAATGCGGAGAATTTCAGGAAATTTGCAGAAGCATTTAATAAAGGAAGGGCGGCAAATAAGGGCAATTAAACAGACTTATTGCCACCCTTATTTTTTTATCTAGGAGGTGAAAAGTATGGGATTAGACATCGATAAGCTTAGTTTGAAAGTAGAAGCTTCGTCTGACAACGCTGAAAAGAAACTCGATAGGCTGATTGTTAGGCTCGAAACGCTTAAAAAGTCAGTGGGCAAACTTTCGGGGCTTGACAAGCTTTCCGAAAAGCTCAACAAAATAGCGGCAAGTGCCAATGCTATATCAGGTGTGGATAAGCTTGCAAAGCTTGTTGAAAGCGTTTCAAAACTATCACAGATAAAGTCTCCGAATGTTACAAAGACCGTGAACAGCATCAAAAAGCTCTCTGAGGCGTGCAATGCGGTAAGCGGCATGAGTAACGTAAGCGCGCTTAAAGAGAATATAACGGCTATTACAGAGGCGTGTAAGCCAATGCAGGAAATTGGTAAGAATAATCTTTCACCATTCCTTAACAGCCTCAAAAAGATACCTGATATCACAAAGTCACTCGATACAGAGAAAATCAATGAGTTCGCAACGAGAATACGCCAGCTTACCACCGCTATAGAGCCATTGACAACGCAGGTTTCAAAGGCGGAAAACGGACTTGTCGCACTTAATGGCATTATGAAGAGTTCAATTGCGAGAAATGGAAACCTTGCATCTGCAAACGCCGTAACTGTAAAATCCTATACCAGTTTGTCCTCAGTTTTTAAGGACGCAAGAATAAGAGCCGCCGCACTTTACGTCACAGTCAATAGGACTGTAGATGCACTCGCCGATTGCTTGCAATCGTCAAACGAGTATGTCGAAAACATCAACCTATTTACAGTAGCTATGGGCGATTATTCAGAAGAAGCATATAGATATGCCGAAAAAGTAAATAATCTGCTTGGCATTGATATTTCTGAGTGGATACGCTTTCAGGGCGTGTTCAAACAGATAACAACAGGCTTTGGAGTTGCGGCAGAAAAGTCAAACATAATGTCCAAAAACCTGACGCAGATAGGCTATGATATAGCATCATTCTTCAACATCTCCATAGAGGACGCTATGCAGAAAGTTGAATCTGGTATCTCTGGAGAACTTGAACCATTGCGTAGACTAGGTTATGCCCTTGACGCCGCAACACTTCAGCAGATAGCCTATGATAATGGTATTCAACAGAACATCAACACCATGACGCAAGCTCAGAAGTCGCAGCTAAGATACGTCGCTATTCTTCAGCAATCTACAAATGTTATGGGCGATATGGCGAGAACCATCGTCACGCCTGCAAACTCTATGAGAATTTTGCAGCAACAGTTTGAACAGCTCAAGAGAGCCATAGGCAACATTGTGAGCGTGTTTGCTGTGAAGATGATACCATATGTCCAAGTGTTTGTAAGACTGCTCACAGACGCCGCTAACGCCATTGCAAAGTGGTTAGGCTTTGAGCTGCCAACGATAGATTATTCTGAGGTTGGCAAAGGTCTAAGCAGTGTAACAGAGAATGCAGATGATGCAACAGAGTCTGTCAAGGAAACAAAGAAAGCGTTGCTTGCACTTGCTAGCTTTGATGAGATAAATCAGCTCAATCTTGACAAGAACAACGGCAATGACAGCGGAGATACTACAGGCAATAAATATGATCTCGGCATTGATTTGCCTGAATATGACTTTCTTGCAGGACTTGACAAGCAGACGGACGCACTTTACAAAAAGGTCAAAGCTCAGCTGAAAGAGCTCTACAACTGGCTCAAAAAGCACAAGGATATGATTAAAGTCATTGCAGGGCTATTGGCAACGGTATGGGCAGTAACTAAGATTGCTAACCTGATTAATTGGGTGAAGAAGCTTAAAAGGGCGTTTAGAGGTCTAAGCGTTATAAAAACGTGCAAAAAGTGGCTGAAAAACTTCATGGACGGGTTTAAAAATTCTGAGGCTACATCATTCTTTGGAAAGATGAATGACGGAGTTAAAAAATTCAGAAGCAAGTTATCGCCTGTTGCAAAGCTACTTGGAACAGTTGTTGGAATGGTAGGTGCTGGCATTGGCAGTTATAATCTGTTTAATAAGCTATCATCAGATACTCTTACATGGAAATCGGCACTAGGAGATACTGCGTTAATCGTAGGTGGATTGGGAGTATCCTGGCTGTTTGGTGGTGGAACAGGTCTTGCTATCGGAATTATAACGACAGCTATAGCGGGAATGGTCGGAGTGCTTAAAGGCGTAGACGATGAAATAATCGCTGCTGACAAAGCTTATAGCGATAGTTTACTATTTAATAATGGCGGAATGAAAATTGATGAATTCACAGATTATCTCAATGCTCAATTTTCATCAGTTCAGAAGTTAAACAAGGAATTATCTGATTATGATAGCAAGATAAGCGATGCACATGATTCTGTTGAGCAAAGCTTGTCAGTTCTTAATAATTTTCAACAGTCATTGAAAGACACACAGACAGTTTCAGCAGACGAAATACAGAAAATAAAAGATTCTCTCAATAGCCTGGTTGAAAACATGAAATCAGAATTTTCATTCAACACTGATAAAATCTTCACTGCTTTTCGTAATCAGTCGCAAAAGACCGCAAAAAGCCTTGGAATTGATGTTGGTAGTATGACGACTATTCTTCAAAATTTTCAAAAAGATTTTGAAAACTCTACTGACGATTTAAATGACCGTGCACAACAATTACTCGATAAAATGTCAACAGGAAACGCAACTGAAAAAGATATAAAAGACTTGCAAGATGTAATGAGTACCATTCAAGAGTTGAGTGTAACAGCAAGTGAAGAACAAGTCAAATTTAATGATGCTGTAAAAGGATTTGCTAACATAGACTTTGAAGATCTTGATACTTTCAAAGAAAAAGCCGAAGAGCTCAAAACAACCTACAAGAATTTATCAAAGAACATAGAGGATAACCATACAAGCGTAAAAACATCTTTGGAAACGTTTAAACTCAAGGTAAATGCCATGTTTAATAATGGACTTATTGACGAGTCGAAGTACAAAGAAAATATGCAACTGTATTCAAATATGATAAAACTGATAGACTCTGACTATGAGAAACAAAAGACAAATCTAAAAAATACAATGTCAGGCATTGTTAATGGCATTTACAATGAGTTTGAGAATGCCGTTGCAGAGGGTACTACAAACGCAACAGCAACCGTAAAAGAAGCAATGGAAGCAACGCTGAAAACAGGGTTCGGAGGAGAAGAAGAATATCAAAAAAATCTTACCGACATAGTTGGCAAACGAGTACGGAACGCCTATAAGCCGATAAGCAGTGAAATTTCTAACCTGTTTGATAGTTTGGGCATTGACATTGACAGAAACTATGGTGCAAAATTCATGTACCAAATGACAAAGAATGGTGAAAATGGAAGTTTAGGATTGGCAGAGGGTATTAAGTCAAAGAGCAAAAGCGTAACTGAGGTAGCATCACAAATAGGGCTTGCGGCAGTCAAAGCAAGTGCAACTGCTCTTGATGAACATTCACCGTCAAGAAAGACGTTTCAGCAGGGTGTCTTTTTCCTCCAAGGCTTCATGAACGGCATAAAATTGCTGTCAACGTTTATGAACACTTACGTAGCAAATACAGCAAAATCAGCCGTTACAACATTTGATACAAATTCCACGACAACCTCAATCGGTATCAAATTTATAGACCGCTTTAAAAACGGCATTGACCTGAGGAAAAACAGCCTCATCAATGATATAGTTGACATTTTCAACACAATTCTCGATAAGGCAGATAGTTTCCACGTCCAGTTCTTCAATTCGTTCAATAGTGCAGTACCTGCAATACAGATAGCCTCAAATGGCATTCTTGCCGCTATGGGGCAAGCTGTATCTATACCACAGATAAGCTATACAGCGCCTGGATATCGTGTGCAGGGATATGCAAGAGGCGGTTATCCTACGACAGGTCAGCTATTTGTTGCAAGAGAAAACGGCACACCTGAAATGGTCGGTTCTATTGGTAGCAGAAACGCTGTTGCAAATAACGATCAGATTACTGCGGCAATCAGTCAAGCGGTATATCAGGCAGTACGTGAAGCAAACAGAGATACTCAGAACAGCGGTAGCAGAAACAATGAAATGACAGTTAAAATCGTGCCTGACAAGAACAGCTTCGTAAAAGTTGCTGTTGACGGGATAAACGATACAACCAGACGGACAGGCAAAAGTCCGTTGCACTAAAGTGAGGTGGTGACACAATGCTAAAATTCGACGGCGTAGAAATGCCTGTACCTGCAGATTTGCAGGTACAGAACAACAAAATCTGGTCGGATAACACAGGACGTTCAGCAAACGGAAAGCTTGTTGGAGATATGGTGTGTATAAAGAAGAAGTTAATCATATCGTGGGTACACCTCACAGGTGAGCAAGTTGCATTGATAAACCAATACATTTCTAACGTAAGCAAGCCGTTTTTCAGCGTGACATTTACAGATGAAACATTTGTTGAGCAAACGTGCACCATGTATGCAGGCGACACAAAATATGATGTGCTAAAGTGGGTCTCACCGATGAAATATCTGAAAAACGTTGCAGTAGACCTAATCGAATGCTAGGAGGCGGTAAAATTGTATACAGTACAGAATGAACCCGTCTCTCAGCGTATCGAGAGCTATTGCCGTACTTGGCGGCTGTGGATAGAGAATGCAGAGGGCGTTATATCAGGCGACAGCATTATGTCAGCTGACAGCTCCATGCAGGCAACAAGCCTTTCCGATGACATCGAGCTGGGTGCCGTGTGTTCGCAATCGTGGGCCATGACCATAAGTGACACTGAAACAGCGTTTCTTGGTAAAGAGTATGACACCTATCTGTATCTCGTAGACTACGAAACTAGCGGCATACTTGCAGACGAAAAGATACCAATGGGACGTTTTACCTGTGTAAAATCAAAGAAATCAGGCGGCAGCGTCCAGCTGACAATGGCGGACAAGCTGTACTTTTCGGATAAACCATATGTACCACATATCCCTATGCCAAACTGGAATAAAGCCGTCGAAGACGACATCTGCAGACAATTAGGATTGCAGAACGGCAATGACTATACAGAGGTGCGACTACTGCGTGACAAGAACGGCAGAAGGTTGATAGATAAGAACGGCAAGGTGCTGTACTCAAAATACTTTTACTTCAAGGTCAGCTCAGTACCGAAAGACGTGACCATGCGACAAATGCTGTCCTATCTGGCTTCTGCGCAAGGTCAGTTCGGGTATGTTGACAGGTATGGAAAGTACGTCCGAAAGTGGTATGGCAAACCGGTGAAAACGTTGGATAACAATACGATAGACCTGCCAACACTGTCAGAAAGGCAAAACGCTATCGTGGGCATTATCTGCAAAGTGAGTGATGATGTAACGCTGTCGCTAGGCGTGACAGATACAACGCAAGGTCGAGTCTTGGAGTTTGAAAATCCGTACATGACCGAATCACTGCTGCAATCTCTGTGGCGCAGGATAGGTGGATTTTCGTGGTATACCACTGAGCTGTACCACAGACTTGGTGACCCACGTTTCGACATAGGTGACGTGGTGACCTACACCAACGGCACAGACAGCTATGATATACCAATAACGAATTTAGGATTTACCTTTGACGGCGGACTTTCAGCAGACATTTCTGCGGTAGGTCTGAGCGTTGAAGAACAACTTTAAGGGGGCGAGATAATGGCTGATGAAAATGTGACATTGGCACAGGATATCACTGAAAATGACTATCCTATGCAACACGCAGGCGAGGAAATCGATGAGATACTGAGCCGAGCCGGCAAGATACACTATGGCACTGTGGAACACAAGATGACGGGAGCAAATGCGCTGATGCGGATACCGCTTGGACTGAATTTTGCGCCTAAGCAGGTTATAGCAACACTACGGCAGACAGACGCACCAACACCATACAAGACGTTCTGCACCCACGTTAGTGGTTCGGGAAAGTCGTACTATCTGAACGTCTGCATGGGAGCTAATAACGGGTCATTAGAAAATGTGCCAACAGGAACATACTATGTTGACTATATTGCAATAGAGTAAAGAGGGGTGATTAAATGACGATAACATTAAATGCAGATTATGACGTAACACTGAACACAGCCCTTTTTGGCTATGTGGGTGAAACGAACGCCCGTCCTGTATCGTTCGAGGGCATGGAGATAGACGGTGCAGACCGCTATGTGTTGACTATCGACTATGGTGATGGCGTTCAGTATGAGGTCGATATCACAGGCGGACAGTGGACACCAACGGCAGATATCTTACGGTCAGCGCAGACAGTCAGCTGTCAGATAGCGGCGACGAAGCTGTCAGGTGATGAATATGTGCTGGTGAAGAAATCACGCATATTCCGCCTGCGTATCGGTGCGGCTATCGGTGATACAGCTATCCCGTCACCTGATGTGGCTATGGATGCGTTAGACCGCATAGATGCCATAGGCAGGCAGGCGCACGCAGATATGCAGACAGCTGTCACCGCCGCAGAAACGGCGACTACAGCGGCAAATAACGCCGCTAAATCTGCCACAGCCGCAGAGAAATCAGCAGACACCGCAGAACAGGCAGCAAACCGTGCGGAAACCGCAAAGGCATCTGCTGAAACGTCTGCAACACAGGCAGACACCGCAAGGCAGGGTGCAGAGACCGCACGTCAGCAGGCGGTCAAATCTCAGAATGATGCCAAGGTATCCGCAGCCCAAGCATCTACATCAGCACAGCAAACCGAAGCCGACAAGACCATAACGGCAGGATACGCTAAAACCGCAAAGACCTGCGCTGACAGCACTACGGCAGACAGACAGGCGGTGCAGGATATGGCAACGCAGGTGACAGCTGATAAGGCTACAGTGGCAGACCATGCCGCTAAGGTCGCAGAGGACAGAACAGCTGCTGAGACTGCTGCACAGACAGCACAATCCATAGCGGATAGTCTGCCTGAGGACTACACTACGGCAGTTGCAAAGATAGCTGAAAACACGGCTGAGATTTCTGCGGTGAAGCTGACGGACAAGGAACTGCAACGTAGGGTAAATGCGTTGTATGACATGGGCAACGGTGTGACACATCAGTTTGAAACTGATAGTGATACGGCATATCAGAAAACTGTTCCTACAGGGGCGAAGCTGATGAGCGTGAAGTCTGTGGGTGGAAAGTCGGTGGTGTGGAATCAGATATTTGAGGCGTATTCTGGCACAAATAATGGCGTAACGGTGACAACCGAAGCAGACGGAACGATTACCCTAAATGGAACTGCTGAATCATCGTACATCTATTTCAAATCCCTTAGTTCAGCCCAAAACAAAATTGGAAAATACATTTTAAAACTGCTGATTCTGAACAATCCCGACAGTGTAACAATGCGTTATGCCTATTTTAACAGAACCATTTCAACACCAACGGCTACTAAGGGTACTGCGGCTGCCCTAGTGAACCAGACTGCAAAAGATATAGAATTGCAAAAAGTAGCTGGACTTTCAGGGTTTACAACAGGCACAGTTTTCAATGATGTCAAAATTAAAATTCAGATTTTCGATTTAACCCAAATGTTTGGCAGTGGCAACGAGCCTTCCACTGTTGAGGAATTCGAATCAATGTTCCCTAACGGTTATTACCCTTACAACGAAGGCGAATTGATGAGTATGAGCGTTAACAACGTGGTAGAACAAGGTAAAAACCTATTCGACTGTTACGGCTTTTCTTGCATAGCAATCTTAAACGTAAATGACGAGCGAAAACTCAACAATAGTTACGGAACAACAATTTCTACAATTGAACCAACTAATAAAATTGTTGTAACACAGTCACAAGCCCCCGAAAGCGTTATCGCACATTCGAATAACGGGTGGTTCTGCGTAGGTATAAAAGGCATGGAACAGTCAAAAAGATATACATTTTCGTTTGACTTTACTACTACAAAAATGCTTATTCAAAATCCTGTTTTACAGATTTTAGTGAATGGAAGATTTCCAGAAGACGCTATCAACATAAGTGAATTAAATGTTAAGAAAAGAGTTTCTTTCACACTTGAATATACTAAAGTTGATGATAGGCAGTATATAGAGCTTCGATTAAGTGGCATGAGTGGTATTTTCGAGAATTTCCAACTAGATGAAGGAAGCACTGCAACTGCATATACTCCGTGCTATACTCCTATATCATACACAATCCCACAAGCAATCCAAAATTTAGACGGTTACGGCTGGAGTGCAGGAACGGCACGAAATTATGTTGACTACGAAAATAAAAAATACTATCAGTGCGTACAAAGTGTAGATTTGGGAACGCTGAATTGGACTGCTGGTGAATCTGTGTCATTTAAAACACATCATTTAGCCGGGCAAAAATTGACAAAAAGCTATGGCATTGCACCAAACTTCATATGTCCAAGATATTCGACAAAAACGCAAAATGAATCGTGGGGCAAAACCAGTATAACAGGCATAGCAGCTACTTCAAACGTTGGCGGGTATATCTATGTCAACGATACGTCCTACACCGATGCCGCAGCGTTCAAGCAGGCTATGCAGGGTGTAATTCTGTACTACGAACTAGCAAACCCAATCGTCACAGACATTTCAACCATGATACCAGATGATTTTCTGCGAAATCTAACAGTTGAAGCAGGCGGTAGCATAACGTTCAAAAACGGCAATGGCGACAGCTATCGCATACCAGTGCCGTCAGAAGAAGAGTATATCGTGAAACTAAGTGAAGTAGGAGGTACAACATGACGGATTTGCAAAAGAAAATGGCTGACAAGCTGGGGTTGACCCCTGATGATTTTCAGCCCAAAAAAGCCACAAAAGTGGACGAGCTAGAAGCACAGGTGCTATATACTGCGCTGATGACCGATACATTAATCGAGGAGAGTGACGACAATGTATAAAAAAGTCAAGAGATTGTACGATTTAGGGCTGTACACTGCTGAACAGGTCAAGGACTTTGCCGACAGGGGGAAAATTACCCCTGAACAGTATGAGGAAATCACAGGACAGAAGTATGAAAGCGAGGTAGCGAAGTGAAGTACATAATAATGCTGATGATCGTGATAGGTCTTGCCCTTGCTGATTTTGTCACAGGCTGGATAAAAGCCTATTGCAAGGGTGATGTCCGTTCATCGAAAATGCGAAAGGGTGGTCTGAACAAACTATCCGAAATAGTCATCATGGGTGTGGCTATCGGTTTGGAAATCGGTTTTGAACAGCTAGGTCACTACTACGGACATAGCGAACTGGCAGGCATTGCAGGCACTATAACCGCACTAGCTGTTTTCGGGTATATTTTTGCCATGGAAATTGTTTCAATACTGGAAAATTACGGCGAAATCAATCCGCAGGCCAGTTGGATAAACAAAATTGTGGCAAAATTTGGCGTTTTCAAGGATAAAGATAAGGAGGATTAATTATGGCTATGACATTTGACGAATTTGTGAAGAAATATAAGGGCAAGGGCATTGATTTTGACAAAGCATATAATGTACAGTGCTTTGACCTGGCAAACCAGTACAACCGTGATGTTATCGGCTGCGGTATGTTCACAGGTCTGTATGCTAGGCAGATTTACGAAGATTTCGACAGGCAGGCGGTCAAGGGTTATTTTACCAGAATAAAGAACACTCTATCGTTTGTGCCGAAAAAGGGTGACATCGTGGTATGGGGCGGCAGTCTGAACGGCGGTATCGGTCACGTTGCCATAGCCACAGGCGAAGGCAACACAAAATATTTCTACAGCTACGATCAGAACTGGACAGGCAGGAACGATCCATGCACGAAAATCAAACACAATTACAACCATGTTCTTGGCGTTCTGCGTCCGAAAAATCAGAACGCTATCAATCCGCCCACACTGGAAACAAAAGGCTATAAAAAAGGTGCAAGCACAGACGGGTCATATGCCCTGAAACAACTGCTGATCCTTGACGGCGCAAAGTTGGACGATAATGCCGTCATTGGCAAAGGCACTGTATCTGCTATCAATTCCAGGCTGAAAGCGTGGGGTTACAAGCAGAACGGCATAGCAGGCAAGAAATTTATCAAGAAACTGCGTGAAAAAATCAAGAAATAGTCGCATAAAATTCTCATAAATTCCTCATAAATTTAGCCGTCAGAGCGTTTGCCCTGGCGGCTTTTTTATTGCGAATACACAGTTATTGCAGCACCTTATGGATCGTGCTGATATCATTATCATCACGTTCAGCATTCACAAAAATCGTATTCAGCCATTTCACCTGATAGCCGTTGTTGGTATGGTAGCCGTGGAAATGTGCACGCCTGATGTGCGGTGCTTTCGGTGCGCTGTGACCTTGTGCACTGTGCTGGTAGCTGACACTGCTTTCAGCCTGTCTGTGCTTGCGCACAGCAATTCCTATGCGGTATCCTACATTTGCTACGGCTGATTTTTTGGGCTGTGCAGACGGCTTCTGTGGATGTTGTGTGGTGGGTTTCTGCTGCACCTGACGTTTCGTAACAGGTGCGATTTCGGCGTTTACGGCTGATAGGTATACAACAAATTGTAACATTTCAGCGTATTCAGCCACCAAACTGTCATCAATGGTGGTTTCAGCACCCACCATTTTCTGCAGAATACCCTCAACGGTATCATCAGCCGTGAAACGCATTACAAATCCGTCTGGACGATCGCCATCAAAAAATTCAGCTATGCAGATATCGTTGTCCAGGATATCGACGAAAAATCCTAGACTATCCTGGTATTTGCGCTGAACATAGAAACTGCTGCACGGCAATTGTGCTAACGTTTCTGTGCTGATATGCAGATCTGACTTGCCTTGACTACTCAGTAGGCTGGCAAAATCATCATCAAAAACATATATCTGGCGTCCGCCATAATACCAGTTATTAATACATTTCAGCACACACAGGTTGTTCAATCCCTCTTCCGATAGCAGATACGCATTAGCTTTTTCACAGGCATAGTCAAAACTATACCTGTGAATGAATGTATCGAATGCGTATGCTCTCATGGCGTCAGCTATCTCCGTGTGGGTCGCTGTGTGACCGATATGCCGTATCAGTTCGATGTTATCAGCCACCACCATGTCGGGTAATAGCTTTTCTGACTTGTTCTTTTTTGCCATTCACTTCACCCTAACGTTTATTCTGTCGATATTTACATTTGTCGCTTCTATGCCGTGCTTTTTCAATTCTCGTTCGATTGTAACCGAATTTTTCGGGGTGGTAAGTCTTATCTGTCTGCAAACGTAGTGTTTCTCACACTTTTCACCATAGTTCTTACCTTTGACAACCTCAAATTCGTCCGAAATGTCGTCATCGGTCAGCCCTAGTTTTTCAACTAGCGTCTTCCAATCCTCTGGGCTGATAGGGTCGAGGACTTTGACTTCCACGCCGTCACGTGGTGCCATTTTATATATCCAGTATGCTTTTTTGTCAAATTCCACTGCGCTTCGTGGGACATTGACATTTCCACGTGGTATCAGATATTTTGATACATCATTGACGTTTGAAAAATCAATCATGTTCAGCTGATATGTGCGGTTCTTGATTTTTACCAGCAAATAGTTGCCTTCGGGGCTATACAGCCCATCAACTATCAGTCGCTTTTCACCATTAATTTCTTCAAACTCAAAACTGTCAGCTTCCAGCAAATCTTCTGGTTTGCAGTCCAGCGCCGTGCATAGACGTCCTAATGTGTTCGCCTGGATAAAATTGATATCCTGCGCACCGCTCTCCAGACGGCAGATATAGCTTCTGACAGAACCTATTCTCTTTGCCAGCTCATCTTGTGTCATGCCTCTTGCTTCTCTCATGTTTTTCAAATTACTCATGTTATCAGTTCCTTTCAGAAAATATATTTGACGTTATATACATCTATCATTTCTCTTTTCTCAGTTTTGCCTCTGAAAAAATTAAAACTATTAACTCTCAGTGGAGCTGTTTGAAAAAATCTTTCAAGCTCTTCTGGGCTGATAGGTTTGTAAACGCTCGTTCCGCCACCGCCATATAAGCTGTTAGGATTCGGTATGTAGTAGTCATATACTTCTGCATACATATCGCACCAGACTATCTTTTCCAGAGCCTTGTCGCTCAGCTCCGTGTACTTTGAAATTCTCTGTCTGAACTGCTTTGGAATGTAGATTGCCTTGATCTGCTCAGGCAGAACCTTGTCGGTAACGTATTCTGTGTACTTGCCACGATTGGCGTCATGGTCAGCCATTTCATTTTCCGTAGCGTCCACATCAACTTCGATAAGGGCGATTCCGTAGTTTACGAAACTGTTTTCATTGCCGATAGGGTGTGAAAGATAAACCACATCATGCGAGTTGTCCACCCTTGCTCTCTCCCAGTTATCGTTGCCTGTCACATTTGCTGGCAACAGGCCTTTTTCAACGATTGAGTTTACGTCACAGATGTCCGCGTTGTGAAATAGTCTCATGCTGATACCTCCTTGTTTCTTTACTTTCCAGCCGACGTCCTTTCGAGCGTTTCGTATCTTGTCTGTGATTATAGTATACCATGTTATCTAGCAAAAGTCAAGCAATTAGATAACAAAAATATAGATAACATTGAATTTTGTAGGATTGCACAAATATATACTTGCTTTTTGTACATATTTTCAAAGCAAAATTTCAACGTGTGCAAAGTTCGTGTCATATTTCGTGTCATATATTTATCATTTTGAATGATATTTTATCATTTCTACGCATATTTTAGCATTTTAGAATATAAAGAAAACCGCCTATCTACGCCATTTGACGTAAACAAGCGGTTTTTCGTATGGTGCGGGTGACAGGACTTGAACCTGCACGGTGTTGCCAATAGAACCTAAATCTATCGCGTCTGCCAATTCCGCCACACCCGCATACAAAACAACATTATTATTTTATCATAAACTCCCTACTTTGTCAAGACTTTTTGCTCAAAAAAAATGCCCGATGCTCAAAACATCGGACTGATTTTTTTATAATCTCTTAATATTGTCAAGAATTATCAGCTTGTGTGTAAAACCCTCAAGCTTGTTTTTGATATCACCGTTCTTTATAAAAAGGAGTGTTGGCAGTGCTGTAACGTCATATCTCTTCGCAAGATCTGGCTGAGAGGTGATATCACACTTAGCTATGATAGCGGTTTCTCCAAGCTCTTCTGCAGTTTCGTTAAGCCCTGCCTCTGTTCTTTTACAGTGTACACAGGTAGGTGAGTAAAATTCTATAACAAGCGGTTTGTCTGCTGATATCAGCTCGTTGTAATTCTGGTTTGTCAGTTCTGTAAGCATTTTTTTATTTCCTCCAATATATATTATATTATTCATATAGCTTTACTATGAATATAGTGATTATATCACTATTTACGCACTTTGTCAAGAGTATTATCAAACATTTCTGTATATCATATTTCTCATATATGTAAGTTATGAATAAAATGTACAACAATAATAAAGTATTCCTATCATATATGTATGATTTCACAAAAATCATTTATAACTATTGACATTTCCATAAAATCATGTATAATAAAAGCATACTAATCATATCGACTTGATATGAATTGAAAGTGAGGAGCTTAAATTGTCAAAGATCAATAAGCGAATGCAGCGATGTTGACACTGGAACTATCACAGCAATATATCTAAATTGGAGTTGTCAGCTATGTATATAGAATTAAAAAACATTAATAAAAGCTTTGGCGATTTTAAAGCTTCGGATAACGTAAGTTTTGGTATTGAAAAGGGAAAGCTTATCGGTCTGCTTGGACCGAGCGGCAGCGGTAAAACAACTATCCTGCGTATGCTTGCAGGTTTGGAAAAACAGGATAGCGGCGATATTATTATAGATGGTAAAAATGTCAACAAACTTCCATCAAATGAAAGAGGTATCGGATTTGTTTTTCAAAGCTATGCGCTTTTCCCTTTTATGACAGTTTACGATAATATAGCTTATGGTCTGAAGGTTCAGAAAAAAGATAAGAAGTTTATTAAACAACGTGTGGCTGAGCTTCTTGAACTTGTTGGCTTACCTGACGTTGGCAAGCGTTATCCTGACCAGCTTAGCGGAGGTCAAAGGCAGCGTATCGCTCTTGCAAGAGCACTAGCACCTCAGCCTGAACTCCTTCTACTTGACGAACCTTTTGCAGCTATCGACGCAAAGGTAAGAAAAGAACTGAGAACATGGCTTCGTGATACTATTGATAAAATAGGCATAACAAGCATTTTCGTTACACACGATCAGGACGAAGCAATAGAGGTCGCAGACGAAATTGTTATCACAAACAAAGGCAGGGTTGAGCAGATAGGCAATCCGGTTGAGATATACCTTGAACCTAAAACTCCTTTTGTTGCTCAGTTTATTGGTCAGTCCGCAGTTATCGAGGACTACAGCAAGCTCAAAGGCTTTGAAACAGCAGAGGGCAAGACTTCAGCTATAATCAGACCTGAGTTTATCGAGATAAACAAATTTGAAGACAGCGAGTATCACCAGTTTGAAAGCTCAATGGAGGATGCCGTTGTGGAAGAAGTTTCATTCAGAGGAAACGCCTTTGAGGTTAAAGCTTCCATAGACGGTATCTCAGTAACAGGCAGATATCCGCTGAACGCTTCCCGTCTGAAAAAAGGTGATAAGGTAAAAGTACTTATCAAGAAGCTTTACACTATTGATGAAAACACCACAAATATTCTCGTAAACAAAGCTCTTGATGACTCAGAGCTGTACTATATTTAATAAGGAGGACATTAAAGATGGAAAATAATAAAACAAAGTCCTCTGCTATACAGAAGATACTAAAATGTGGCATCATATCATGGGTAGCAATAATTGCCCTTTGGGGAATAGGATCTTTGAAATATGATGAATATTTTCTTCCAAGCCCAAAGGAAACGATTGACAGCATGAAGGAACTTATCAAAGACGGAACTCTTTGGAGTGACATTGTTGCAAGCGTCGGAAGAGTAATAAAAGGCTGGCTACTTTCAATAATTTTTGCTGTTCCTATGGGTCTTATTGTAGGAAATTCCAGACCTGTACGCTGGCTCGTTGAACCTATACTTAGCTTTTTCAGATTTGTGCCTGCTATTGCATTGACGACACTCTTTTTAATGTGGTTCGGAGTAGGCGAAGAATCAAAAGTCGCACTTATCTTCTACGCATCATTCTTCCCTATGTTCGTAAACACTATAGCGGGTGTGGCTTTAACTGATAAGCAGCTCGTGGAAGCAGCTTCCTGCATGGGGGCAAAAAAAGCAAGAGTTTTTTTCACGGTAGTTGTACCATCAGCGGTATCTAATATCTACACTGGAATAAGACTAGGACTTAGCTCAGCTATCATTTGTGTTGTGGCAGCTGAAATGCTGGTCGGCAGTGATGGCCTTGGTTATCTTATAAACAGCTCGAAGCTTTATTACAAAACAAGCTGGGCTTTTGCAGGAATCGTCACACTTGCTGTGATTGGCTTTGCTGCTGACAGGCTCCTACAGTTTATTGGCAAGAAAAAACTTAAACACTTTGACGTAAAATAATTAATTCGACAGGAGAGATTTAAAAAATGAACATAAAAAAGATAATCGCAATATTAGCATCGACAGCATTGACAGCAACTCTTCTTGCATCATGCGGTAGTTCATCAAGCGGAAAAACCGCAAAGAAGGTTACCAAAGACGGTAAAGAACTTAGCGTTTTGAGAGTTGCGAACATGACAGGTCAGCCAGATCAGTATGCCGACTATATCGGTATGGAGCAAGGAATATTTGAGAAATATGGTATATCTCTCGAAACATCAGAATACGCTGCCGGCATTAACACAGTTGACGCTATTGCAACAGGCACAGCAGATACAGGACTGCTTGCAGATTTTGCTGCTGTAAACAGAATTGGAAATACTCTCGATAACACTAATCTTGTGATTTTTTCAGATCTAAGTTCTAGCGTTTCATATAACGGCGGTCTTTTTGTTGCACCAAAATACAAAGATGATCTTGATGCTTTAGATGAAAGTGAAGGATGGATAACTTCTATTGGAACAGTTTCAGAATACTTCAACTGGCAGGCTCAGACTTATTTAGGACTTGACCCGTCAAAGCAGAAAAACGTCAACACAGATTCCATATCAACTCAGATAGCAGTTGCACATAACGGTGAGGCATCAGCCGCTATCGTTACAGGCTCAGCTATAAAAAAATATGAAGCAGAGGGCTGGACTCAGGTCGCATCTGCAAAAGATATAGGGATAAACGTATCTGCTTATCTTATAACATCAAGCGACTTTGCAAAGAACAATACTGAAACTCTTACGAACTATCTTAAAGCACTTGATGAAAGCGTTAAATACATAAATGACAACTTAGATGAGTCGGCTGAAAAAATATCAAAGAAATATGGAATCGAACCAGATGACTTCAAAACAAACTGGGAACAGTACAGTATTAAACTGGGACTTTCTGAGGAAGCTGCATCTCATCTTGATGAAATAAATAAGTGGGCGTATGAGAATGGTAAATATCCAAACAATTACAACATAAGGGAATTTTATTATACAGATGCAGCAAAAAAAGCATTTCCAGATAACGTTACGGCAGACCTGACAAAAGCAGACAAATAAACAAGGAGGAATCAGACATGGGTTATCCAAGCATTTATCCAACAGGAGTTACAATATACAACAAAGAAAAAGCCTACAGCGGCTATACGATCTTCCCGTCCGCTAAAGGTGCTCTGCTCATAGATATGAATGGCAATGAAGTAAAGCTTTGGGCTGGGCTTGGAGGATTTCCTAACAAAATACTCCCAGGCGGATATGTAATGGGCACAACAGGAGCAAGAGGAGGTAAATATGCATATCAGGATCAACTTGATCTTGTTCAGGTAGACTGGGACGGTCATATCGTATGGAAATTCGACAAAACTGAACTTGTTGCCGACCCGGGTAAAGAACCGGTCTATATGGCTAGACAGCACCATGATTTTCAGCGTGAGGGCAGCACTGTGGGTTACTATTATCCAAATGGCGAGCCAAAGACAGACAGCGGCAATACACTTATCCTAACTCACGAGAACCTCTACAACCACGATATTTCAGACAAAAGACTTATCGATGATAAGATCATCGAAGTGGATTGGGAAGGCAATATAATTTGGAGCTGGCGTGCAAGCGACCACTTTGATGAGCTTGGCTTTGACGAGGCCGCAAAGAACGCATTGTTCAGAAACCCTGGTCTTCACGGTGAGGCAGGTGGAGATTGGATGCACATAAACAACTTCTCTACCCTTGGCGAAAATAAGTGGTATGACACAGGCGACAAACGCTTCCACCCGGACAATATCATATTTGACGCAAGAAACTCAAACATACTCGGAATTATCGAGAAATCAACAGGTAAGATAGTATGGCGTGTAGGTCCTAACTTCAACGAAAGCGAAGCCACAAAGAAGCTTGGCTGGATAATTGGTCAGCACCACCTGCACATGATACCAAAGGGACTTCCTGGAGAGGGCGACCTGATGGTATTCGATAACGGTGGCGAGGGTGGCTACGGCACACCTAACCCTGCTTCCCTCACAGGCGTGAACAATGCACACAGAGATTACTCAAGAGTACTTCAATTCAATCCTGTTACACTTGAAATAACATGGCAGTACACTCCCCTTGAAGCGGGAAATCTGCTTTTTACTGACGCTTCTAAATTCTATAGCTCATACATCAGCTCTGCACAGCGACTTCCGAACGGAAACACTCTTATTACGGAAGGTTCAGATGGACATCTTCTTGAGGTCACACCTGACCATGAAATAGTTTGGGAATTTGTAAACCCTTATTTCAAGAATTTTGCTGGAACATTCAAAAGCAACATGATCTACAGAGCTTATCGTGTACCATATGAGTGGATACCACAGCTTGAAAGGCCTGTTGAGACCTCTATCGAGCCTATCGACATTACAAAGTTCAGAGTACCAGGTGCTTCTATTGGCGAGGGTACAGGACTTGTTACAGCCGTTGACGGGATCGATCCAACAAAAGGAGTTCCTCTCACAGGTTCAGGAAATGAAGAAGATGATGAAGAACGCATCGACTTCTGTGTTGCTTCTGTAAAGAAAAAAGATCTAGAATAAAATTAATGTACATAAGGCAGCTTCTGTAAAACGAGGCTGCTTTTTTAAGACCGCATAGAGTTTACAAGTCCTTGACAAAAGAAAAGATTAGTGCTATTATATTATGTGATATTGTTATTTATTTATCAATCATGTTTATTAGTAAAGGAAAGTGTAAATATATGTCTAAAGACGGTTCGATATCCGCATCAGTAATAAAACGACTGCCACGTTATTATAGATTTTTAGGTGAGCTTCAAAAAGAGGGACTTGAAAGAATATCTTCAAGGGAGCTTTCTGAGAGAATGAAGCTCACGGCTTCACAAATAAGGCAAGATCTTAACTGCTTTGGCGGATTTGGTCAGCAGGGATATGGCTATCACGTTGACGAGCTTAGAATGGAAATAGGCAAGATACTCGGAGTAGACAAGCATTTCAAGACCATACTTATCGGTGCAGGAAACCTCGGTAAAGCTATTGCCACACATATTAACTTTGAAACAAGGGGTTGCAATCTCATAGGCATATTTGATATAAACCCTAAGCTCACTGGTGAAGTGGTAGGAAACATACCGATTCGTCACACTAATGATATAGAAAGCTTTTGCGAAGCAAACTCCCCTGTTGTAGCTGTGCTTTGTATACCGAAGGCAAACACTCAGGCTATTGCAGACCAGCTTGTAAATCTTGGTCTGAAAGCGTTCTGGAATTTTTCACATTATGATCTTAGCATCGACTATGAAAACATAGTTGTGGAAAATGTCCATTTGGGTGACAGCCTGCTTACACTTACATATGCAACAAATATCATCACAAGCACTGATACTGACAACAGCGAAGAGATCGGATAAAAAAATCACACCAGAATTCTCTGGTGTGATTTTTCTATATAAAGTATTAGCGAACTGTTTTAACCGCAGCTGTTTCAACAACTGCAGCAAGATGGTCGTTAACCTCTTTGCTCTGATAGTATTCAGCAAAAGACTCAGTTACTTGATCTGCCCATGACTCTGTAGATTGAGTTTTAACATCCTCGGTATTGATTTTTTCAGCACTTCCTGTTTCATCATCAAGAACGTAAAGCTTATCTGATGCGACCTCGGCAGCGACAGTTGCCACCTTTGTCAACACATCGTCATTTTTATCATATATAACAAAAATGTAACAATTCTTTTTGTTCACCGTCTTAGTGCCTGTATAACCATAAAGCCTTTTTGTTTTTTCAGCCAAAGGGTATATCTCCTTGCAGACATCTACGACCTGATTAAACGAATCAACAGCCTCATCTGGTATCTTTTCAAGAGTGCTTCTGTCAGGGAGTGAAGTAGTTTCGTCTGGCACTTCATCAGTAACCTCTGTCTGAGCTGTCGTTACGTCATTATTTGTAAGATTAACATTATTTTCTGTTTTATTATCGGCATTTTTTCCACAAGCCGGGAAAGCAAACATAGTGCAAACTATAGCAACAGCTATCATTAGCTTTTTCATATTGATCCTCCGAATAACCTCTGTAGTCCTAAATCATTATGTCATATTTCAACAGTTTCACATTATATCACATGAAAATTACTCTGTAAAGAGATTATAAAGAATTGTAACAAAATATCCCGATTATGACGAAACTCATAATCGGGATAAATCATTTTTTAGCTATTTGCACAATAAGAGGTTACAAATTTGTTACAACCTGACAAAAAGACTAATCGTAATCTACAACGTCGATCCACTTCATGAGCAGATCCTTCTCCTCTGGTTTGCCCTTAATGAGCTGTGCTGCTGCAACGATCGGCAACCAAGCCTGTACATACTGCTTAGATGTTCCGCTCTTTACGCAATACTTATCAAGATAAGCCTCAGCAAGATCAGGATTGTTAAGGCAGAACAGCAGGTATGTTCTTGCAACGTCAGCAGAAGCATTGCCTTGTCTAGCAGAGCCCCAATTGATAACATAAGTACCTTCGTCATTGATGATAACGTTCTTTGGCTCAAAGTTACCATGGCAAAGCTTGATGTGCTTTGGCATTGAATCAAGTCTTGTGAGAAGCTCATACTTCTTTATCTCGTCGATCTGACCAAGAGTCTTGATCTGTCTTGCCATCTTATCTTTAAGCTTTGAAAGAAGTGGCATATACTGAGCGTGTATCTCGCACTGAATGTCGATAAACTGGTTAAGATATGTGTCTTTCTTGTCTGGATTTTCGTCCATAAGCTGCTGAAGAGTCTTACCTTTTATAAAGTCCATTGTAATAGCCCATTTGCCGTCGATAACGGAAACCTCGTGAAGAACAGGCATCTTTATAAAGGAATTGCCAAGTGTTGTTTCAACTCTTGCGTGTGTAAGAGCCGCATACAGACACTTTTCCTTGTATTCAGGCTTCTTATAGATCCTGACTGCCATTCCATCAGATTCATAAACATCATAGATGTCACTGGATGCTACAAAGTTATCAAGTTTCATAAGTCATATCTCCTTTTATTTTAAAATATGGTATTAAGTCGAGCTTCAGAGTATACATCGATTTTTCAACAGCCTTATTGTGTAAAATCACCTTTACATCTCTGTGCTTTCTATGTATCTCTGTTATGTCTATATTATACTACAGATTTTCTAAATGTCAAGCACTTTTTCGTTATTTTCACAACTGTTTTATTTTTGTTTAGTTTTTATCTTATTTTTTTTAATCTTTTTTCAGGCAGTATATATGATAAATTTTTATCAATCTGATTTCTATTGTGCAATTTGACGGTCATGAATTGTTAATCTATCATAAAACAATGTTCAATATTTATGTATATTGCATAATAAAGCGACGTAAAATATCAAAAAAGCTGTAACTTTATAAGATTGACAAAAAAATAACAATCGTATATAATATAAGTAAGATAAAACCCGAGCGGGGGTTATCAAGAGTAAAAAACAATAATTAATTTATTGGAGGTTTATTTTATGGCAAAGAGTGAAGCTAAAACAGTCGGCATCGTCGATACAGAGGAAGCTCTGACTGCTAAGATCGCTGAAGTAAGAGCTGCGCAGGCAATCTTCGCTACCTACACACAGGAGCAGGTAGACAAGATCTTCAAGGCTGCTGCTATCGCTGCTAACAAGGCAAGAATCCCACTTGCAAAGATGGCTGTTGAGGAAACAGGCATGGGTATCGTTGAAGACAAGGTTATCAAGAACAACTATGCTGCTGAGCACATCTACAATAAGTACAAGAATGTTCAGACTTGTGGCGTTTTTGAGGAAAATAAGGCTTACGGCACAATGAGAATTTACGAGCCTATCGGTCTTATCGCTGCTGTTATCCCAACAACAAACCCAACTTCTACTGCTATATTCAAGACACTTATCTGTCTTAAGACAAGAAATGGTATCATAATCTCACCACACCCAAGAGCAAAGAAGTCAACTATCGCTGCTGCTAAGATCGTTTATGATGCAGCTGTTGCAGCAGGTGCTCCAAAGGGTATCATCGGTTGGATCGATGTTCCTTCTCTTGAACTTACAAACATGATCATGAGAGAGTCTGACACAATCCTCGCTACAGGCGGTCCTGGAATGGTAAAGGCTGCTTACTCATCTGGTACACCAGCTCTCGGTGTTGGTGCCGGTAACGCATCAGCTATCATTGATTCTTCTGCTGATATCGTAAACGCTGTAAACTCTATCATTCATTCTAAGACATTTGATAACGGTATGATCTGTGCTACAGAGCAGACAGTTATCGCTGATAAGACAGTTTACAACGATGTTAAGAAAGAATTCATCAAGAGAGGTTGCTACTTCCTTAACGATGAAGAGGCTGACAAGATCAGAAAGACAATGCTTATCAACGGTGCTCTTAACGCTAAGATCGTTGGTCAGCGTCCTGTAACTATCGCTAAAATGGCTGGCTTTGAAGTTCCAGAGGATACAAAGGTACTCATCGGTGAGGCTACAAGCACAGCTCCTGAAGAGGCTTTCGGTCACGAAAAGCTCACAACTATCCTTGGTATGTACAAGTCAAAGAACTTTGATGACGCTCTTGACATCGCAGAGGCACTTCTCGTAAACAACGGTGGTCTTGGTCATACTTCAGTACTTTGGGTAGATAACATAAACGAGAGAGAAAAGCTCAATAAGTTCGCTGCAAGAATGAAGACTTGCCGTCTTATCGTAAACACACCTTCTTCACTTGGTGGTATCGGCGACCTCTACAACTTTGACTTTGCTCCTTCCCTCACACTCGGCTGCGGTTCATGGGGCGGCAACTCAGTTTCTGAGAACGTTGGCGTTAAGCACCTGCTGAACATTAAGACAGTCGTTGAGAGGAGAGAGAATATGCTTTGGTTCAGAGCACCTGAAAAGGTATACTTCAAGAAGGGTTGTCTCCCTGTTGCTCTTGACGAGTTGAAGACTGTTATGGGCAAGAAAAAGGCATTCATCGTAACAGACCAGTTCCTTTATAAGAATGGTTATACAAAGGCTATCACAGATAAACTCGATGAAATGGGTATTCTCCACGAAACATTCTTCGATGTTGCTCCAGACCCAACACTTGCTTGTGCACTTGAGGGTGTTGCTCAGTTGAGAGCTTTCGAGCCTGACACAATTATCGCTATCGGCGGTGGTTCTGCAATGGACGCTGGTAAGATCATGTGGGTTCTTTACGAGCATCCAGACGCTGACTTCTTCGATATGGCTATGAGATATATCGATATCCGTAAGAGAGTTTACACATTCCCTAAGATGGGTGAGAAAGCATACTTCATTGCTATCCCAACATCTTCTGGTACAGGTTCTGAGGTAACACCTTTCGCAGTTATCACTGACGAAAAGACAGGTACTAAGTATCCTCTGGCTGACTATCAGCTCATGCCTAACATGGCTATCGTTGATACAGATATGATGATGTCTGCTCCAAGAGGTCTGACTTCTGCATCAGGTATCGACGCTCTGACACACGCTCTTGAGGCTTATGCATCAGTAATGGCTACAGATTACACTGACGGTCTTGCACTGAGAGCTATGAAACTTATTTTCAAGTATCTGCCAGGTGCATATGACAACGGTCAGACAGATGTTAAGGCTCGTGAGGAAATGGCTACAGCTTCTACAATGGCTGGTATGGCATTCGCTAACGCATTCCTCGGTGTTTGCCACTCAATGGCTCATAAGCTCGGTGCTTATCATCACCTGCCACACGGCGTTGCTAACGCTCTCCTTATCACAATGGTAATGAGATACAACGCTGACCCAACACCTAGAAAGATGGGTACTTTCTCACAGTATCAGTATCCACATACTCTTGAAAGATACTGCGAGTGTGCACATTCACTTGGTATCGTTGGTAAGAACGATGAGGATACACTCAACAAGTTCATCGACGCTATTGAGGCACTCAAGGAAAGAGTTGGTATCAAGAAGACTATCGCTGATTACGGCGTAGACGAGAAGTACTTCCTTGACACTCTCGATAACATGGTTGAGGACGCATTTGATGACCAGTGCACAGGTGCTAACCCAAGATATCCACTTATGAGCGAGCTTAAGGAAATGTACCTCAAGGCTTACTACGGCAAATAATCTTTGCTGACAAAGCAATTTGCAGAGTGACTAATATTTGATTATTAGTTGATCTATAATAAACCTCCGACTGCTTGTTCCCTTTTGGGAGCAGGCAGTCATTTTTTTGTTAAGTTGCACTTAAAATAATTTAAGGTATGTGTATTATATATGCAAATAACAGTTGAAAAAGGAAAAAATATATGGTATAATAGAATAAGTATAAATTATTTCAGAGCAATATCTGATGTGATTTTTACATAACACTTGGCGACACTCCGCCATACAAAGAGGTTACAAATATGAACAACAAAAATTATGACGTTATTATCGCTGGCTGCGGTGCGGCAGGTCTATATGCAGCACTTAACCTTTCCCGTGATTTAAATGTACTTGTGCTTTCTAAAAGAGAGCTGACATTGTGTAACTCTTCCCTTGCACAGGGTGGAATTGCAGGCGTTTATGACAATCCAAAGGACTCGCCTGAATATCACAAACATGATACATTTGTAGCAGGCGGATTTGAAAATGATCATGAGTCCACTCAGGTCCTTGTTGACGAAGCCTGTATTGACATCGGAAAACTCATAGAGCTTGGTGCTGACTTTGATAAGTGTCCTGATGGATCTTATCACCGCACTCTCGAAGGTGGACACGGTATGAACAGGATTTTTCATCATGCCGATACCACAGGTCTGGAGATCGAAACAACTCTACTAAGAAATGTTCAACAGCTAGATAATGTTGAGATACTCGAAAATGCCGTTATGTGCAACGCAAAGAAAACTGAAACAGGTTTTTCCATTCTTGTGCTGACTAATGACAACGAATATACGACATATAATTGCAGATACGCCATTTTTGCAACTGGTGGAATAGGCAGAGTTTACGAATACACTACAAACTCCGCTATCGCAACAGGCGACGGCATAACTATTGCTCATGAGCTTGGAGCAGAGATAAAAAACCTCAGCTATATCCAGTTCCACCCAACAGGCTTTAACAACAAGCACACTCGTGAAACTTTCCTTATCTCGGAATCTGTCAGAGGCGAGGGAGCTTATCTTAAAAACTGCAACGGCGAAAGATTTATGCAAAACTATGACGATCGTCTGGAGCTTGCGCCAAGAGATGTTGTTTCTCATGCGATCATGGCTGAAGCCAAGAAAACAGGCTCTGACAAATTCTATCTTGATATCACTCACAAAGACCCTGAGTTTGTCAGAAACAGATTTCCTATGATAAATGAAAAGCTTCTCGAAGCAGGTTATGACATGACTAAGGATATGATACCTATTTTCCCTTGTCATCATTACCTTATGGGCGGCATAAATGTTGATACATATGCAAGAACTAACATTGACAGACTTTATGCCTGCGGTGAATGTTCACATACAGGTGTTCACGGCAATAACAGACTTGCAAGCAATTCCCTACTTGAAGCTTTGGTATTTTCAAGACGTGCTGCGGCTGACATCAATGAGAAGATAAAATCTGACAGTGGTGACCTTGAAACATACGATTTCAAGATAGACAATGAAGCCCCGCACATTCCTCATGGCATAAGAACAGAGATAAGAGATATAATGCAGCGTGCATATTTCGTTATCCCTGATAAGGAGGCTTTGCCGCCTGATCTTGAAGAAGTAACAAAGCTAAAAAATTTCCTTTGTGACGGTAATTTCAAAATAGACAGAGATTATGTTGAAGCAAGGTCTCTTACAACTGTCGCTTATATCGTATTAAAGGACGCTATCGAAAAGCTCAAATCCAAAGAAAAAATGGAGGAAAACAAATGAAATTAATGCAGTTTCAGATCGACGATATCATTAAAACAGCTCTGCTGGAGGATATCAACTATATAGACGTTACAACGGATTATCTTGTTGACGAAAATTCAGTTTCAACAGCAAAGTATGTTTCAAAGGACGAAGGCGTTCTTTGTGGAATTGATGTTGCAATGAGAGTTTTTCAGCTTCTTGACAGTAATGTTAAATGTGAGATATTTATCCATGACGGCGAAAAGGTCAAGAAAGGCGACATTATTGCAAGAATAACAGGCTCAACAAGAGCCTTGCTCAAAGGCGAAAGAACGGCACTGAATATCGTTCAGCATATGTCAGGCGTTGCAACTGCAACAAACAGATGTGTTGAGCTTGTAAAGGGTACAAAGGCGTCTGTTGCGGATACAAGAAAAACGCTCCCGGGTCTTAGAGTTTTGCAGAAATATGCAGTTACAGTAGGCGGTGGAAAAAACCACAGATACAATCTTTCAGATTGCGCAATGCTAAAAGACACTCACCTTGACGCATATGGCAGCATGACAGGCGCAGTAAACGCTCTCAGAGAAAAAATGGGGCATACTGTCAAGATAGAAGTTGAAGTTGGAAACCTTGAAGAACTCAAAGAAGCTCTTACACTTGGCGTTGAGATAATCATGCTTGACAATATGACAAATGAAGATATGGCAAAGGCTGTTGAAATGACAAATGGCAAAGCACTTTTAGAAGCTTCAGGAAACGTGACCTCTGAAACAATCCGTGCAATAGCTGAAACGGGCGTTGATATCATTTCTATCGGTGCTATCACACACTCAGTCAAGGCGTTTGATATTTCAATGAAAATGGAAAAATAAGATAAAACAAAAGCCAACGCCATATTAAGGTGTTGGCTTTTATGCTTAAATGGGGAAAAAATATGCGTTATTACAAAAGATCTCATGTGCATTACAGCAAATCAGCAATGAAAATAATAGCATTAGTTTTCATGTTGGTTGGCGTGACATTTCTTGCAGTTGGAATAGGTTTTGCAATACACCAAACTCAGCTCAAAAACAGATGTACTCTTGAAGTCAATGCTATAATATCAGACATTCTCAGCAAAGATGAACGACATGAGGACGATGACGGACACGTATCATATAGCACAGTTTACACACCAGTGTATTCATATAACGTTGACGGACAGCTCTACACCACTCACAGCAATACATATTCCAGCAACATCAGATGCAGAAGAGGACAAACGATCCAGATATTCTGTGACCCTGACGACCCTGAAACGTTTTATGCACCAAATGATACAACCAATACCATATTAACAGTTGTTTTCTGTGGATTAGGCGGGCTGTTTGCGATTATAGCAATAGTGCTTATCATAGTGCTTATACATATAAAGAAAAAGCAGAAATCCGGAAAAAATTTTGCAGAAAATGAATTATACGAAGAAAATAATTATCCATACGACGAATAATTCTGAGAGGAGGAATTTTTATGGCAAGCATTATGGACGGTGAAAGACAATTTCACATCAGAACTATCCCTGATGAAGTGGGCAGATATGTTATAATGCCGGGTGACCCTGGAAGAGTGCCAAAAATAGCGGCACTTCTTGATGACGCAAAGCAGGTGGCTCAAAACAGAGAATACAATGTTTATACAGGCTATCTTGACGGTGAAAAGGTAACTGTGTGCTCGACCGGTATCGGAGGACCATCTGCGGCAATTGCAGTGGAAGAACTGGTAAAGTGCGGTGCAGACACATTTATTCGTATCGGTACAAGCGGAGGAATGGATCTTTCCGTTAGCGGTGGCGACCTTGTTATAGCTTCGGCGGCTGTCCGTGGCGAAGGTACGTCAAAAGAATATCTCCCCGAGGGCTACCCTGCTGTAGCAGATTTCACTGTAACAACTGCCCTTGCAAAAGCTGCGGCTGAACTGTCAGAAGATAAGCTTGGCAAGCGTTATCATGTGGGCGTTGTTCACAGCAAGGACAGCTTTTATGGAGAAGTAGAGCCTGACTCAATGCCTGTGAGCGGCGATATAAATTACCGCTGGGACGCATATTTAAGGTGCGGCTGTATGACTTCAGAAATGGAATGTGCCGCAGTTTTCTCAGTAGGTATCGCAAGGCACGTCCGCTGTGGAGCTGTTATAACAGCTATATGGAACGTGGAGCGTTCAAAGGCTGACCTTGAGGACAATGTGAGCGACGACACCACAAGAGGTATCCACTGCGCGGTGGATGCTGTGAAAATACTGATAGAACAAGATAAGAAGTGATAAAAATAGCCGCTGTGACGTTTATTGTCATAGCGGCTTAAATTATTTTATTCTTATTCCAAGAAGCATTGAAAGCTCCACAGCTTGATTAGCTGAAAAAACAGCGTTTCGGAGTTCTCTGAATGTATCAGAAACGCGCAGTCCACTTACAAGACAGGTAGAAAAATCAACGCCGCCGAGAGCCGTTCTGAAAAATGATGTGCCGAGGTATTTGCTGCCGCTGGTCTTGAATGCTTTGAGATTGCAGGAAACAAGCTCAGCCGAGGACATATCACTGTTTTTCACCTGGGTTTCAGACAGCTTGCACTTATCAAATATGGCATATCCGCAGTTTGAGGATTCAAAGGCTACACCTTGAATGGAGCAATCCTTGAACTCTGCACCAACGAGCTTGCAGGAGCGGAACTCACATCTGCTGAGGTAGGATGAGTCCAGTGATGAATTTGACAGATCGCAGGATATGAACGTCACATCAACGAATGAGGAACGCTCAAAATCGCAATCTGTAAAGGTGCAGTTTTCAAACATACAGTTTATAAATGACAGGCAGGAGAGATCTTCGCTTTCAAGATATTCTCCGCTAAATTTACAGCCTGAAATATCGCTGTCAGTGCGCTTTGCAGTACGTTTGACTTCGTTAAGGTCGCTCAATGAGAGGTTTTGTAGTTTACTCACAGCTTTCCTCCCAATTGTCAGAAAAATCGAAATCATCAGGGAACTGCTCTGCTATAACTGTCTTTGAAAACTGTGAAGCAGTTTCTATAAGCTCTTTGCCTCTGCCCGTCCATGTGAGCAGGTCTGCATCTATATCGACGGCCTGAAATGCAGTTTCAAGGCTTATTGACCTAAGGTCAGCGGCAATGAACTGCGGTTTTGATATAAAACGCCATATAAACGGCTGAGCACAAATGAACCTTTCGATATATTCAAGGTCTATATTCTTTCTGTATTTTGAAATAAGCTGTCCCCTTATGACCTTCGGCGAATTAAACCTAAACCACATCACTGAGAACGGGTTAAAGCTCTGCACTGCAAATTCGCCTTTGTATTTCTTCATCATATGGTCAACTCGGCTTTCAAGCTCTCCAAATGGCGCACCGCCTTTAAGCTCAATAAGAAGTGGCACTTTGCCGTCAACAGTTTTCAGCACCTCTGACAGCAGCGGTATCTTTTCATCACTGTTTTTAAGTTTAAAGGCAGAAAGCTGTTCGTATGTGTAATCAAACACCTTGCCCTCAATGCCACACATTCTCATAAGGTCATTGTCATGGAAAACCACAATGCGGCAATCCTTTGTTAGACGTACATCAAGCTCGATAGAAAGACATTTTTCAACCGCAAGCCTGAATGCGGTAAGAGAATTTTCAGGAACAAGTTCTGAGTGAAGACCTCTGTGAGCAATATATTTGCCAAAATCCATATGGGATACCTCTTTTCGTATTAAAGTCATTTATATTATACTCTCCCAGGCTTAGATTGTCAACTGTATCACGCCGGATAATATATATTTCATTCACAGAAAGTTTAAGAATTATCACACAGTATCATCACAATAATAAGATATAATTAAATTTATGTTATGCAGAGGATTTTCTCTCAAAGGAAAGGACAATTATTATGATAAAGAAAATAGCCGCCGTTACAGCAGCTCTCACAATAGCTATTTGCAGCTTTGCTTCATGCAGCAAAAATAATGACAGCTCATCAACCGTATCTTCCACAGCGGATTCTTCTGTTTCAGCTGTTGACAGCACAACTGAAAAACAGACACCTGAGCCGTCCCTTACAATTGACGGCAAGTCCATTGATACTAAAAACTTTATCGTTTGCACCATTGACGGCAAGGATATTGATTTTGATACTTTCAGATACTACTATTATTATACTATAAGCAAGTACACTTCCACTTACGGAGCTACCCTTGACACTATCAAGTCAACTGACGGTGGTTTTGAGCTTCTTATGGAGGACGTTATCACTGCACTTAAGCAGGAACTTGTTGCACCTGAGCTTGCAGAAGAAAACGGAATTAAGCTTACAGACGATGACAACAAGACAATTGATGGGCAGATAGCTAATGCAAAAGCGAAATATGATTCTGATGAAGCTTATCTTAATGACCTTAAGTCAGCTTACCTCACAGAGGATCTTTACAGAAAAATGCTTGAAACAGCTACTATCTATACTAAAGTAAACGATACTCTTTTTAAGAATGACGGCAAATATGCAACAAAAAAAGAAGACTTTAAAAAAATAGTCAAGGATACAAGCGAGTATTGCCGTGAGATTCACGTTATGATCCCTTTCTATGCACAGGTAGATCTTGATGACAGTACCGCTGACAGTTATGACAGTATGTCACTTTCAGACAAAGCGAGCGCAAAGCAGTCAGCTTATGCGAAGCTTGATGATGACGGTGTAAAGAAAGCTAAGGAAAAGGCTAAGAAGCTTGCAGAAGAAGTTCTGAAAAAAGCTCAGGACGGAGAAGACTTTGACAAGCTTATTGAGGAGTACGGCTGGGATCTCGGTCTTGAAGATCCTTCAACAGGATATTATTTCAATAAAGATACGACTGGATATCCTGAGGAGCTTGTAAAAGACGCTTTCAAACTAAAAGAAAACGGCATTTCCACTGAACTTACAGAGAACGACACATATGGATATTTCATAATCAAGCGTTTGCCGGTTGATATGGATTATGTAGAACAGAACATAGACGATATGATCTATTCATATGATACACCTGCTATCTCAAAGCTTTACAACGAAAGAATGGACAAAATGGAAGTCAAGTATTGCGACCAGTGGGACAAGATAACTGCGGACAGCATAACCTGATGGGTCATGGTATGATTAAAGAGCCTGAGCAGATCTCAGGCTCTTTTTATGCGTTTTTGTGATTGACGTGAGAGTGAATATCTGATATAATAAAAACTGAGGTGATCTTACGGACAGGCTGAAATTTCAAGATGCTTGCGATAAAATCATAGGCAAAAGCCGTGAACGCAACGGCATCGGAACTCTAGGCGAGAAAACGCTTCATGCTGTTTTGAAAAACTATTTTGAGCCATATGGCGAAAATCAGGAGATACGCATTGGCGGATATGTGGCTGATATCGTAGGTGAGAACGGTGTTATCGAGATACAAACAAGACAGTTCAACAAACTGCTTAAAAAACTTGAAGCCTTTCTTGACTACTGTGACGTGACAGTGGTCTACCCTATCCCTGTGGTCAAATATATCCGTTGGATAGATACTGAAACAGGAGAGTTGTCAGAAAAGCACAAATCGCCGAGAAAATACACTATCTATGAAGTCATGCCCGAACTGTACAAAATAAAATACACCCTTGATAACCCCAGATTTCATTTGTGCCTTTGTATGCTTGAAACCGAGGAGATAAGATTACTTAACGGCTGGTCAAAGAACAAAAAGCGTGGATCTTCACGCCATGACAGGATACCAAAAGGTCTTATTGATGAAATACATATCGACTGCCCTGCCGACTTTGATATGTTTCTCCCGGAGGACCTGCCAAAAAAGTTCACTTCTAAAGACTTTGCCCTTAATGCAAAGATATCTCGTGAATATGCACAGGTAACGCTTAATATTCTCACATATCTTGAAAGAGTGAAACGTGTGGGCAAACAGGGTGCTAGTATACTTTATGAGAAAACTGAATGAGCAAGGCTCTTTACATACAGTGCGAAAGGAAGCTGTCAATGAAACTAAAACGAAAAATCAGCAGGATATTATCCATGACGCTGGCAATAATGCTGCTTGTGCCTGCGATGTGTGCAGACGCATTCAATTTTACACCTACATCAGGCTATGACGATGACGGAAAAGCGATACCGTTGAAGCTTTACTCTGAAGCGGTCTATATGGTCAATCTTGACAGCGGCGAAGCTATCGTTGACATAAACGGTGAGGACGAGCGTGTGCCTGCTTCCCTAACAAAAATAATGACTGCTGTGGTGCTTCTGGACAAATTCAAAGGTGATGAACAAAAGCTGAAAGATACATACTATTCAGCAGGCTCGGAAGCATTTGATGAACTATATGATACTGGTGCTTCAACAGCTGATATACAACCAGGCGAAGAAGTAAGCTGTTATGATCTCCTGGCGGCACTGCTTATCCCATCTTCATGTGAAGCAGCGAATATAATCGCTTTGAATGTGTCCGATTCCATAACAGAATTTACAGACCTTATGAATGAAAAAGCTGAAAAACTCGGCATGGAAAATACACACTTTTCAAATGCACATGGTCTGTGGGCGCAACAGAATTATTCGTCCTGCAAGGATATGGCAACTCTTTGTGAATATGCCATAAGCAAATATCAGGTATTTCGTGATATTGTCTGTCTGCCAAGCTATCATATGGCATCCACCTCTTATCACTCAGATGGTACAGATATTTATAATACAAACCTTATGCTTGACTCAATGACCGATTATTACTACTCCTATGCTAAAGGCATAAAGACAGGCACCCTTGATTCCGCTGGAAGATGTTTAGCTTCATATGCGGAATATGAAGGCACCACATATCTTATTGTGACAATGGGTGCACCAATGGATAAGCTTAAAGAAGATGTGAAGAAGGGCGAGGAAGATCCTGATTCCATATATGGTGGAGATAATGTTTACTACAACCTCCTTGATCACATCAATCTTTACAAATGGGCATTTTCAAGTCTTGTAGCAACGGATTTTGTGGACAAAAACAGCGAAGTCCGTGATGTAAAGGTAAGCTATGGTGACGGCATAGATTATGCAAATCTTAAACCTGCAAATGGTTTTACAAGGCTGTGGCCTGTAGATATATCAGTAAATGATGTGGAAAAGAAAATAACCGTTTATGACAACGTTGTTGCACCTGTTGAAGTTGGCGATGTGCTTGGTAAAATGGAACTTGTCTACAAAGGTGATGTGCTTGCAACTATAGATCTCGTTTCCACAACTAAAGTAGAACGTTCCCAAGTCAAAGCGAAGGTTAAAATAGCTAAGTCATACTTTGAATCGTCTGTTTTCAAGGTCACATTAACAATACTTATTGCACTTATAGTAATATACTCTGTGATACATATTGCAAAAATACAGAAAAAATACATGAAATAAAACAAGCGGTCTGCTCACTATGAATTGTGAACAGGCCGCTCTTTTGCGTTTACTGATCTTTATTTTCGTTGTGATCGTCAACTATTTCTGGATCATCCTCTCTGTTGACCTCATTTACCTCATCAGCACTTGGAATGACCATGGCGTCAAGCTGTTCAGGCGTAAGCGGAATACGCTTTTCATTTTTCTTATACAAATGCTCAACATCCTCCATATAATAGTCGGTATCTACAGGGAGCTTCTTCTTTCTTAACCGCTGAACAACGCTCTCTCGTGTAAAAGTATAAAGCAATGCAAAAGTCGGAACTGCAATGACCATACCTATGAACCCGAACAAATTTCCAAAGAAGAACAGTGATACCAGCACCCAAAAACCCGGAAGTCCAGTAGAATCACCAAGTATCTTAGGACCAAGGATATTGCCGTCAAACTGCTGCAGAAGCAGAATCCAGATGAGGAAATACACACACTGGAGCGGACTGACTAAGAATACCAGGAACGCTGCAGGTATCGCACCGATGAACGGTCCAAAAAAAGGTATCACATTCGTCACACCGATAATGACGCTCAAAAGCATCGGGAACGGCATATTTAAGATCGTCACACCGATGAAACAGATAATACCGATAATGAGGGAATCCACCAGCTTGCCGATGATGAAGCCGCCGAACATCTGATTGATAAACCGGAGCTCCTCGATTACCAGATTCGCCTGTCTTAGATTCAGGCAACCATAAACAATCTTCTTTCCCTGTGCTGCCAGTGTATCTTTGATATTTAGCAGATACACCATGACGATCAGACCGATCAGCCAGTTTTTGATAAATTCCAGGACACCCAGCACGCTGCTGGAAAGGCCTGTCACGATCTGTCCAATCCGGTGCATATCAATGTTGGTAAACGATTTCTCCGCCCAGTTCTGAAAAACTGCCAGATTATTTTCAAAACTGCTCAGAACCATATTTTCGATCTCCGGATTATTTTTCAAAATACGCTGAATCCATTCATACACATTCTGCACATACAGCGGAAATGAATCCTGAATGCCGATCAAACTCTCGATCAGCTGCGGGATCATAAGCTGGAACATCCCTACCACAAGCACAATAACCAGCCCCAGACAGGCTGCCGTCGCAAGCATCCGGGCTGCACCACGAACGTATTTGGAATTCTTAGTGACAGAGCCAAGGGTCTTTTCCACGATCCCTGCTACCCAGTTATATGCCGGGGCGGTCAGATACGTCAGCACCGCACCGCAGAGAATCGGCGCGAGGATTTTCACAACCTTGCGGGTGCCCGCCGACACCACATCCCAGTGTTGGATGCTGAACCAGAGCAGTATGCAGACCGCAATCACCGAAACTGCCGTCATCCCCATATAAATGTATTCTTTGAAATCTCTTTTTTCCATACTTATGTTCTTATCCGTTCCTCTTTTCTGATTTTACAATGTGCTTCTGGAAAATGTTACATTTTCTTTACACACTTTCTTTTACAGAGAAAGCAGCGATTGCTCGCTGCTTTTATCCTTTGTAACCCCAAAATGCCGGCTCTTACCATATTGACGCCTAGCGCTGCTAGGTGGGCAACCTCACTTAGATTTCTGTCTTCCACTCGAGAGGAGGCCTGACATCCATCTAAAAATATCGGAATCCCGTTAGTCAAAATGTAGGTTCAAAAAAAGCAAGAGTTGTCGAGCATCCCAGGAATTACAAATATTCTCTTTTGATACGGCTATTATACCGCAAGTCGGATGTTTTTTCAAGTTCCATTTTCTGATAATGCGGTCAGGTTGTTACTGTTCAGGTTATCCATCTCTCTATCTCTTTTAAGAAGCTCTTTTTTGTCTTTTATACTTCTCCCCACTTCATCAGGAAATCTCCCAGCTCTTCCACCGTCTCAATCTGGTAGTCTGCCCCATTTTCCGTAAATTCTTCCCGGGAACCATATCCATACAGCACTGCCGCACATGGGAGCTGATTTTCATGCGCCCCGATAATATCGTGTTTCCGGTCGCCCACCATGATAACCTTCGATTCCTCCGGTGTTGTTCCCAGACGGTCCAGCGTGTAGGCAATCACATCGCCTTTGCGAACCCGGATCTCCTCCATATCCGCCCCGCCAACCAGGGTAAAGTAGGAAAGCAGATCAAAATGCTCCAGAATCTGAATAGCAAACGGTTCCGGCTTTGAAGTTGCCACCGCCAGCGTAAGACCGGCATCCTTTAAACGTGTCAGCATCTCCCGAATTCCCGGATAAACTTTATTTTCAAACATTCCCTGTTTCGTAAAATATTCGTGGAAATGGCCGATCGCTTCGCGCGCCTGCGCTTCGCTGAATCCGTAATATTCTTTAAAACTGTCCGACAGCGGCGGTCCGATGAACGGACACAGTTTATCCAGATCCGGCTCATCGATCCCGTACGCCTGCAGCGCATGCTGGACAGACTTTGTGATGCCTTCCTTCGGATCTGTAAGGGTTCCGTCGAGGTCAAATAGTATGATATGGTTCATATGGTTCGTTCTCCTTATTGTAGTCCGCGGTGCATTACTCCGCAGCACACCAGCTTGAAAAAACTACGTTTTCATTGCTTACGACCATTCTAATACATTTTACGCAAAAAAGAAAGACAACTTTTCTCCAGCCATCTTTCTTTTCTGCGTTTCCGTTACTGTTCACGCATACGTGCCCAGCAACGGAATTTGCCGTGGCTTCGCATTTAAATACGGCAAATTTCTGCTGCCACCACGTTTTCTTACGGCACTTTCGGTTCCAAAAGTGCCTACCCGGGAACAGTAACTACAAATTCCCTTGTCCGTAATACGCCCCCGGACCATGCTTCCGCAGATAATGTTTATCCTGCAGGCACTGCGGCGCTTCCTTCACATCCGGATTGATCATCTCGCAGCGCGCCGCCATCTTGGCAACCTCCTCGAGTACAACCGCATTGTGAACCGCCTCATGTGCATCCTTGCCCCAGGTAAACGGTCCATGGTTCTTGCAGAGCACACATGGCACCGCCATCGGGTCGAGCTTCCTCTCCTCAAACAAATCTGCAATCAGCACGCCTGTGTTCCACTCATAATTCTTTAATTCTTCCTCATTTAAGTTTCTCGCGCATGGAACGGAACCGTAGATATAATCTGCATGGGTCGTCCCGTAGCACGGAATATCGCGTCCCGCCTGCGCCCAGGAAGTCGCCCACGGGCTGTGCGTGTGAACCACGCCGCCGATCTTCGGAAAACGGTTATAAAGAATCAGGTGAGTTTTTGTATCAGAGGACGGATTCAGCGTTCCCTCAACGCGGTTTCCTTCCAGATCCATGACAACCATATCATCTGGCGTCAGTTTGTCATAGTCCACGCCAGACGGTTTGATGACAAACAACCCCTTCTCACGGTCAATCCCGGAAACATTGCCCCAGGTAAAGGTAACCAGACCGTATTTCGGAAGCAGCATATTGGCTTCGTATACTTCTTTTTTTAATTCTTCCAGCATCGATTAAAACCTTCCTTCTACGGCGCCTCTCTCGGCAGCCAGACCATTGATATAGCTTGTCATAAACGCATTGAAGCCCTCGACATCCTTTGCATCCGGCTCCATCGTCTCCGCCTTTGCATCTGCAAATACCTGCTCATTTAAGTAATCGGACAAGCTCTGTCCCGGCTTCTTATCCTTGCGGTACGCCGCCAGAACCGCGATACCCCAGGCACCGCCCTCACCGGCTGTCTCCATAACGGATACCGGCACGTCAGCCGCTGCCGCCATGATACGCTGTCCAACACCCTTGGTCTTGAAGAATCCGCCATGACCCATCAGTTTATCCAGTGTCACGTGCTCTTCCTTGAACAGAATATCCAGACCATATTTCAGGGTTGCCAGGGAACTGTATAAGTGGGTACGCATGAAGTTTGCCAGTCCCAGCTTGCTGTCGGGATGGCGCATAAACAGCGGGCGTCCCTCCTCGAAGTCGGTGATCGGCTCGCCGGAGAGGTAGCAGTAGGACATCAGTCCTCCGCAATCTTCATCGCCCTCAAGCGCCTTGCGGTACAGGGTTCCAAACAGGGTGTTGCGGTCTGTTTTCTGACCCATCAGCTCATAGAACTCTTCAAACAGACCTACCCAGGCATTCAGATCGGAGGTACAGTTGTTGCAGTGAACCATGCCGACCAGATGACCGTCCGGCGTAGTTACCATGTCAATCTCCTGGTGAACCGTCTCCAGAGTCTTTTCCAGAACAACCATTGCAAATACGGAAGTTCCGGCAGATACGTTACCGGTGCGGACTGCCACACTATTGGTTGCAGTCATACCGGTTCCTGCATCGCCCTCCGGCGGGCACAGCGGAATGCCAGCTTCCAGATTGCCGCTCTCATCCAGCAGCTTCGCGCCTTCCTCAGTCAGCGTTCCCGCCTCATCGCCAGCGCTCAGAACCTTCGGCAGAAGGTCGCGCAGCTTCCACGGATATCCCTTCGGAACCATCATTTCTTCGAATTTATCCAGCATTTCAGCATCATACTGTCCGGTTGCCGGGTCGATCGGGAACATACCTGAAGCATCGCCGACGCCAAGTACCTGCTTACCGGTCAGTTTCCAATGTACATATCCAGCTAAGGTGGTCAGAAAATGCACGCGGGATACATGCTCCTCGCCGTTGATCACCGCCTGATACAGGTGTGCAATACTCCATCTCTGCGGGATATTGTAGTTAAACAGGTCCGTCAGGCGTCTTGCTGCCTCGGCGGTCATCGTATTTCTCCAGGTACGGAACGGAACGAGCAGCTTTCCGTCCGCATCAAATGCCATATAGCCGTGCATCATGGCGCTGACGCCCATCGCACCAACCCTTTTAAGCGTTAAACCGTATTGGTTCTTCACATCGGCAGCCAGATCCGCATAGCAGTCCTTTAAGCCCTTCCAGATATCTTCCAGGGAATAGGTCCAGATACCATTTTCCAGACGGTTTTCCCACTCATAGCTCCCCTGCGCGATCGGCGCGGTCGTGCCGTCCGTCAAGACTGCCTTGATTCGGGTCGAACCAAATTCAATTCCGAGCGCTGTATTTCCGCTCTCTATGTCTTTCTTGATCTCTTCCGCACTGCGGCCCATATCCATCCTCCTCATTGTAGCAAAAAGCGCACCGCCGCCGGAATTTTCATCCCCTTGGCTGCGGCACGCCCCGTCATTCATAACTATTCTATTTTCACAGTTGTGGCAAAAACTTATGCAGTTACGTCTTTTTCAAAAATTTTTATCTTTCAAACGCCCTATTATTTCATAAAGAATTTCTGTAAATCAGCCTCTGTCGTATCTTCGCCGATTGTAATTAACTCGGTACCGGTCAGACGCGCGAACATAGCGATGTCATCTCTCGTCAGAGCGGTAGATACAACGGAGTGATGAGCGCCGCCTGCGTAGCACCATGCAGCCGTACCGATCTGGAAGTTCGGTTTATGACGGTACATAATTCTCGCTACCGGAAGTTTTGGCATCGGTTTCGGCTGTTTTACAAGCTCGATATCTGCACAGATGATGCGGAAATGATCGCCCATATCTACCATCGTTACCTGGATACCATCGCCGGTCACGCCGTCGAAAATCAGTCTTGCCGGATCTTCCTTGCCGCCGATACCCAGCGGAATTACATCGATCTCCGGTTTGGTTGCTGCAAATGCCGGCGGAACCTCCAGCATATGGGAAGCTAACTCTAACTCCTGTCCCGGGGTCAGATCGTAGGTATAATCCTCGATAAAGCCGGTTGCTCCCTCTTTGCCCTCGGACATCTTCATCAGGACTGCAGACAGAGCGGAAATCTTGTAATCGCCCTCCGGACCAAAGCCGATGCCTTTGCCCATCAGGTTCTGTGCTGCGATACCCGGAAGCTGCTTTAAGCCGTGCAGATCCTGGAATGTATCAGCGAATGCGCCGATTCCGTTCGCGGAGAGAAATTTTTCCAGACCTACTTCATATTTAGCCTGCTCGCGGACAGAATCAATGCGGTCGGTCTTCATTGTATACTTATCGGTATACTCTTTCATCTTCGCGTCGATCTCTTCCTCGGTTACCTGGTTGATGATGTCAACCAGATCGCCCAGTGCGTAATAGTTGCACTCCCAGCCGTATTTGATCTGGCTCTCTACGCGGTCGCCGTCGGTAACCGCCACCTCGCGCATATTGTTGCCGAAGGAAGCCACCTTTAAGGACTTGGAGTAGGAGATAGCCTTTGCAACAGATGCAAACTGGCGGATCTTTGCTACCACATCGTCATGTTTGTAATATCCAGCTACAACCTCATGCGGAATACCCATTCTGGCAACGATGAAGCCGTACTCACGGTCGCCATGTGCGGACTGGTTCAGGTTCATGAAATCCATGTCGATCTCATCATACGGAAGTTTCTCATTTGCCTGTGTATGTAAATGAAGCAGCGGTTTTCTTAATTCCTGCAGACCCTTGATCCACATTTTTGCAGGGGAGAAGGTGTGCATCCATGTGATAACGCCGACACAGTCATCATCATTCGAAGCTTTCCGCATATCCTGAATACAGATTTCAGAAGTCTCTACGGTTGGAAGAAGTTCGATCTCTGCCAGATCGCCCACTTTTTCGTTTAAGAATGCAACCATCTGACGGCTGTCTTCTGCAACCTGTTTCAGGCATTCCTCTCCGTATAAGTCCTGGGAACCCACAATAAAGTATAACTTTTTCATTTTAATCTGCCTCCTTGTCATTTTCAATGTATATCCCGAACCGAATTTCCGTTGTTAAACATCACTGGAAACCGGTACGAATACTTCTTTTCCTGCCAGTCCGGATCCTCTATCATCCGCAGAAGATTGCGCGCTGTCAGCCGCCCAAGATTGTACTTGGGATGAATCACGGACAGGATCGTGAGATCCCCCTCCTGCGCCGGTCCGGCATCATCAAACGATACCAGGGAAATATCTTCCGGCACACGCAGCCCGCGATCCTTTAAAAAATCCATATAGCTGCCTGCCACCTCGTCGTTGTAGAGGATCATCGCGGTACAGTCCTTCGTCCGGCGGTACATCCGCTGGAGTCCTTTTTTGCTTAATTTTTCTTCCATATCCCGGGTCGAATACCAGCGGATCCAGTCCTCCTGGAAATCGATCCCGAAATCCGACAGGCACTCGATAAAGCCGCGGTAACGCTCGATCCCCTGCCAGTCATCGTATTTGAAAATACCGCCGATCCGGGTATGTCCGTTCTGTATCAAAATCCGCGTCAGCTCATAGCCCGCGCGCGCATCCGACATCTCCACGCTGTCAAACGTCTCATTCTGGTAATGATTGTGAATAAACAGCGTCGGAATATTTCTCCGCCGTATCTCCTTGTAAAGCCGCAGATTCGGATTCGGGAAACTGGAACGCGTCCCCTCGATGATGAGTCCGGACACATTGCGCCCCAGCATCCCCTTGAGATACATGGCCTCATCATTTAAGCGGTTGCGCGTGACCGAAACGCTGATCTCATAACCTTCCTCCCGCAGGACGGACTCGATTCCCTCGTACACCTGCGGAAACAGGTAATCTGAAAAATAACTGAGAATCAGTCCGATGCGGGGACGTTCTTCCTTATCCTTCTCCGGCGCATAGGAAACGTATGTGCCGCTTCCCTTGACCCGGGCAATCAGCCCGTCCTGCTCCAGGCGGTCGAGCGCGTTGCGGACCGTCTGGCGGGAGTATCCAAATTTATTCTGGAGCATATGCTCGGATGGAAACTTGTCCATATTCCGGAGCACCCCGCTCATAATCAGCGTCCGACCCCAGTTGTAGAGCTTCTGATATTTAAGTCCACCCTGATTCCGGCTGCTGTTCTCCCTCATACTGTAACCTCCAGATGTCGCTTTTGTCTGTCCTATTTGATAACCTGCAGAGACTGACGGTCTGCGAATACAGCTACGAATATCAGGAATACAACACCCTGGATGAGCTGCATCATCTGTGTGGTAAAGCCCATCATCGTCAGACCACTGTTCAGGACGATGTACAGAAGAGAACCAACGATGATATTCTCAAAACGTACCTTCGCACCACCGGAAATCGGCATACCGCCCAGTACCAGTGCAATCAGGATCTGGGTCTCAAGCTGGTTACCACCGGAAGAAGTAACCGAACCAACCTTGATAACATTGATAAATGCGGCAAATCCTGTGATCGCACCTGCCAGTGTGTAGATAAGGAACTTCATGCGGTCGGTACGGATGCCGGAGAACATCGCTGCTTTCTCACCTGCTCCGATCGCCTTTAAATAAGTACCAAACTTGGTAAAGCGGAATAAAATAAATCCGATAATCAGGACCACCAACGTACAAGCCAGCTTTAATTCAGTGCTGTCGAAGTTGATTAACATCGCAGAGCCGGCTACCGGCGCGTTGGTCGTCAGATATTTGATAAATCCACGGAATAAGAACATCGTACAAATCGTAACGATGAAGGATTTAATCTTGCGATATACATAGAAGTAACCGTTGATGGCACCGATCGCTGCACCAACCGCGATACCTGCCACAATCGCCAGTGGAATGCTGGTCTTGGAAACCATGCAGACAACAATCGATGCAATACCAAGGATGGAACCCTGGGAGAAATCCAGACCGCCCATCGTCATGATAAAGAATACGCCGGTTGCCGAAATCATAGTGACATACACCTGGGAAAGTACCAGAGGAAGGTTATTCATCATCCGGAAATTCGTCAGGGCATTGAACATAAGAAAGATAATAATCAGTCCCGCAATCGGCAGAAGCGAACGGATCATCGTCATTTTTGATAACTTTTTGAGCTGCTGCTCTTTATTTTCCGTACTTGTCTTAACTTGATTCTCCATTGCATCCTCCTTATACCATCATCGTGATCAGGCTGTTCTCATCCATCGCCTCATCACGTTCCAGCTCACCGCTGATCTTGCCGTCCTTCATGATAATGATGCGGTCGCACATACCAATCAGTTCCATCAGCTCCTCGGAAATCATGATAATCGATTTTCCATTCTTTCTCATCTGGTTCATTAACTGGTAAATGTCCTGTTTAACCTTAATATCAATACCACGGGTCGGACTGTCGAGAACGACAATATCGGAATCTTTTCCAATCCATCTTGCCAGAACGACCTTCTGCTTATTACCACCAGAAAGCTCCGAAACAAACTGGTTTACGTTTACCATCTTGACGGACATCTGTTTTGCAAACTGGTTGGAAAATTCTCTTAATTTCTTATCGCTCAACAGGTGAATCTTGTTTGCCAGCGAATCCAGGGACGGCAGGCAGATGTTGTCGCCAATGCTCTGGTTTAAAACGACCGACTCATTATCACGATCCTTCGATGTATACGCGATGCTGTGCTTGATCGCGCTCGGGATATCGTTGATCTGCGTTCCGTCTGCCAGCTCTACCGTACCGGTTCTGTCATAGGATGCGCCGAAGATTGCTTTGCCAATCTCATGCATACCGGACTCGGACAGACCGCCGAAGCCCAGAATCTCGCCCTTGTGAAGGTCAAAAGACACATCCTCAATCAGTCCCGGAACCGTCACATTTTTCACTGAAAGAACCACTTCATCCGATACCTTCTCGCCGTAGTCTGCACGGTAATAATCACCGGTCACCTCACGACCTACCATCAGACGTTTCAGATCGTCCTCGGTCACATCCTTGCTCTTTACAGTGTCGATATAAACACCATCCCGCAGGATTGTGATGGTATCGGATTTATCCAGAATCTCCGGAAGGTCATGAGAGATAAAGATAACCGTGTTGCCGCTCTCACGGATGCGGTTCATGTGTTTGTAAAGTTCTTCACGACCTTCCTGGGAAAGTGCCGTGGTCGTCTCATCAATGACAACAATCTTCGGATTGAAGTAGGTCGCCTTTACGATCTCGACCAGCTTCCGGTCCTCGAAATTGTAGTTGTCGATAATGTCTGCCGCCTTGATACGCTCGAAGCCGTACTGTTTCAGAAGCTCCGTCGCCTTTTTATTCATGGCATTTGTATTTTTAATTCCCATATGTACGAACTGATCTTCGTGTCCCAGGAATATATTTTCCGCTACTGTAAGTCCCGACAGGGTTCCTAACTCCTGTACGATAATAGAAACACCCTCGTTGTTGGCTTCTACCTGATTCTTCGGATGAATCTCTTTCCCATCCAGAATGAAGGTACCGCTTCCGATACTGTAGATGCCGGTCAGCATGTTGGTCAGCGTCGATTTACCGGAACCATTCTCTCCGATCAGCGCGTGAACCTCGCCTTTATTGACATTAAAAGACACATTCTGAACTGCCTTCGTGATACCGAAGGACTTGCAAAGATTTTTTACCTGTAATCTTACCTCGCTCATTGCATTTCCTCCCTCGATTTACTTGACAATCTCGCCTTTTTCTGCTTTTGTGGTCAGCGTGATGATAATTAACAGTGCCAGACCCGTGATAACGTCCTGGATCGCTGTCGGTGCGCCCATCGCGATGAAACCAAAGAAAATAATGTTGATAACAAACTCGCCGATGACGATCGCCTGCAGCGGCATGCCATATTTCTTAAACGCCAGACCGAAGAAGCATCCCATCGTCGGAACGAAGTTACGGCTCATCGACGCCATACCGGTTACCGCTACCATGGAGGAACCGTAGCTGATCGTTAAAATCGCCATAACGCCTAAAAATGCGCCGCTTAAGATAAATGCAAGTACTTTGTACTTATTAACATTGATACCCATGTTTTTCGCTACGAACTCGTTGCTGCCGATCGCATATGTATACGTACCAATCTTTGTATAATTTAAGAAAATGTAAGCTGCCACACATGCCAGAAGTGCCAGAATAATGTTCCACGGCATCTGTCCGAATGCACGGAGGTTGGACGGAAGCGTCTGCTCCACGCCGCCTGCGATGTAGTTGGCAACCGACTCATAGATAAGAGCCAGACCCGTCGTTACAATCATGGACGGGATACGGAGTTTTACATAAAAAACACCGTTTAAAAGTCCGACAATCGTACCAGTCAGCACGCTGCCGATGATAAGACCGGCATATCCCATGCCGAAACGAGAGGCAAATACACAGCCTACAATCGCTGAAAGCATGATGTTCGCGCCGATGGAGAAATCGAACATACCCATAACCATAACAAAGTAAAAACCAACAGCGCCAACCGTCGCGATCAGGCTGGCCTGAAAATAACTCAGCATATTGGCCGGAGAACCAAAATTGCCCGGCGTCAGAGCTTTAAAAATCGCCCAGGAAAGCACTACCAGACCCACCAGGATGATATAACCCTTGGCAGTTCCCGAAAGTTTTTTCTTTCCGGTTGTTTCAACAACAGAAGAACCCATATTTTATACCTCATTCATAACTGCTCAGTTTCTTTTTTCTTTTAAAGAAAAGACCGGCATCGCGCCGTGCGATACCGGCCTTTTCTATTACATTCAGCCTCTTAAAATTCTATAATTTGAATCAGTTTCTGAACTAATTAGTTGCCTGCTCTCTGTGCAGCATCCTCGATGGAGATACCAGCTGCAGTTGCTTTCAGGTCATCCAGGCTAAGCTCGGACATAGCTACCAGTTCCTCATCGGTGTATGGAAGCTGATCTACGAAGTACTGCTCATATGCTTTGTAGTCGTCCGGAGAAGATACATACAGATACGGGAACGGAACATCCTCGAAGTTGCCCTCGATACCTGTGTAGTTGCCCTTGATTGCGTTGTAAACCATCATGAAAGCGATAAGCGGATCGCAGTAATGTCCACCGGACTCACCGGCCATAGAACCATTTTCAAGTCTCTCGCCCAGATCCGGAAGGAAGTCTGTGGAAACGATGTCGATATCCTGAGTCTTGCCTGCACGCTCAACTGCTGCGATAGCGCCCTGAAGCGGGTCACCGCCGCCGCCTGCCGGAATCAGTGCATCCAGAGTCGGATCTGCGGACATCAGAGCCTCTGCTGCCTTGGAACCACCCTCAGAAGAAGTACCTGCGTACTGCGGCTCAGACAGTTTTGCCTGATCATCCGGATGCTCTGCGTTCCATTTCTCAACACCAGCTTTGTAGCCTTCCCATCTGCCAAGCCAGGTAGCGTCGCCCTGCTCCCAGCCGATCAGACCGATGTTTCTGTCGCCCTTGTCCAGAAGAATCTGAACTAATTTTTCACCGTTCTCCGGCTCGTTCTCATGAACAGCGCCGATGTAGTACGGTGATGCGGTTGCTAAATCATAGATATCCTTGCTGTTCTCCTGGCTGATAACACGGAAGAACTGTGCCAGATATACTTTATTGTCATTACATGTCTTAATAGCGGATGTCATCTCTGTATCAGAAGAGTTGCAGATGATGATACCCTGGCATCCTGCTGCTGCTAACTGCTCTACGGATGCGGTAACCTTCTCCGACACATGACCCTGGTCAACATACTGAACCTGAACGCCCAGAGCCTTTGCTGCCTCGTCGATGATCAGCTTACACTGGGAACCAAGTACATCGGTGGAGGACCAGATGGAAACACCGATCTTAATGTCTTTGTTGTCGATCGTCGAAGCTGCTGCCTCGCTTCCTTCTGCTGCAGAAGCATCTGCTGCCTGTGTCGCATTTGCTGCTCCAGAGCCGCCACATGCGGTCATGCTCACTGCCATCGCTGCTGCTGTCATGGATGCAGCGGCACGTTTGAACATTTTTTTCATTCTAACTACCTCCCATAAAATTTTCTTTGCAAGCGGCACCCCAGCCGCACTGCTTTGTTGCTTTTCACAACTTTTAGTAACTTTATTATAACAATCCAGGACAAATTGTGCAAGTAAATACAAGAGCATTTTTTCATAAAGTTGTATTTTATTTCGTATATTGTTATAAATTTAACGCCTGATTTTGACATCATTTTAGTAGAAATACAAATGATGCATAAATTAAAGCGGCTGTTTTCGCTAAACATTTATGCATCATGTATAGGTTTGCTGATTTCCTCTCGAGAGAATACAGCTTTATATTGTTTCTAATATGTACTGTACTTTTTTCAGATGTCTTCTCTCTCTTTGCATGGATATTTCCCGTCATTTTGACTGTTCTATCTTGATGCTGTCATAGCAGACATTCATGCCGGTTTGTCTGTCTCCGGAAGAGAATTTCTACTTTTTCTTCTTTACCATCGCAAGGATCGACTGAAGCACGATGAAGAAGCATAAAAGCGCCGCGATCGTGATA
>ERZ772954.149-NODE-149-length-74525-cov-8.604713_pt1 | contig 74525 bp, 102 predicted proteins | sample MGYA00580684_ERZ772954 | MGnify/ENA primary metagenome ERZ772954 (study PRJEB29015, sample SAMEA2737654) | human gut metagenome | biome: human gut; feature: human-associated habitat; material: faeces | place: China | collected 2012 ...
GTGGAACTGACAGAATACTAAATTTTTTTCTCGTTGTGAGGTTTCTGTGACATTTGCCTGATGGCAGTATCGAAATTGCAGTAATTACTCATGCAAAATGCTTCTTCGTTTTATACACTATACCTATATGGTGGAGCACCAAATGAAAGGAGCAAAAAATATGTCTGAGATTCAAAATGCGATTGAAGTAAAGAACTTAAAAAAAGGTTTTGGTGGCAGAGTTTTGTTTGAAAATTTTAGCCTGAATGTAAAAGCAAATACAATCCATGCGATTATTGGTCCGAACGGTTCTGGAAAGACAACACTGCTACGCTTGATTACAGGGGTATACCAGCCAAATGCAGGGACAATCAACATTGCAGGGAAATATGCAATGCAGCTTGAAAATGACTATCTGTATGAAGAACAGACTGGTCTTGAAAATTTGAAAATTTTTGGGAAATACTTTGGATTTGAAATAAATGATCGTTCAGACGGCTATTGTACGCAATTAGGATTGACCGAGCATTTAGGAAAGCGTGTTAGCACTTATTCTAAAGGAATGAAAAGAAAACTGTCCCTTTTGATTGTGATTATGATAGGACGGGATATTCTGCTCATGGATGAACCAACATCGGGTGTAGACCCCATATCCAGAGTAGAAATCCGTAGTTTGATAGAAGCTCTAAAAGCTGACGGAAAAACGGTTATTATCACTTCACATGACCTTAGCGAGATTGAAAAGTGCGCTGATGATGTATCTATGATTAAAAATGGCAGATTGCTGTTTGATAGGGGTATTCAAGAAATGCAAGGACAATCATTGGAAGAAATCTTTATTAAGGAGGGCAATCGGCATGAGTAACATGGGAAAAGGCGCAGGCTACTATCTTACCAGAAGTAAAAGCCTCCTAATTGATACTGCGATTGTTGCCATTCTGGCGATTTTTATGAGCTTTGCAATGCAGATGGACGCCTTGCAGTCTAAGGGAGAAGATTATTTAGTCCTAATGCTCTATGCGGTTATTTTTGGTCTTACCTCCCTGCAATCCGGTGCTATGATTGTAGATTTGACAGCAAAGGATAAGTTAAGCCGGAGAGTTGAATTTTTTGCAGCTTCTGGAATTGCGGTAAAAGAGATTATAAAACAGTATTCGATACAGATTTTCCGATTTTCTGGTATTATCCCGTTCTTTGTTTTTATGAGTTGCTATTACTTTACCGACTGGACAATGAGCTTTGGGCGGATCGTATGCGTTTATCTTAGTATTCTTGTACTTAGTTTTTGTGAGATTGTCGCTTTGAATATCATTGTACTGGATGTAAAACGAGTAAAACTGTTCAAAAATGTTCTGTTCTTTGGTAATTTTGCACTGGTTTATTTGACTGCGATGTCGGCAGAACGAATTACAGAGTTTGTGAATCAACATCATATAGGAATTGACTATTTGATTATTGTGGTTGATGTTGCACTTTGCATGATGTTTGCACTATTAAGTTTCTTTAAGGCTCGGCACATGAGCAACGAAACAGTCATCAGGAGGGATGGCGAATGGGTTTGATAACATTAAACCTTAAAAGGGTATTGAACTGGAATTTTATATTTATGAGTGCGGTAGCAGCTATCTTCGGCATGATCTCTCTGATGAACTTTGGGGATATTTCAGAAAACATTGTATTTGGCGTTGATATAAAGTATTTTATGCTTGATGGATACCTGTGCTTATTTATCTTTTTTGCCGGAGAAATAAGCAAGGATATGTTGCAGCAAGAAAAAATCACAAAGAGAATAGAATGGAAACTTGCTAATGGTATTAAAATCTCAAGTATTGTTAAGGAGAATCTGCTATCACTATGGATTGGAACGCTGATCCTTTTGTTTCCTCTACTTTTGATAATTTCCATTCGCCTGCCAAACCTTATCTTGTTATTAGGCACCTATTTTCTGATCCTTAGCATATTGTATTCGGCATTTATAAATGTTTTGATTCTCTGGATTAGAAATATGAACTGGTTTAAGAGTATTCCTATCTTTGCAACACTGCTTCATATTTTGCTGGTTGTCTTAAAATGTGGGATATTTATGAAAACGAATAATGTGTGGGTGTTGCTACTATTTTCTCCAGTGAGTATAATAGTTTTGACTGCGTGTGGTTTATGTCTGATGACTAAAGAACGGATCGTATCATCATATTACTAACATAATGAATTTTAGCTGAAAGGAGGGGGGCTATGCAGGATAAACGCTTCTATCCGTATCTGTTTCTTCATGCGGGTATTGTGACTTTATGGGTTATATTGGATAGAACACATAAAGGAATTGCGAATGACGGAGCCATCAACTTATTGTCGATTGCCGTCTTGCTTTGTTATTTCAATCTGCTCTATCTTCATGTAATGACATCACGGCGAAAGGCAACAATATCTGAATGTGGCTGGAACCTGCTTTCTGTTTCCTTTATTGCGGCGCTGATGTATGATGGATTTTCCACCTTATACATGGGTGCATTTCTGTTTTTTGCATTGATTATCGGAATAATGCTGGTAAGAACTGACGCAAGCCGGGGTAAAATGGTTCGCTTGCTGTTTGGAATTGCAGCTATCATACTGTCGTTTTTTGATTTCCAAATTCTCCCTGCTATAACCATGTTAGTTGGAATGTTCATGGGAATTTTCCTTGATTATAGATATATAAATTTGAAACAGGTTAATATTCTTCCGATTGCCCAGAGGAAAGCAAGATATGTCCTCGCTCTTATGATTCCCTTGTTTACAGTCGTACTTTATTGCTTTGATTTGTCCACCCTACAAGTCAATGTATTTTTTCAGCTTATAATGCTTTTATTTGAGGCTTTTGCTGTCATTCATCTTGGCGATATGGAGGCCCGTTACAAGGAGTTGACAAAGTATTATGAATTAACGAACTATATTGCAAATGAGAGGGAAGATTTCTCAAGACTGCTTCATAACGATGTGCTTCAAGACATTGGAGGTGCCAAAAATCTCCTGTCGCTTCGCTCACCAGATGTTGATGAAACAAAAAGGATATTGTCTGATTTGGAATTGCGGGTAAGAAATATGATGAATTTCTATTCCTCTAATATCTTTTCGGGGTATGCTTCATGGGAACATATCGGATATATGCTTGACGCGATTAAGAAGCTGTACCCAAAGAAGAATATACTTGTAGATTTCACGATTGACAGCGAAGCAAGGATTGCTTTGAAAAAAGATAACAGTTTGGAACAGACTATGCAGATAATCAAAGAACTTGTCAACAATGTTTATAAACACGCTGCCGCTACTTTTATTCATTTGGAAATCGCGCTAAATGAAGAAAGTAGATTCGTAATTACCTGTCAAAATGATGGAGCGAAACCAAATGACATTGAAAATATTCTTTCTTCCAAAGGTGGTATGCTGTTCTTGACGGTGTTGATAAATGGGAATGGTGGTAACATTCAGTATTTAGAGAAAGATGGTATTTTAACTGCAACGGCAGTTTTGGGGAGAAAAAATGAAGATATTACTATTTGATGATCACAGGATATTTGGAGAGAGTTTAAGCAAACTTCTGGAAGATTGGGATGAAATCTCTATCTGTCGCTATGTAAGTAATGAAACAGAGTTTTGGAATATTCTTTCCGTAGACGAATGGGACATTGTATTACTTGATGTCAACCTAAGAGAGCAGTCAAAAAGTTCTGGCATTGATCTGATAGAAACGATATATAGTAAAAAGCCAAAAATAAAGGTGGTTATGCTATCCTCTTATGATATGCCAGTTTATAGACAGGAGGCACTTAAAAAAGGCGCCGTAAGTTATATTGATAAGTCTGCTTCTGCTGACGAGTTGGTAAAAAAACTCACAGCTATTAGTAAAGGTCACAAGTCCACTACGCCCCCTTTATTAGATCCCCTGACAGATCGTGAAGCGGAAATTATTAAGGCGATTGGAACAGGGAAAACAAAGCATGAAATAGCGCAAGAACTGTATATCAGTGAACGGACACTTTACAACCATATCCAAAGCATCTATGATAAGCTGGGGGCTAAAAATGCTATCGAAGCCTATAACAAGGCTATTGCACTTGGATATATCACACCCTTAATATGAGTTTAGGCAATAAGAGGGACAGATATATCAGAACACAAGTGACAAGTATGCACATTATGTAAGCAGATAGCAAAAACAAGTATCATTGAACGACTTCATCAAAACAATAAAGAAAAGCCGGGAGCAAAATTAAGTCTGCTTCCAGCTTTTTTGTATTTGTTATTGTATGTGGTTGACTAAGGAATATTGTTTAAGCGTGAGTTTGTGATATTGGGTGTGGTATCTTTAACTATGGGAAACTCCCTTTTCCCATTTATTTACCGCAGGAGTTGACACTCCCAGATAATTTGCCACCTGTTCTTGTGTTAATCCCACAGTTTTTCTATAGTTTTTTATCTGTTCACCAATACGCATTGTTCTCACCTCCTGTTCTCGCTATAATTATATCGTTACTAGTTCATGTTTACAATTGAGCCTTTGTTTAATTATCATTCTGTTTTTTTAACTTCTAATTAATTTTTATCTCATGTCTCTACCATCTATTCTTACACATAAATTATTTCTCTCATCACAATTTCTTCCGCACTAGCTTTGACATTATTCATCAATCTATTCCACTTCATCGGATCCTGCCTCTTTAAGTTTTCATTTACACCCTGTTTTTCTACCATCTGTTTCATTAACACTTCTACCTGCTCTGTTACTTCCTGGTCAATCTGATTCAGATGTGCTGTCAGCTTGCCAGATAATAACAAGTTTTGAAAGCCTTGTTTGTGTTACTCCGTATTCCTCACGCTTTTATAAACTAATCTTTTCATATGTTTTTTAAATAATTAATAAACCAAGATAGAGTATTTTCCCACGACAGTATAGCCTCATAATATATTTTGTCTGTTTTATACTTTTTATAGCGTGGATGCCATGATTAACAAAGATGAGCGCCGTGATGTGAGTATTCGCAAGCCCCGGCCATCTATCCGCAAGCAGCTTGCCGACAGCAAACAGGCCACCAGCCCGAAAAAGGCGGCGGCCAGAACCAAGAAAAATGAATTGGAGGTATAAGGAATGATGCACTTTACCGTGGAAGAAGAAAATTTGATCTGTATGTACCACAACGCAGACCGACGCAGGACGATAGGCAAGATCACCGCAGCCATGCCGGGTATGGACGGGGATAGGATAAAGTATTCGCCCACCTCTGCAAACGTGCGGGAGAAGCCTTGAAACTGGCGGTTATCAGCCCCGAAAGGCATAGGTTACAGTCATTATTAGCCCCCGAAACAGGTACAGACGCGCAGCGGGTGTATCTGTTTCGGGGGTGTGCAGGTGATAGCCGCAAAGCGGCGTAAGAGGGTGCAGCCCTCTTGATCGTTATTCTTGTTCCAGCGGGAAGCTCGGCAACGCTTCCAGCAGCTTTAAGGAAATGTGCTGCCGCATATCCTCGTCAATGACTTTTTTCACTTTGCCGCCCGGCTGCCTGATCTCCACCGTGGAAAGCTCGTCGATGTAGTCCGCATAGTGGGCCAGCACCTTTTCTGTGGCCCACTTCTCACCGGCAACGGCGGCTTTGATTGTTTCATAGTCCAGCAGCTTTTCTTGTCCGTCCATCCTGATACCCCCGTCAGATTGATTTTTTCCATGATACCATATCTGGGAGTATGGAGCCAGAGAAACCGGCGATTTTCTGCTGGTAAATTCTACGCATTTAGAGCGGCACTATGGCGGGGATAGGATAAAACACTCACATACCCCGCCGACTATGCGGGAAAAACCTTGAAATATAGGGCTTTTTAAGGCCCTAAATGCGTAGGTTGGTGCTTTGTTGCGATATGCTCCACGGTTACGGTGTATTGTTCATATTCTGTTTTCGGGAATCTTTATGAAATCTTCAAAATTGCCCGGTATGCTATCCGTAAAATCAAAGAAAGGACTTGATTATATGGATATGATTTTGAAAACGACTGACCTCTGCAAAAATTTCAAGGGGCAAATGGCGGTAAACAATGTGTCACTGAACATCCGGCGCAACTCGGTTTATGGTCTGCTGGGGCCGAATGGGGCTGGCAAATCCACGATCTTAAAAATGCTCACCGGCATTTTGCGCCCCACATCGGGAAGCATCGAGTTTGACGGCCACCCGTGGAAGCGGAATGATCTGGAGCATATCGGTGCTTTGATTGAGATGCCCCCGCTTTACGAAAATCTGACTGCATACGAAAATCTCAAAGTCAGAACTACATTGCTCGGCCTGGACGATGCACGAATTAACGAGGTATTGCAAATTGTCCAGCTCACGAATACCGGCAAGAAACGGGCCGGGCAGTTTTCTCTTGGTATGAAGCAGCGGCTTGGTATTGCTATTGCATTGCTGAACAGTCCCCAGCTTTTGATTCTGGATGAACCGACTAACGGCCTTGACCCTTTAGGGATTGAGGAACTTCGAGAGTTAATTCGCTCTTTTCCCTGCAAAGGGATTACAGTTATTTTGTCCAGCCATATTCTGTCAGAAGTCCAGCAGATTGCAGATCATGTGGGTATCATTGCTGGCGGCGTCCTTGGATATGAGGGAGAGCTTCGCGCCGGTGAAGATTTGGAACAACTCTTTATGGATGTTATTCGCAGAAATGGTAAGGAGGGATATTAAATGGAGATGGCATATATTCAGGCAGAGAACCTAAAGCATAAGAGAACTTTCACAAAAACGCTGATCGTTCTGGCCCCGTTTGTAACTGCGCTTATGAACTTTTTTGCCCCTCTTTGGTTCCAGCTCAATTCTTATAATTGGTGGTATATCCTGCTTTATCCTGGATTCCTTACGCTCACCTGTGCCTTGATTGAACAGCGGGATAATGGCAAACTAAAATATCGTGCCGTTGCTTCATTGCCTGTTTCGCAGAACAAAGTCTGGAAAGCAAAAATTGGAGTGGCCGGTATTTACTCCTGTGTGGGGAATTTCATTTTCCTGGCGCTAAATCTGTTGGGCGGTTTTGCAATATTAGTTATCAACGAAATTCCCCTGACAATCGGAATTTGGCAGGCTGCGGCCGGAACAGCTTGTATTGTCATTGCAAGCCTATGGGAAGTTCCGCTGTGCTTATGGTTATCAAAAAAAGTTGGTATCTTTGTCACGGTTATTCTTAATGCCGGACTTGGAAGCGTTTTAGGGATTTTCACGGCTACAACCTCTTTGTGGATGATCTGCCCGTATAGCTGGGTGCCGCATCTTATGATTTCCGTGTTAGGTATTTTGCCTAATGGTGAGCCGGTTGCAGATCAGAGTACGGCAATGGCATTTTGGATGATTATACTTGTATTGGTCATTTCGCTGGCCTGGTTTGCGGCGCTGTCATTTTTAACTGCAAGATGGTTTGAGAAAAAGGAGGTGGGGTAACTATGGTATCTGTGGTTCGCTGCTGGAAAGCAGAATATCAGAAGTGTAAACATAGCATTTTGCTCTATATGCACAGCATGATTCCGATTATATGTGCGGCGATTTTTGCGGGTTACTATCATATATCCAGATGGGAACTGGCAACCAAAATCAGTGCCTATCTGGAAGTGCTGGCCGTTGCGTTCCCGTTTCTGATCGGCATTATTGTGGGCCTGGTTGTTCAGATCGAAAATCAGGCCGGGCATTATCAGCTTTTGTTGGGAACAATCCCATCTCGCATGGCAACGTATATTGGTAAACTTGGTTTTCTGATGATCTGTGCTTTTGGCGCAACATTTTTAGCGTTAGGAACATTCGCTGCACTATATAGGGATGCTCCGGCAAGCCTTTACCTGAAAGCAGGGATTCTATTGTTGATTACCATGCTTCCCATTTACCTGATTCATTTGTTTGTGGGAATGAGCTTCGGAAAAGGTGCATCTATGGGATTGGGAATTGCAGGGAGTTTAATAGCTGCCCTTATGATAACAGGGCTTGGTGACGCTACATGGAAATATATTCCCTGGGCCTGGGGCGTTCGTGCTATGGATTACACTGTGCTTGCATGGGATAGCCCCCAACTGTATGCACAGGTAAAAACCGATTTTTTCAGCGGTATGATTATTTCTGTATGCTGCACTGTTTGTCTGCTGATTGCCAGTTTGGTTTGGTTTCATGGTTGGGAGGGAGGTAAAAACAGTGAATAAAAAGTGCCTGTTTGCCGTGGTAATTGTGCTTGTAAGTCTTATATGCTTATCGGCCTGCGGTGCGCTCCGCGATACCGCCGATAAAAATAAGGCGTTAAATGAATCTCTGCCGTATTATGAGCTGAACGCCGCAAACTATGATGAAATTTCATATAACGGCCTGACATATACCATAACGGATGAATGTCTTGAAATGTCAGAACTGCAAGAAGAAATCGGGCAGGTATCGAAACGCTTCAAAAATGTGGCGGGGGAAGATTTCAGTTTCGGCTACGTTTACAGTATTGTGGATGTGGATATAAGCAATGCCGTAGCTGTAAATATCAACAATGAATATCGGAAAGCTGACATTAAAAATAATGATGAGTAACCTCGACAATGTGGTATAATGGGGCGGGAGGTGATTTTTTGACCCACTTACTTGTAGTTGACGATGAAGTTTCTATCTTGGAATTGATTAAGAACAGTTTGGGGAAAGATGGATATTTGATAACAGTCTGTCAAAATGCGGATGATGTAGACATCAAAAAGCTGCATTTCTATGACCTCATTCTTTTGGATGTGATGATGCCTGGCACAGACGGGTTTGAGTTTTGCAAACAGATCAGGAATATGGTAGACTGCCCGATTCTCTTTCTGACCGCAAAGACATTAGAGGAAGATATATTGTTTGGATTGGGCATCGGTGCGGATGATTATATTACGAAACCTTTTCGTATTCAGGAGCTTCGCGCCCGTGTCGCGGCACATTTACGCAGAGAAAAAAGGGAGCATCACAGCACACTTTCATTTGAGCCTGATATAAGATTTGACCTTTCCGCAAAGGTACTGTATGTTTCAGAACAGCCGGTTCCCCTTACCAAAAGCGAGTATTCAATCTGTGAATACCTTGCGAAAAACCGGGGACAGGTTTTTACAAAAGAACAAATCTATGAAGCCGTTTTCGGGTTTGATGGAATAGGCGATAACTCTACGATCTCAACGCATATAAAAAATATTCGTGCGAAATTGGAGCATTTCAAAATAAGTCCGATCAGCACCGTATGGGGGATAGGATATAAATGGGAGTGAAAAAGAAACCTACATTGAAAATATTGTTTCGCCAGTTTGCTATCTCCCTCATTGTCATGCTGGTAGCGGCAATTATTGTCCCTTCTGGTTTGGAGGGACTTGCTGTAAATGCTGGATTAGCTACAAGAGCAAATCTAAGTGAATTGCAGGTAAAAGAGATCATTCCAACGCTGACGATTGCCCCGGATATTACAAAGGTTGTGATTCCACAGGGATGCGGCTACTTAATTCTGGACAAGAACTTTAATGAGCTTTACAGCAATATGGACGATGATGAAAAAGAAATTGCCCTGCTGTACGCAAAGGGAGAATATATTGAATATGCTACGGGGAGGCAGTTTGCACTTGTTGTCCGGGAAAACGAATTTTGCGTTTTAAGGTATTATATTGGTTCTCAATTTACAGTGTCATGGCTACCGGAATATTTTCCATCTCCTGACACGCTTGTGTTTATCCTGATGGCTGTAAATTCGCTGCTGGTCATTATCATACTGACCGCCAGATTTGCTAAGAACCTGCGTACACAACTGACCCCGCTTTTTGAAGCAACTGCGGAGGTTTCAAAGCAAAACCTTGATTTTGAAGTAGGACACGCCAAAATCAAAGAGTTTGAAGATGTCCTTGCATCTTTTTCAGATATGAAAGATAATCTGAAAATTTCGTTAGAACGGCAATGGAAAACCGAACAGACACAGAAAGAGCAAATCGCCGCGCTTGCCCATGATTTGAAAACGCCTCTGACGGTTATTCAAGGAAATGCTGATTTACTCACAGAAACAAATCTTGATGATGAGCAACGATTATACGCTGGTTACGTCGTGGAAAGCTCCGGCCAGATGCAGTCATATATTCAAACCCTGATTGATATATCACGGGCGGCGGTTGGTTATCAGCTCCATATTGAAAGTATAGACTTGCCAGCGTTCATGCAGCACTTGTTCGGTTATATGGAATCACTATGCCGGACAAAAGAAATCCGGCTGCAAATGAATACTGTTTCACTCCCTCAAATGCTGAAATTTGATAGGGTGCTGATAGAACGTGCTATTATGAATGTTATCAGTAATGGGCTGGACTACTCCCCGCAAGGCGGAACGCTTTATGTGGATGTTCAGAGTAACAACGGTTTCGTGGAAATTTCAGTCACAGACGAGGGAACGGGGTTTTCTAAAGAGGCATTATGCCACGCACAGGAACGGTTCTATATGGGCGATCAAAGCCGCAATTCAAAGTTACACTTTGGTATGGGTCTATATATTACAAATTCGATTATGGAACAACATAATGGTCAGCTTATTTTAGAAAATTCAAAAGAAACCGGCGGCGCAAAGGTTACTATGAAACTTCCTTGCTGATTTTCCGATAGTGTAATGGACGTCTTTTATGTCCGTCCATTTTTCAAATCTTTATGGAATCTTCAAAAATTCCTCTTATCATGTATCTAAAGAAAAAACATCTGCCCAGCGGCAGAAAAGAAAAAAACCGCTGCTGGGCAGACCCATTTTCACGCTTAATTTATATTCACTGGTGGCGGTTTTGAGAAATCAAGGCCGCTGCTTTCTTTCTGTCATTCCCAGCAGTTAAAGGCATGGCGGCCCACGGGAGGACGCCGCCATGCTGTTTTACTATCATTATAATCTAATCCACTTCTACCGCTTAAAAAAAGCCTTGCCCCGCCACGGGAATATTCCGGCTATGAGTATGAACTATACCATGTAAGAAAACAACAAAACGCTTCAAATCGTCGCCCGGTAGGTTTACGACCTGCCGGGCGATTTTTGTCGATTTTCGCGGATTGTCATTTCCGGCAAAAAATCAGATGGAAAAGGAGGCGGTCAGCAGACCAGGGCCAGCATAGGCCCCTGACAACGGACAGGATCATCCTGCTCACTCCCCACGGAAAGGGGGTGAGAAGATGAAAGTTACCCCTGATGATTACGGGAGGCGCTGCCAGTTTGACCATTTTTGCAAGCTGGTACTGTACCATGAAGCCGTTGACTACTTCCGGGAAAGGAAGCGTCAGCGTGGCTGGGAAACATCCTTTGAAACGCTGCCGCTTTCGGAACTGGACACGCTAATCCACAAATGGTTGTCCATCTGCGCCGACACGACCCGCATGGTATACTGACAATCCAGCTCGTGCAAAGGCGATAGACTGGTTTGCGCCTTTCCCTCCAAAGCCCCGCTGCATGGACTTGGCTGCAAGGGTCTCTTTGGGCGCGAGAAAGTGCTCGACCTCATAGGTATAATCGTAGTTGAGGGAACCAAACGAAAGGATTTTCATGGTATATCTTTTTTACTCCATTCTCTGAATCACCGCACCCAGCCATCGGCACAGGGTATCGCCTGCCTGATTTGCGATCTCCAGCACGCGGGCGTGGCTATGCTTGACCGTCTGGATGCCGGTGGCCATGTTAGTGATGCAGCTGACGGCCAGTACCTTCATGCCCATGTAGTTGCAGACCATGGTTTCCGGCACGGTGCTCATGCCCACGGCATCGGCTCCCATCCCCGCAAAGGCGCGAATTTCAGCCGCCGTTTCATAGCAAGGGCCCATAAAGCCCATGTAAACGCCCTCCTTGTAGGCAATGCCCAGTTCATCGGCGGTCTGCTTGGCAAGGTTCCGCAGTTCCAGACTGTAAGGTTCGGTCATGTCCGGGAAGCGGGGGCCGAAGCGCTCATCGTTGGGGCCAATGAGGGGGTTCGTGCCCATCATGTTGATGAAGTCGGTAATGAGCATCAGGGTGCCCGGCGCAAACTCCCGGTTGATGCCGCCGCAGGCGTTGGTCAACACCACCTTTTCCACGCCCAACAGCTTGAACACATAGAACGGGTAGCAGACTTCCTTCATGGAGTAGCCCTCATAGAAATGGAAGCGGCCTTCCATGGCGTAGACTTCCGTGTTTCCCAGCTTGCCAGCCAACAATGCACCTTTGTGTCCTGCCACCGTGGATACCGGGAAGTTGGGGATATCCTTGTAGGACAGTTCTTCCGTGTCCGTAAAGTCCGCGGTCAGCTTGCCAAGGCCGGAGCCCAGCACCACCGCGATCTTCGGGCGCTTTTTCGTGTGCGTCTTGATATATTCCGCACTTTCCAGTGCCTTTTCATAAAGATGTTCCATACCGTTCTCTCCTTTTCCCAAAAAATTCGATATACTCTCTGGGTTCAGTATATCGGATTTTTCAGGCCGATGCAAGACGCCCTTCATCGAATCTTATTAAAAACCAAGGAGCAGATACTTCACATCACGAGTGTGTTGTATCCGCTCCTTAGTTCTCCGAATGTCTTATCTCTGGCCGATGTTCCACCGAAACAGCTCATATCCTTCCTGGATATCCTCCGGCAGACGTTTCAAAGTCTCGTCCCGCAGTTCCTGCGGCATTCCGTAAAAGGCTTCAGCGATGCCGCCCGTGATGCAGGCAAGGGTGTCGCTGTCGCCGCCCAGAGACACCGCATTGCGGAGCGCATCCTCAAAGCCGGTGCTTTCCAGAAAGGCGATGATGGCCTCCGGCACGGTCTGCTGACAGGTCTCCACATGGCAATAGCTCGGGCGAATTTCATCGCAGGTGCGGCTCAAATCGTAGCCAAAGGTCTGCTCCACATACTGCCGGATTTCCTGCTTGCTGTGGCCGGTGCGTGCCAGAAAAATGGCTGCTGCCGTGGCCTGTGCGCCCTTGATGCCCTCCGGGTGGTTGTGGGTGACCTCGGCAGTCACCTTTGCCATCTCCAGCGTTTTATCCAGCGTATCAAACAGCCAGCCTGCCGCCGCCACCCGCATGGCGGAGCCGTTGCCAAAGCTGCCATAGGGCTTCGGATTTTCTGCGTGCAGCCACCGGCGGAACATCCCGCCGTAACCGGCATGGGGATATTCACGGCCCCAGAACCGCATTTCATGCTGCACTGCACAAAATGTTCTCTCCGGCAGACCCTTTCCGTCAATCAGACCAACTGCCACCGCAACGGTCATGACCGTATCATCGGTGAAGTGCGATTTCTCGCTCAGCAGCGGAAAATCCTTGTGCTTGTAATTGTTGTGGTCAAATTCATTAGGACAAACATGATAACTATATCAGCAGGGGCCTCCGGGCTCCTGCTTTCTTTCTGTTCTGCCGTCGTTTCGTGCATAATGCCGCAAAAAGCGTCATCCTCAAAAACTTTTTGCCACAAATTGCCAGATTTTACTTGACATTGTCCCTTTTAGGGTCTATAATGGGGGTACAAGAAAACGCTATGACCCAAAACGGGTAGGAGGACAAAAAGATGTTTGAAGTGACCTATCAGGAAGTAAACAAGCGCGACGAAGTCGTCACCAAGCGCAAGTCTTTCAAGACTGCTGCCGCCCGCGACAAGTTCGTCGAGAGAGCATCCCAGAAGGACAACTTCCTTTGTGTTCTCGCTTACGCTGGTTAATGGAGGTGCTCAAGATGTTCAAGAAAATCGTGAAATCCATCGCCGCCATCAAGACCGAGAACGACCGCGACAATTGCTACTGGCAGATTGACCGCGCGTTCGAGGAAGAGCGCATCTCCTTTGAGGACCACGAGCTCCTCTACGGTCTGGCCGGTATGGTTGAGGTCGCTTAATTTTTTTGCTTTCGTGTGTCCCTTTTAGGGACGTTTAGCAAGCAGTGAGACCCGTTTCGGGTAGGAGGTTTTTATGGAGCTCTACAAGTACACCGGCAGCGTTGCCGTCCTGACCGTTCGTTTCGGCAAGGCCGAGACCGTCACCCTCTACGACAGCTACGACGACAGCGTCGCTCCGGTTCGTCTGGATGTTCGCGGGGCTCTGGCCGAGTACATCAAGAAAATCGAGGGCACGGACAGCGAGGAGCGGTACATGAATCTCGACTGGTACTACGACTTCAATATGCTGCTCCGGCGCATTGAGGTTCCGGGCGTCCCGTCCGAAAAGTTCCAGATGGCCGGTGTCCCGGCCAAGGTTCTGACGCAGACCCGCAGCAATCCGGACGAGCTCGTCTGCTTCGGTTGCCCCGACTTCATCAACACGAGCAAGCCGGTCTCGATGGGTCAAGATGATTACCAGAACTTCCTCATGTGGAAGCGTGAGAACAGAGATTAAGGAGGTGCGCGTTATGACGCAGGTAAGGTATTTCGGGTTCGTCAAGGCCGAGGAGCCTTGGACGGGTAACCAGTTCAAGATGTACGCCGGAAAGAACGGCTCCACGTTTGGGAGCAAGGTTCCGGCCGGTTCTGTTGTGGAGTGCGGTTACAAGAGCATCAGCTCCGCCGACAGCGCAGCGAGGGAACTGAAATCCCGCTGCGAGAAGATGGGCCGCAGGGTTTTCTGCTGGGGTTACGAGAGCGTCGCAGAGGTGCAGTAAAGGAGGGTTCGTCTCATGCTTATTTTCAAAGAGGACAGCCGTACCGGTGTCTCGTGTGGGCTGAACGATTTCGGGGAACTTTTCATCGGCAACTCCCGCTCCGGCTACAATCTGCCTGACACCCCGGAGAACCGAGAGAAGATTCTGAAAGATTTCGACTGCTGGTGGACCGGCTGGACGAAGCCCATCTTGTGATGGCCGCAGCAAGGTCTGAAAGGAGTATTTTATGACAAACGAAAGTAATTTCCCTGCCGTGTTCTTTGAGGATTTTCTCGCCGCTCTCCGCAAGGTGCAGGACGAGAACCGCATCCACGGGAATGTGGAGATCTTTGAGCTCCGGCCGTCTCCTGACGGTGCTGTTCATCTTGGCGTGAGCTGGCCCTCCATTGGGACGGTTCCGCCGGAGGAGGCGAAGAAGTTCGCCGAGGAGGTCGCCCTGGCGGCCGCCGCTGCCGCTGCCTTTCCGTACAACGGCTATGTGTATACGTTTGAATAGGAGGTTCTTCTGATGACCGTTCTTGAGCGTTTGAAAGCTGCTGGGTATGACCCGGCCATGTCCCTGTTCCCCGACCGCATCGGCAAGGCCGGTTCCATGGAGTGCGAGCGTATTCAGATTCGCACGTTCTTCTGCCGTCCTCGCGAAAACGAGGCCGCCATCGGGGTGACTGCAACCGCGATGACCCACTTTTCCGACGGCTCGACCCGTCCGTATCCGGACGGCTGGCCGCGTAGCCTTGAGGCCAGCGTCACGCTCTACTTCGCTGGCGACGCAGAATTTCATTATTTCGGCAACGTCGCCACCGACCTTGTCGGCTCCGATGCCGAGTTCCGATACAGGCTCTTGAGCCGCTGTATTCAGGACTGCAAGTATTTCCTCGGCTGCGGCTCTCGTTTCAGCAAGTACCTCTGGGGCTGCTGCGTTGAGAATCATATTCAGGCCATGCGCATCCTGTGGGACAGCTTTTCCGACGACGAGAAGCCGGAGTGGACCTCTCTCGAGGAGATTGAGCGGTTCAGCAAAAAGATGCTTGAGGAGGAGATTTACTGATGGCTGCCCGGAATTTCAAGTTGTTCCTTGGCTGTCTCGGCAACGGGGTTACGGTCTGCAACTCCGCCGTGATGGAAAATGGCGATTTCAAGATGGTCGCTCACATCTCCCCCGAGGGTAAAATCACATGGTACGTCAGCGAGGACTATCCGCCTGCGGATGCTCTCGCGAGCATCCGGGCCTGCGCAGAGCAGGAGCGGGCAAAGTACGAGACATGGCTCAACAGCCTGTCTCCGGCCGCGCGCCGGGAGTATCAGCTCGAGCGGCTGCCGCTCCCTGAGCTTCTCGAGGAGCTCCGCAAGGCAAAGGAAGAAAGGGAGAGAGCCTAATGACCCGCGATATTCACGATTACGACAGCCTCAAGGAGGCATACGATGACCTGCTCATGTTCGAGCGTTTTCCCGGTCCGGTGCGCAGTGAGCGCGTCGAGAACTTTGTCATTCAGCTCAAGCGCGACATCCGGGGGTACGTCAATCGGGTTTCCGATTGTAGCATCGTCCGTGACGAGCTCGATTCTTTCGTCGAGCTCGTTAAGCTGCCCGAGAAGCTCTCTCCCCTCTCAAAAGAGAGCGTTCTCGAATGGTTCTATATGCACCGGGCCTACCGCGACGACCTTTATGACGGCGCGGGGTGCTCCGGTCAGTTCTTTACCACCCGCGTCAGGCTCTTTCGCCGTCGCGGTTGCTGGTACGCCTATCATTTTGTTTCGGTCGATATGTAAGGAGGTTCACATGGAAATCAATATCACATACAAAAGCCCGGAGCACGAGGCCGCGTTCCTGTCTGAGCTTCGGCGGATTCCGCACATCGTCAATCCAGAATCCGGGCGCGTCAATCCGTATTGGGGCGCGTCCCTGTACCTGCTCTCCGCGCTCACGCGCTGGCCGGAGCTCCGCATTGCCGTCATCGGCGAGGACTACATGATGTTCACGGCCGCAAAGGAGGCTTTCAATTTGAGCCAGAACGAGCGCATCATCGTCGAGTTGGCTGCCGCTTTTTACAACGCTGGCTTGTGGGAAATGCCGGGTTTTGAGATGGTGTCTGGAACGTGTGACACGGCTTTCGCGCTCATTCTTGAGGCGTTCCGCCTGCGCCGTGCAAAGCTCTTTTTCAAAGATGGGGAGGTGTACGCAGAATGATTATCAAATATTACGAGGTGTCGCTCGCAGACGGTTACAGCATTGCTATTAAGGGCGTCCGTGCTCCGTCTCTCGACGAGGCCGCTCTGTTCCTCAAAAGGGATTTGAAGCCCGGTGACAAGGTCGTTGACGTCACGGAGATTCCCGAGGAGGAGGTTCGTCTGTTCTTTGAGTGCGAGTACATCGACCAGTGGCCGGTGTTTGGAATGGAATCGCAAGGAGGTCTGTGCCGTGGCTGCTGTCTATCGGACGTTGTACGAAAAATATGAGCAGAACGACGTTTTACACGTCGGGATTCAGGAGGTCGTCGAGGCCGAAAAGGAGATTGACACGTTCCTTAAGTCTCTCGACCACAACCAGCGCGACCAGCTCGACACGCTGCTAGGTCGTCTGTCCCGCGCCTACGAGATGCAGGGTTTTCTTTTTGGCGGTCTTGCATCCGGCGCGAAGTGGATCGGCAAGACGGCTCCCGAACCGGGCGACGGCTACGGCAGGAGTGTCCGGGCTTATCATGGCTCAACACTTGCTCCGGTCTGCCAGATTGACCGCAAGACAAATCAGGTCATCCATGAGTATCCGAGTATCGCTGCTGCCTCTCGTGCTACCGGTCTGGATGACAGCGCAATCGGAAAGGTATGCAAGGGAAAGTTGCCCCATGCGGGCGGTTTTCTCTTTCGGTACATCGAGCAGTAAATCTTTCACAGGTACGCAAAAATATTTCAAGTTTTTGCCATTTTGCTCTTGCTTTCCACGCGCTCGCGTGGTATAATATAGTCAGTTGAGGGGGTTGCTCCTCAACGAGTAAGGTGGCAAGGCCAGAAAGGAAACAAAATGGACGACGAAATGAATACCGCTGAGGTGCTTCGCGACGAGGCAAAGGAGAACCGGACCCGTGAAATTCTTGAGCTTATGCGTAACAGCAAAACGCTCGAGGAGGCCATGGAAAAAGTAAAAGCCCTGCTCAACAAGTAAGCAGGGCTCTCCGATGAAGAACAAAGGCCGATGACGGCGGCCTGAGTTCTGAAACGCTGGGGGAGTGAGAAAACGGCTTGCAACGCCTCACTCCTCCGGCATTTTTATAATATCAGAATCAAGGGAGGATTTCAAGATGTCAGCTTTAACTCCTGTCGCCGTCCGCGTCACCGGGCTGCGCGAGGCTCGCGGGTTGACTCGCACCCGGTTGGCGCAGCTCTCCGGCGTCTCGCTGCGGACGCTCGAGGACTGGGAAGCCGGTCGCCGTGTCCCGCGTGATGTCTATCAAATTCATGCCGTCGCTGCTGCGCTCGGTCTTTCGATTGAAGAATACTTGGGACTTTAGGAGGCTTTTTGTTAAAAAATATTTTGCATTGTCAAAAAAACTTTTCAAAATCTCTTTACATATGCAATCATATGTGATATAATAATGGTGTCAGAAGAACACCCACAAAACAACCGGAGGAAAACAAAATGAAGTATTCTTGGACTACCGCTCGTGGCGCAAAGATTGCTCTTGACATTGATGTGAAGGTCATCACCGAAGAAACCCTCTGGAATGATGGCAACGAGGTTACGGTCCCTTGCCACAAGTGGCAGTACACCATCAATTCCCTGCTCGTGAACGGTCGTGAAATGAAGGCCGGTGCATACAAGCAGGAGACTGGTCGCTGGCCGGAGAACGTGCATTACGCTTTCTGCGTATACGTGATGGCCAATGGCAAAAAGCAGAAGGCATTCGTCGAGATCCCCGATGATATCGAAAGCGAAATCTACGGCGAAGAGCGGGCCTATCAGAAAGCAAAAGCCGAAAAAGAGCTTGCTGTTGGTGAAGAATACGAAAAGCATTACAACGCCGTGATGGATATGCTGAACAAATAAATGATGTGGCTGCGCTATCGGCTTGACGGGCTTTTGAAAAGGGGAACAGATATGGATGCACTTGTAACGTCGGTCCTTCGTCTGAACGAGCAGGGATTGAGCGTGGCCGGAATTGCACGGAGGCTCAATATCAGCGAGCAGAAGACCAGAAAAATTTTAATCACTGCCGGGGCGTGGTCCAGCCCGCTCTCGCTTGAAATCGCAAAAATGCGGGAGGATGGAAAGAGCATTGATGAAATCGCCGAATCTCTCGGAATGACCCGGAACGCCGTTCTGAGCTATACTCCGTATAATCGAGGAATGCAGGGCGCAGAGTATCCAAGTGTCAACGCCTTGCGGATACGGGCTTGTCGTGCAAAGAAAAAAGGAGCAGAAAATGGCTGAATTTAATCAGGCGAAATACGTCGCATCTTATAATAAATCGCATTACGATGCCGTTACGGTCAGGTTCCCCGCTGGAGGGAAAAACCTGATAAAAGCAAAAGCTGCCGACCGTGGGATGAGCGTTTCTGCCTACCTCTGGTGGCTGGTGCAGAAAGACAAAAAAATGCTTTCCCTCTGATTGATTCAAGAACACAACAAGAGGTCCGGTGTAGCGCCGGACCTCTCTTTTGTTATTTCGGCATAAAGCTGTATCCAGCTTCAAATGCCGTCGCCTCTCGGAGGTAGGCAACGTGTCCTGCCGCCCGGTCAATAGCATCCCGGAGCTCGCGGTCGTTTACCAGCTTGAGCAGCTCGGCCAGTTCGGTCTCTGCCTGTACGATGTCGCTAGTGTCCTGCGGGTTGACCTGCTCCATGTAGAGCTCATAAATAGACTGTTCCATGCTTGCCTCCTATGCCCGCCAGCGGTCGAGCCGCTGCCGCGCATACAGGATTTGCGCGCGCCGTTCTTCCCGCTGCGGGCGTTTCGGAGCAGCCATTGTGACGGGAGGGCTGTTCGTGGTCCCCGTGCAGCCCTCTCCATCACCTCCCTGTGGGCCGTCTCCCGCAGGCTGATTTTAACTTGCTGGCTATTTGCCGGTAGCTTTTCGGAGTGCTTTCTCCTGCGTTGAGCCGTAGAACGCCACGAGCACGGCTCCGGGGCCTCGATTTCGGGCTTTTGCGGTCTGGTCGTAAAGTTTGCCGCCTGTCCACCGTGACGCTTTGTGGGTCTCCGCAGGAGGCTTTCGTCACTTGCCGGGTCATTTCAATCAGATAACACCTGTCCCACTGTCGGGACGTCCGTGTTGTCGCTCACTTTTCGATACGTTTCGGTCTCGTCCAAGCTCTTATCGTACAGTTCGATTTCTCCCTGCTCGTTCATCGACACGGTCTGAATTACCTGCTTGTGCTGGTTCGTTACCACCAGATCTTTTTCCTCGTCTATTCCAAAGTAGAACGTAAAAATTTGCGTAACGGTCTTTTTCTTTCTCCAATCTTTTGAAGTCTCGAAAAGCACGGTATTCACCGTGTTCTCGCTCACAACAAGCCGCTCGTACTTTTCGTGGCCTATTCTCTCCCACTCGCCTTGATAGTCGGCCGACAGCTCCATTATCTCCTCGCTGTTCTCCGGCTCTTTTACGTTTCCGACCAGTTCGCGTAGGGCGTCTAAGCTGACGCCGATTTTTACAACAGGCTCTGCTCCGCTGTCGTCAGAGTATATGCCGGTCACCCCATCATCGCTATTCCAAGCCAACATATTCTCTTTGGCTCCGGTGTTGCTCTCGCTGTATTCCGTGACTACATACTGCGTTGCATTTAGACCAAGCTCCTGTGCCTTGTCAAAAAACACCTGCGCCGTCTGTTCTGCAACGTCCGGCATATAGTAGCCTCCGGCCGCTACTACTCGAACGGTTATCGAATACTCACCTTTGTTCTCGAAAGCATCGACGCTTGATACCTCCATCGCGGTCTTTTCATCAAGTGCCGCTTTCACCGCATCCTCTAGGGCCTGCGTGTCCTCTTGCCTTGCAGAGTAGCTTTTTTCATTAGAGGCTGCTCCGCCTGTCGAGCTGCTGGCCGCTGTCGTTTGGCCGCATCCGGTGAGCGTCATGCAAATTGCGATAGAGAGCGCGGCCAGTTTGATGCCGAAGCCGGTTTTCTCGATTGTTGCCCCCCCCCCGAACAGTTGTTCGTGGGTGAGGGACGCAGTTGTGTTACCCATAACTGTTGTCCTCCTGTCCTGTGTTGGTTGTCGTGCTTTTATGATAGCACCTAACAGGGACAATGGCAACGGCTTTCGCGCCAGCGATTGCAAAATTGCTGAGTATAGTATATTCTCTACTCTATTCTTCTTTACTCTACTCTACTTTGTCGATTGTTTCACCGGAAATGGCCGGAAATGCTGTTTTCAGTGTATATCCGCGCGGATATGTGCTCAAAACGGTATTTCCGCTCCGGTTATCCTGATTTTCGTGGTATTTTGGGACAACTGCGTGTGTTGTCTCGTGTGACCCTTTTATCAACTTTTTCCACCCAGTTTTCCACTTTTCGGGTCATTTCGGTATTTCCGCGCCGTTTTTCTGCGGTTATCCACTGAAATGATAGAAAATGTATCAAAAAGTGCATTTCTGCCCCGAAAATGTCTTTTTACTAGAATAACCGCGACGGAAATGCCATTTTAAGTGCGTTTCCGGGGAAGATATTGCAAAAAACGGCAATAAAAAAAGAGCCTCCCGGCCCTCTTGTGCGAGGAATACCGGGAGGCTCGTGCTGTTATGTGGTAGCTGCTGGGGCGTCCTTAGCGAATCTGGTTCTTGACGTTCTCGTAGGTCTTATCGCCCTCGATAGCAGCCTGCGTGAAGGAGTTGTTATACCACCAGTTGATAAGCGCGGTGACTGTGGTGATACCAGTAGTCACCAACTGTTCCACCGTGCTGCTCTCGATGGGCAGCGGAGACTTGCCGAACGCGCTCAAAATCTGGTTTGCCAGAGCCAGCAGCAGGGCAGCGGTACGGGCGATGGTGGCGGCGGAAACTTTGTTATTGTACTTCATAATAGTATTCTCCTCTCATTCGACAATGGATTTGATTCCGCAACGGGAAACGACTTCCCGCTGTGCGTGTTTGACCTTAGAGGCGTAGTCCAAGGCTGCGTGCATATCACCATTACAGTGCGCGTCAGGGATGCGCTGAACTGCCTTTGCGGTAGCCTCGCCGAGGGCGATGGCGGCGAGAGAAGTTTCATAGATGCAGATTTGCAGCTCCTCTCTGCTCTTTTCGCGCTGGGCTTCAATGTTCTCGCGCTTCTTGGCTTCTTCGGCTCGCTTTCTCTCGTGCTGCTCGATTTTGCGTTCAATCAGCCAGACAGCAAAGCCAAAGATTCCAGACGGCACTCCAACGGTGACGAGAATTTGCCATGTTTCCACTGGTATCACCTCCTCTCTCACAGATATTTGTCTGCGCCTGACAGGGCAGTCCAGCTCTTGGGGCCGCAAATGCCATCCGGGACAAGGCCGTGCTTACGCTGGGCCGTCATCAGTGCCTTTGTGGTAGCCGGGCCAAAACTGCCGTCGTGCGGGATGCCGAGGAGCCGCTGCAGCATAACCGTAGCTGCGCGGTTAGCGGCTCCCTCGCAACCCTGCTCGATGGTCGGCAGGACAAACTTGTTGTAGGTGGTGCTGGGATACACGCCGGGCTGGACGCAAAGCCATGTAGCCTTGCCTCCGCGCGTGTCGGTGTGGACAATGGCGGCCTTGTCGTGCCAGTAGATGCCGACCGCGCCAAAGCCCTGTGCGGCCGCGATGATACCGAGGGCAACGGGGTTTACGCTCCGGTCCTTCGTGCGCCAGTCGGCCGCAATGCCGTAGAAGTGGCGGCTCGTCCGGCTGCCGCCGACTTTCGGGTCTGCGTTGTGCTTCACGCACCGGTAGCCAGACGTAACCTTGATGGCCTTGCCGAGCTTGGTGCGGATGGTCTGCATCTTCTGGACGAGCTCCGGGTCAATCATCTGCGCCGTGCATCCGCACGGGCAGGCAAACTCGTACCGCTCGAAGTCTGTGGTGATTTTCGTGTGGTCGTTCGGCTTAAAGGTAATTACGCTCATTCTCGACGTCTCCTTTGTCGGTCTGTTTGAGTACGGAAAATTCTGCGTGTACCACCGCGCGGGCTGCTCCGTAGCCCTCCGGCTCCCCGCAGTTCGTTTCGAGGGAGTATTCCTCCCACCGGTCGAGCAGCTTAACGGTGGCCGTCAAAAGCTGTTCGAGCCTCTCCTCGCGGTTCATTGGCGGCTCCTTTCAGCGGCTTTTGCCGCGCCGGAACAGTGTGTAATGCGGACGCTCCTCCCCAAACAGCCAGTATCGCAGCCAGTCATCGAGGACGACGGCCGCAATGGAAACAAAAATCCACAGGATGCTAAACGGGAGGCAAATCTGCCCTTTGTAGTTGAGCGGCATCCCGGAGTAATCCCAAACGCCGAGGCCGAGCCAGACGTTGAGAATCATCCCGGTTGCGAGCTCCGCTCCTGTCACGATGGCCGAACCGATGACGCCCTGCAAAATGAGCGGGGTATCCCATTCGAGCAAGCCCTCGTTCAGCTCGCCTAGAATCAGGAAAAGGAATCCGCCGAGGACGAACATCGTCCAGTGCGTGTGACCGCGCCATGCCGTCTCAAGCAGCGCGTAGGCCGTGCCGCCTGTCAGGAACAGCGCGGCTGCCTTACTGGCCCGATACACTAGCGATGACCTTTGCCATGTTGGCCGCAAGGTCCTCCGGGAGCTGTGCGCCGTAGTGGATACCGGCCAGCTCGTCTGCCGTCTTGGCGCGGGTGGCCCACTGCTTCGCGTGGTTGAAATAGGTTGTGTGGTAGAGCTTGTGTGACACGGCCGCTGCTGCGACAGCGTTGATGTCGGCCGCGCTGAACACACGGCACAGCTTACCATCCGCGTGATAGGGATAACCATCCGCGCCCGCTTTCACGGCTTCGAGCGCGACGTTGAGGTTAATCTGGTCTGCCTCCGTCAGCGCAAAGTGCTGGATGGAGCCGTCCGCCAGCCCGACCAAGCAGCCCTCGACGATGGCCTTGCGGCAGGCATTATCCAGCTCGGTCAGCTTTTCAGGCAGCAGCTCTTCGAGCTCCTGCTTGCGGGCCATTTCGGTCCATGCGGCGACGTTGGCCTTGATGCTGTCCTCAATGCCCTCCCGCCACGGGATGATGAGGGTGTACTCCTGTGCCGTGTATACGGTGGTCTGCTCCTCGCCGTTTGCGCCGGTCGTGGTGCGGGTCTCCGCGTTGATGTTCTCGTGCAGCAGCACCTCACACTGTTCGGGGTTGAGCTGCGTTACCGACACAATAGGCGGTTCGTGCGCGTATTCTCGCTTCATGTCTGATAGCCTCCTTTAGCTTCTTGAAGTTCACATACGGCTTAACGTACTTCACGAAAAAGCCGTGGCAATGTGCGTGTTTCAGCCATCCACAGTAGCTCATAACCGCTGCTGCGTCCCGCGCTCGCACTCTGCCTGTTTTCTGGGTATGCTTGTAGGTTTTCTTCACCCTCCGCCTCAAGCGCAGAGCGAGGTTCTTTCGCAAGGTCGTTTTCTCGCGGAAGAATCGGAATCCAAGAAAATCCACCGCGCGGGCAGCCGTCGGGAATATCTGCCAGTTGGCCTTTAACACAAGGCCGAGACCCGCCAGAAACTTCTCGATTGCTTTTACCGCTCTGTGCAGGAGCTTTTTGCTCGACGCCCAGAGACACATATCATCCATGTACCGGACAAAATACCGTATGTGAAGCACTTCCTTGATGAAATGGTCGAGCCGCTGCAAAAGGAAGTTCGCAAACCACTGTGAGGTGTAATTGCCAATCGGCAGGCCGTCCGAGCTGTTCAGCACCGTCTCACACAGCCGCAACATCCGCTTGCACTTGATAACGTGCCGCAGTTCCTGCATAACGGCCGGGGCCTTAGACGATGGGTAGAATTTTCGGATGTCGAGCTTTGCGCAATATTTTGTGTTCTTCCTGTCCAGCTTGTACCACTTCTCAATGTGCTTCTTTCCGTAGTGCGCGCCGCGCCCGGGGACGCTGCCGCAGTTCGTTTCGCACATCCCGCGCATAAACACGGGTTCGAGAACGAGTATCATCATCCAGTGGACGATTTGGTCGGGGTAGAATTTCGGGCAACAAATTTCTCTCACCTTTTGCGTCGCGCCGTCCTTGATTTGGAATCTTCGGTACGGTGAGGGCGTAAAGCTCTCGTTCGCAATCATGGTGTAGAGTTCATCGACGTAATGGTCGATATTATTCAGGATGCGTCTAACCGACCTCCGGCGACGCTTTTTCCGTGATGCCTTTATGATGGCGTCCCTGATAAGCTCTCTGTCGAGGAGCTTTTCATACAGGAATCCTGCCCTTTTCAACAGGCATTCACCTCTTTCTTTTAGCCTTGAGGGTTTTCGAGGCCTGTCCGGTCCTACTAGCTCCCACCTGATGTGGCGTATTTTTGCCGAGTGGCAAGGCGGCCCGTTCTCCGGGTCCGGCTGCCTCTAGGGCGGCGAAATGGTGTGCAATAATTTATGGGAACGCATAAAGAAAGACGCGCGCGGCGGTTCCAGTTCGAGTTCGACGGGGCATTGTTGCAGTTGAAGTAACGAGGGCCGTAGTTCCGGCCATCATTGAGGTTGCCGCCAGCAATCACCGCGAGCAGAGCACACCAAGTCCCTGTTTGGAGTTAAAAAGCGAAAGAAAAAAGACAGAAGAAGAAGGGGGCTGGCCGCCCCCAATCCCCTGCTGTCAGGTATTTTAAGAAAGACGCGCGCGGCGGGTCCAGCTCGAGGCCGACGGGGCAGCGTTGCAGTAGAAGCAACGAGGGCCGCAGCCCCGGCCATCATGGAGGTTGCCGCCAGCAACCACCGCGTTGACCGCGTTGCGTCCGTACCAGTAATAGTCAGCGTAATAGGTAGAGGAGCTGCCGCCGATTGTCTTGGTTACGCGGATGAAAGGATAGCGCGGGTCTTTGCCAAGCTCCTTGACATAGCCGTCCTGCCCGGGCATCTCGTAGTCGAGCTGCACATAATCGGACGATACCGCGCCTCCTGCGTATTTGGTGGGGTCGGGCAGATAGGCCATGTGGTACTTGTAATTGCCCTCTGTTCCCTCTCTGACGTGTAACAGGTCCGCCACATTGACCCATGCGTTTGCATAGGGGTTCTCCTTGCCACGGTAGATAAAGGGGTATTTGCCGCTCGTGTTGTCCACAGTGGAGCCGGAGCTGGCCGCCACAACATCGGCCGCGCCGTTCACCCACGGGCGGGAGCTCACATGGCAACCCTCGGCAATGCTGACTGCTGCACCGTCGAAGTAGAGGTAGGTCTGGTCCGTGCTCTTGTCCTCAATTTTGGTAACGATGCGGTTCTTGGCAACTTCATCGCTCCAAATGTTGCTCTTGGACAGGCTGATAGTCTGGCCGACGACGTAGTCTGCTGCCTGCGCTTTCGTAATGAGGATGCGGTTCGCGCTGTCCTCTGCTGCCAGTGCAACATGAGAATCAGAATACGGCAGGGTGCTTGCGCCCATGATGACAGTCTGCACGTCTTTCGTGCCAAACTCAACCATCATCAGGAGACCGTCGATGTAGTTATCGACCGCCAGCATACCGGTGTACTGGGAGCCCAGCTTCTTGATGTCGATTGCCCATCCGTTCAGGCTGTTGTAGTCGCTGAATACGCCGCTCCGGCTCGTGGGCTTCTTGCTGTCGGTCTCGCCCTCCATAGCGACGAGGTAGGCGGCGGAGTAGGTGCGGGGCATAAACTCAAAGCCCGGGACCGGGTATGTAGACACGGCCATGACCTCATAGTCTCCGTCGATGCCGTCGAAGTAATAAAACTCCGGCGTCTCGACATACACCAGCTTTGCCGGGTCGTTTGTGGTGTAGCCCGGCTCGCCCTCGTATGCAGTGACATGGAACGTGCGGTCTGCGTCGCGGTAGCCGTTGCAGCGGCGACGGCCTGCGAACGGGTAAGCCTTGTCGAAGTCGTTGGTGACGGTCTGGCTACCAACACCAGCCTCCGCCGTCATGCCGACGCTATCGTAGATGCGCTCGCCCTTGCTTGCGCTCGCGCCCTTGGGCCAGCGGACGCCGTAGATTTTGACGTGCTCTTTGCGTTCCAGTGTGGAAATACGGTCGTCCAGCTTTTTGAGGTCTGCCTTAGTGGCGAGGCTCGACGGGTCGATAGTGACCTTGACCTCGGAAACGCGGTCGATGATGGTGTTGATGTCGTAGGTCGCCACGTTGGTGATGGCCGTACCCTCGGGGCGAATCCACTGGGGGTTGTCGGAGAATCCTGCGTAGGCGTAAAGAATCTCTTTCCCGTCGGTGTCCTTTGCAAAGACGCCGATTTCCTTGACGAAAAAGCCCTGCGTCACGCCGATGCTGGAAACGGTGACGACGATTTTCGCCTCGCCGTTCTTCGGGTTGTCCACGCTCTCGATGGTGGCGTTTTTCAGCTCATGCACGAGGGCGTTGAGCGTTGCCGGGGATGCAGGAGGAGTGCCGTCGCCGACTGCGACGCGGGTAATCTGCAATGCGCCTTTCTGCGCCAGCAGTTTGCCGATAAGGGCAATGCCTTTGTTGGTGGTAATAGAACCGTCCATTTAGATACTCCCTTTCTGTGCTGTCTGCACAATGTAGTGTGTGTTCTCGATGATGCCGCAGCCGGTCCGGGCCGTGTATGCTGCGGCCGCGCGCTCCTGCTGAAATGCCGGGGCGATAGCGACGAGCGTGGTCTGCGCATAGGCCGCACCGGTCATTATGGTGCTCTCTGCGCTGTCCTCCCAGCCGCTATACAGAATCATGTCTGCGGCCGTTCGGCTGCTCTCAACCATGCCTGTGCGGGCGTGGAGCGCGTTCTGTGCGCTGCGCCGCTCCGGTGCAGGCAGGTCAACGGCCGTTTTGCTCGATTCGAGGACGACGGCCGCTGCGTGGAGCCCGGCCTCAAACGAGAGGCCGGGCTGCGGATGCAGGTCGATGCCGGTCCTGTCGCTCTGCGTGATATAGCTGCCGGTGTGCAGCTCTCCGGCTGCGCTCTGGCCGACAGGTGGCGGGGGTACAATGTCGTACCGGTTGCCCTCGAGCGCGTTCGAGCCAACATAGAGCCGCTCCGAGAACTCGATTTCGATGTTGGTGTATACGCCGAGGTGCGCGGGTATCTTCTTTCGCAGGATGTAGTAATAGTCATCCTCCGGTGGCGTGTCCTTGATGTCGGACTTCACATGGATATAGACCGTTCCGCCCACAAAAGAAACCTCACAAGTGCCCTCTGTAAAGGCCCGGGTGATGTCCTTGATTTCTCGCGCGCCGATGTGGTTGCCGCCGATGAAGTACGAGGCGACGAGCTTGCGCCGCGCCTCGAGGGTGCGCTTCTGGTTCAGAGGGATACCGAGGAATGTTTCCATCTGTGCCAGCGCATCCGTGTCCATCAGGGATACGAAGTTGTTGTTGACAACAGCGTCCACGCCGTCCTCGATTTCGTCCAGCCCGCCTCCGGCTGCGCGCCAGATAGCGTCCATCTCGAAAACGTCCCGGTAGAACACCGGGTAGAATGTTTTCAGCTCCTCGTATGCGCTGGGGAATCCGTTAGGATACAGGGTTGGTTTCACTTACTGTCACCTCCCCCAAAACAAATACCTCCTCTTTTCCGGCCTCGACGTTTGCCGTCTGGCCGTTGAAGCGGAGGTTTGCGTAGTCCAGCACTCCCAAGAGGCTGTAAATCGTGTTGCCGACCGTGCTGATGCGCAGGGTGGGCGTTTCGCTGTCGTCCGTGGTGAGGTTGATGCTCTTGATTTGAGCTTTGAGGGCCGTCTGCGCTGCGCTCCTGACGCTGGCGAGGTCTCCTCCCTTTGCAAGCGTCACGGAGAAAGAGATGTTGACCCTTTTCGCCGTGGCGGATGTCGCGGTAAAGTGCGCGCCGATGTTGGCCTGTCCCTCACCAAGGCCGGTCCCGCCCGGGTCGATGTACTCCTGTACGCGCTGCACAACAGCCTCAGACGCCGGGCCGCCCTCCGTGTCAATGAGAACGCCTTTGACCGTGTTCTCTCCCGCCCAAAGGGGAACAATGCGCGCACGGCCGACGCCGGAGATGCTCTCGCACCACGTTTTGTAATGCTGCTGGTTTCCGTTTTCTGCCGGTCCGGCGATTTTCTCCTGTACACGCTTTCGGAGGCTCTCGTCGTCCTCGTCGTCTGCGCCCGGTTCGAGTTCCTCGACGATGGAACAGGCTGTGAGGCTCCGCTGCGTGTCGGTCGGCACAACAGAGGTTCCGGCCGGAATGTCGTTCGCCTCCGTTCCGGCTTTCTCTGCCTCGATGTAGATGCCGAGGGCGTCATCCTGCGCCAGCACAAAATACTGGCCGCTGCAGAAGAAGCGCGTCCCGAGCTCCGGGAGCTCCCCGTCGTACTTGATGCGGTACTTTGCCGTCGCGGCTGCCTGCCGGTAAACGGCGTATTCCTCTGCCTTGAGCGTCAGGTAATCGCCGGTCGCCGTCACCAGAAACACCATCTCGAACACCTGTTCGAGGTCTGCATAGTATTTGGCAATTTTGAAAGCGATGCCTGCGACAGCATCGTAGAAGATGCTGCCCTGCCGGAGGTCGATTCCGTCCGGCGCGCGGCTCAAAATCTCCTCCAAAACCTTGTCGTAGGTCTGGGCTTCAAACACTCTATATCACCTCCTCGACCTCTGTGGTCCCGTAAATAGTGTCCGCCGTGAAGTGGACGTTGCAGGAATCCTCGTTGAACTCAAACTCAAAGTCGTAGACTTTAAGAATCCGGCCGTCGCAGAGGAGTGCATCCTCCACAAGTCTCGGGATTTCCGCCCTGATAAGCTCCTCTGTCGCGCTCTCGTCCGTGACAGTGTCCTTGATTTCGCTGCCGTACTGGTTGTCGTAGACGAGGCAGTGGAAACGCGGGGTGAGGAGTGCTTTCAAAATAAACTGGTTGACGGCTTCGAGGCCGTCAACCTTTCCGACGATGCGCCCGGTATCGAGGTCGAGCTTGTAGGTGAGCGACGGCTGCTCTTTCTCCTCCTCGATGCCGGAAATGGGAATGGGAATAAATACTCTGCTCATACGATAGCCCTCTCAAGAGCGTAGTAGCTCTTACCGTCGTTGAAGCGGAGGAGGTAGACAGATTCGCCCGTCTTGAGCGCATTGTAAACGGTCAGCAGACCGCTCTCGATGGAAAAGGTTTTCAGCGAGTGGATGTGCGCGCTCTCCTTGCTGCTCTCGACCTTGTGATAGTCTCCCTTGGGCTCGTCTTTTGCGCCCTCGAAAGGGCAGCCGACGATGCCGGTTACCGGTCCGCCTCTCGAATCGTTAAGCTGAAACTTGTGGCCGTGCGCGCCGCCCACATGGGTGTTGCTGTCGATTTTGCCGTCCGCGAGGGCGATGTCTACTTTCACTTGATAGTCGGTCAGGTTCCGGGGGACGAGGAGCGCGCTGCCAGAGATTTCGAGCTTTTCGTCGTTCTCTATCTGGATGGTGAGCGGGCTCTCTTTCGTTACCGTACCGACAACGATGCCGCCGTCTTTCGGCAGCATAGATAGAAAGAGCTGCTTTAGGCTCGTCGCTTCATCCGGGTTCATGTGCAGCTCCTCCTATCCGATTTGACTGGCGTCCACCCATCCATAGACGGTGCTCTGCTTGTCCGTGTGGATGATGTGGTACGGGTGTTTTGCGTTCTTGCTCTTGGCGATGGCGGTGATTTTCGCCGGTCCCGCTTTCGGGCTGTTGGTCGGAGACGTCGCGGTGGACGCAACGTACTGGGGACCGCCCGAAAATTGGACCTTATCGCCGACGGAGTGCGAGGTCGAACTCTTTTCATCGCTCGCCTTTGCGCTCCGCTCGGTGTCTGTTGCCATGTTCAAGGTAAGGCGCATCGCATGGTAGTTGCCCTTGAATGTGTGGGTATCCTCGTCTACATAGTAGCTGTTCGAGATGCCGAGCGGCCTGATGATGATGCACAGGCCGACGCCAGAAATGACGTTTGCCTGCCCGAGGCCCTCGATTGTCAGCGTTTTGCTGGGGAGCTTCTGCTCTGCGAGCATGGATTCAGCCATGTCCGTGAGGTTCGCCTCCTCGGTGTTGCTGTCGGGCGTGGAAATGTCCTGCATGATGCCGATGGTCTTTTCGAGCTCCGTGTCCGCCTTTTCGGCGAGCACTTTGTCCTCCTTAGACAGCAGCTTTATGCGGGTTTTCACCTTCTCGATGCTGCAAGTGTAGTCGTAGCTTATAAGGTTCCGGCCGGTTTCCACCACCCATTGCAGGATGCTGTCTTTCCGCTTTATCAAACTCAGTTTCCCGTCGGCTGACGTCACATAATGCCTGATGCCGGTGGCCTTAAACGTGAGGCTCAAGGCGTCCAGAATAACATCGCAGGCTGTCGTTTTGGCCTTTGGCAGTTCCGAGATGACGTAGCCGGTGTCGGCCACATCCTTGTACGGAATCTGGAATCGGTCGCAGCAGTCCTTGAAGATTTCGGACGCCTTTTTCTGCTTGTAGCAAAAGCTGTCTTTGTTGTTCGACAGGTAGATACCCACGTCGTAGGCCTTGATGGTCATGGTCTTTTTCGTGCTCTGCCTCTGCCGCATGATGATGCCGCGAAACAGCTCTGCGCCCTCCCAATAAAAAACACAGTGGTTTCCCTTGGTGACATCAATGCCGGAACGGGCGTGTTTCCAGCCGTCATCGTCGATAAGCGATACGGAAAGAGTGCGCGCCGGGGAGCCCTTTCGGCCGCTCCATGTCGCGCTCTCCACCAGCTCGCTCATGTCGTAGGTGGTCTCGCCTTTTGTGACGAGGAATGTAATCTTGCCCATTGCCTCACCTCACGGGAGCTGCAACACCTGTCCGGGATAAATCAAATTCGGGTTTTTGAGCTTATCCTTGTTCAGGGAATAGATTTCGTTGTACCGGCCTCCGTCGCCGAGGGTCGATTTCGAGATGTTGTAGAGGCAGTCTCCGGGCTTGACCGTGTAGGTTTTCGCCTGCACTCGGTTGTCTGTCCGGGTGGAGCCGCCGGAGACGGTCGCGGTTCCGGTCGAGCTGACTTTGACCTGCCGGATTCTGACCTCTCTGTACTCCTTGAGCTTGATTTTGTAGTAGATGCTCCCGGGGTCGCCGCCCTTTCTGTAAGGCTGCAAGCTCTGGATAGCCGCGTAGAAGTTTACGCGCGTTCCGGTCAGGATGAGGTGCACCGGCTTCGCACTGATTTTCCACTCGAAAAGCCGCTGTATCATCGCATCCGGCGACGACAGCATAAATGGCGTCTGGATGCCCGGAAAATACGCGGCCGGAAAAAAGCTGTCCCACGATACCTCCACTGCCGCCCGGTCCTGCAAAACGAGGATTTCGCCGAGGCCACTGATGGTGACGCTCGTGTTCTTCGTCCCGTGAGTGACGTCGAACTTCGTCGGCAGAACGGGAAAGCGCAGCTTCTCGCGCTCTCCGTTGTGCGTAATCCAGAGCTGCATACTGCTCTCAAAAATCATAGGCAAGGTCTCCTTCCTCGAAGATTTCGCCCTTGATGATGCTCATAAGGACCGGCTTTGCATGGCGCGTCAGAATGTCGAGGACGGATTCCTCATTCATGCCGCCGACGTCGATGGAGCCGCTGCCGTTGATTTCGATGATAATGCGCTTGACGGTCTCGCCAATGCTGGGCGCGTCCGAGGAGGAGGCCGGGGCCTCCTGCTGCGCGTCACTGGCGGCCGGGGCAGTCGTGTTGACCGGAGCCTCCTCTGCGGGTGCAGCCTCCTCCGTAGTCTGCGCCTGCACCTCCGGTTCGACGTACTCAATGCCGGTTGGCTGTGCATCAGAGCCCTGCCCGTCAGCCGTGAGATAGGAATACTCCTTGACGGCCTCCATACCCTCCGGCAGGTCGTTCTCCGGGAGCGGACTTGCCGTGGGCTCCGGGAGTGCAGCAGCCGCGAACGGCGTTGCAGGAACGTCCGTGGGAAGTTCGGGCTCCGGGGTGGTCGTCGGTACTTCTACCGTAGCCGTGGGTTCCTCGGGGCTCTCTGCGGGCTCTGTCGGGGCTGCGGTGGTCTCCGGTTCCTGCTCCGGTGCAGTCGTCGCGGGCTCCTCCGGCGCGGGATTCACCTCGGCCTCCTGCACAGGGAACGCATCAGCCGGAGCCGGTACAGGCTCCTCGGCCCGGTTGTCAGCAGGAGCGGCTACGGGGCTTTCCTGCGGCACTTCCTGCTCAACAGGGTAATTTGCTTCTACCGGCTCTACGGCGGCCTCTGCGGGCAGAATTGCCGCCTCCGGCGCGGTGTCGTCCGGGGCGTTCGTGGCGTTTTCCACGCTGTTCACGGCTGCGAGGATTCTTTCGGTCTCCTGCGTGGGGAACACCTCGGACCCACGCGCGCCGATGATAAGCTCGGGGCCCTCCTCACCGGCGATGTAGACGTCCTCCTGTGCGGACAGAGTACCGTTCGCGTGACCGGTAACCGTCGTTGCGGTGGGTGTCGTTGTGGTCGGCGTCGTTGTCGGCTCAGTTTTCAGGTGGGAGGCGGCCGCGTTCGCAACGGCCTCCGCTGCGCTCCCGGCCTCGCCGGTCATGGAGCGGATTGCATCACAGTAGGCCTTGATGGTATCCTGTGCCGCTTTTCGGGCCTCGTCGGTCATCTCCATGTTTTGAACCGTCTTGGACATCCGGGTCTCGATTTCGCCCATCTTCTCGTCGAAGTCGGTTTCCATCTTGGCGACGTTGTCCGCGAAGGTGTCCTTTGCCTTTTCGGTCTCCTCAAACTTGGAGTTAAACTCGGTGACGAACTTGGAGGCCGCTGCGGGCATACCCTCGGTGCTGCCTCCCAGTTTTTCGATGTTCTGGATGATGGCGTTGATGTAGCCCGCGCTTTCCTCGCTGCCGTCGCTCAACGACTTAATCAGGCCGTCATCGAGGCCGTATTCTGCGGCCTTTTTGAGGTTTTCAGAGTAGAGGTTGAGGTAGTCCGTCTGGCTCTGCATGGCCTTTTCCATGTCGCTGACGGACAGCTCAGACGAGGTTTTCATCGTGTCAAACAGACCGATTTGCCCCTCGATGCTCGTCCGGGCCGATTCATACGCCTTGTCATAGGCCGCCGTGAGGTTATCGAGCTCTGTCTGTGCCGCGCTGACGGCCGCGCTTACAGCCTCCTCATAGCTGACGGTCTGGTTCTGCGAATCCTCGACCGCCTGCGCGACGCCGCGCCACTCGCCCTCGATGTCGGAGAGGGTCTGCTGGTTCTCGTCGTAGGCAGCTTGCAGCTCCTCGAGGGATTTCTTGTAATCGTCGATGTCGGAAGTCCACGCCACCCACGGACTGTCCTCCATCCAAAAGCCGCTGCCGCTGACCCAGTCGCCGGTGACGTCGTCCTGCCTCATGCCGCGCCGCTGACGCTCCGCGTCGAGGTTAGCCTCCGCCTCCGCGATTTGCTGCTCGAGGCTGCTCTGCTCTTTCAGCAGGTCAACATAGGTCTGTTGCTGCTCGGCCTTGTACTCCGAATCAGCCTGCGCCTTTGCGGCTTTCTTGATGGCCTCGACGGTCGCGTCTACGCTCTCGGTCACGCCGTCGTAGGTCAGGCCGAGACCCGGGACGTCTGCGTTGAGCTGGTCGATGATGGCTTTCATCTCCGTGTAGCTCGCGGTGGTCTGCGTGTTCTGCGAGGCCAGCTCCCCGAGCCGCTGGGTCAGAGCTAGTGTACCGAGCTCTTGGTCCTTGATGCTCGAGGTGGAGCTGTTGTAGGCGTCCATGACCTTGTTGTGGCTCTCGACGAGGCCGTCGCACTCCGCCACAAACTCCTTGACGGTCTGCCGGTTGGTTTCAAACTCGTCGTTGAGCTGGTCGAGCTGGTAACGCAGGCTGTTGGCCGCGTCGGAGTTCTCGCCGTACTGCTCACAGGCTGCATTGTACTGGTCGTTCAGCCTCTGCAGCTCGTCGTACTGGTCGCGGCAGGTGGCCGTCATGCCCTCGTACTCGTCGCTCTGCGTAATCAGCACTCCGGTCAGGGTGACGGCCGCTGCTGTAACAGCAACGATGCCTGCTGCCGCGAGGACGTAAGGGTTAGCCGCCAGCGTCGCGGTGAATGCCTCTGTCACGAACTTCGCAGCCGTGGTTGCGAGGTTGTAGGCAGCCAGCGCGCCCGTGAATCCGCCCACGCCGACCGCAATGGCCGAAATGGCCGCTACGACGGCCGGGTACTCGTCCACAAAATCGCTCATGCCTGCAAATACGCCGGTGAATCCTTCGTATACCTGCGTGAGCGCGGGGTTGAGCACATCGCCGACAGAGATTTTCAGGTTGTTGAACGCATTCTCCATCCGCTGCTTGCTCTTGTCGGTCGTGTCCGCCATCGTGGAGTATGCCTTTTCGGTCGCTCCTGCGCTGGTACGCATGGAATCGAGCACACTGTTGTACTTGTCTGCTCCTGCGTTGAACAGGGACAGTGCGCCGATACCGGCCTCCGTGGAGCTCCACAGGGCATTGAATGCCGTGCTGTCTCCGTCTACCGCGTCGCCAAGCATAGACATAACATCGCCGAGGGAATAGCCCTGTTCCATGAGCTGCGCAAAGGTCTTGCCAGTGGAGTTCAGCAGGACCTCAGAAACGTCGCTGCCGGTGTCGCCGAGCTCTGACAGCATCGACTTGAGGTAGGTGCCGGATTCTGCGGTAGCAATACCGTTGGCGGTTAGGACAGCGTAAGCCGAGCTAAGATTGTCCATCTGGACGTTGTACGCAGACGCCAGAGGAATGACCTTGCCGACGCTCTGCGCCAGTTGGTCCACGCTCGTTTTGCCGAGGTTCTGGGTGGTGATAAGGTAGTCGGAAAGCTGCGTTGCATCCGACGCCGCGAGGCCGTAGGAATTGATGGCCGTTGTCAGAACGTCAACAGCCGTGGTCGCCGACGTAAAACCGCCGACGGCCAGCTTGGTCGCGGTTCCCGCAAAGGCCGCAGCGTCCGCCGTGTTGACGCTGGCAGAGATGGCCTGATAGGTCGCCTCCGCCATGTCGCTGGCCGCCTCGCCGGTCTCGTTGGAGTAGCTGCGCACCTCTTTCGAGATATTGCTCAAGGATTTCTGGCTTGTATCCGCGATGGTAGCAACCATTGCAGTGGAGGTCTCGAACTGTGCGGCCGCTTCGGAGCAGTCAAAAAAGCCGTTCTTAATCTCGTTCAGAGTGGCGGCTATTCCGGCCGACGCAAGGACGCCTTGCAGCTCCTTGATGCCGTCGCGGCCCTTTTTGCTCGATTCCTCGCTCTGCTTGCCAGTTTCCTCGGACTTATCACCGAACTTCTCGACCTCCTCCGAGGCTTTACGGGCTGCCTCCGCTGCCTCGTCGAGGTTCTTCTCGGTCTCGGTCGTTTTCTCGGACAGGATGCCGGTAGAATTTGCCGCCTGCCCGGTGGCCTTTTCATAGTCCCCGATGGCCGAGGACAGGTCATCGACGGAATCAGCAGTAGCGTCGGTGCTCTTGGCGGTCTGAGCGGCCGTGCGGGAGACTTTGCTCAACGCTCCGTCTGCCGCCGTGCCGGTGTTCTCAAACGCTTCAAGAGCCCGTTCGCCGCTCTGCGTCATCTCGTTGAACTTGGAGGAGATTTCGTCGATGGCCTTGAATACGACTTTCAGTGTTGCCATGTCGGTCCTCCTATCGCTTTATAGGGACGAGCTTCATGGTATCTTTTCTGCACGGGCGCGCGCTTTCCTCCTCCTCGGAGGCGATGTAAAAGAGCTTCTGTCTCCGGCTCATTCGGTCGAACTCCTCCGGTCGGAGGCCGTGCCGCTGCCAAAGAACATGGGCCCAGTACGTCTCGCTGCCCGCGCTGCGAATCAGTTTTTTGCGTCGTCGATTTCCTTTTCATCGGCCTGCTTCCGCTCCTCCTCGGAGAGCTGACCGCCGATGCCCAACAGAGCCATGACGACGCGGGTGACATGAGCAAACTCGTCGGCGCGGGAGAAAACCTTTTCCGGCATCTGGGTGATGTCCACGCAGTTGTAATACTTCATCAGCTCCGGGTCGTCCAGCTTGGGGTACTGCAGGGCCTCAACGAGGATGTGACGGGTGGCCTTTGCATTGTCGCGTTCGTCGCGGAAAACCACGTTGCCGCCGTTGATGTAGGGATTGCCTTTCTTGTCCAGCGCGACAGTGTGGGTGTGGTACCCCTCATTGATGGCGCGGATACGCTCAGAGGAAAGCACCTTGACCTCGAGCTGGATGACCTTGCCGTTCTCGTCCTTAAAGCTCTCCGGGGCCGGTACGGTGACGACCTTCTCCACCTCTGCTGCCTCGCGCATAAAATATTTCAGGTTCTTGCTCATAGCTGTCTCCTCCAAAATAAAAATCGGAGCCCCTCCACCTAGGAGAGGCTCCGCCTGTATGCTCCCGACCAAAATGTCGGGAGGTTAGATGATGTTCTTGATGTTGAAGTTGATGACGTCATCGACCACGCTGCCGCTCTCTGCATCCAGTGCGGTCAGGGGAAGGTCACCAGTCAGGACGCAACCGACGCAGGTCACGACATCGGAGCCGTGGGCTGCATAGTAGTCAGAATTAGCGTCGTCCATGATGCCCTGAATCACGAACTCGGGCGTCGCCTTGGTTGCCTGATACTCCTTGATTTTGGTCTTGAGCCAGTTGTTGGTCCGGCGACGGGTCATGCTGCCGGTGATGGTCGCGCCAACCCAGCGGGTAGACGGAGTGGTTTCGTTCAACTGGCGGCCGGTCCACGTCTCCGGGGTGAAGTTGATAGTCATCTTCACGCCGTCCATGACCTCGACGCCGTCGATAAGCGCATGGCCCTCGCGGAGGCTAATAGGGTTTTTGTTGTACTGCATAACTTACCTCCTGCTGCTTTAGCGGGTCTTGACGGTGAAGAACAGCTTCTCGGCAGAATCCACAGGCTGGATTGCGACGATGAAATAAACCTCGTCGCCGCTGCTCAAAGATTCGTCGATTTTGAAGTCCGCGTCATAGTCCACGTTCTTGATGGCCCCCATGTCCTCGTACTGCTTGAGGATGGACTGGCCGATGCCCTTCATAGCGGCGTAGCCGGTCGGACTGTTGTCGTACTTGTTGGGCGGGAAGTTATTCTGGATGGTCTCCTGAATAGCGTCCAGAGTGCGGATAACGCGGTTCTTGCTGTACGTCTTGTCCTTGGGCTTCTTGAAGGAGACCAGAGAATTGATGTCGTACTCGATGATGACGTTGCCCGCCTCGGAGTAGGAGAAGAACATCTCGCCGTTCTTGATGGCTGCAATGGCTGCTTCGTTGTCCTTGGGGTCCACGATGCCGGTCGCGCCGTTGTAGACCTCGTAGGTGTTAGACTTGATGCAGCTTGCGGATGCGGTGATGCCCGCAACGAATGCGCAGGCCTCCGCGTGGGTCAGCTCAACGCCGTCAACCACAACAGAGTTGGTGACATTGATGATGCCCTCGTGGTCAGGGCTCTTTGCGTCCGGCATAACCGCATTCACGCCCTTGCCCATGCTCTCGCGCATATACTTGATTTTGGTTCTGACTGCGGTCTGCAACGTATCATCGGTAACGGGGAAGCACAGAGTATTGAACTTGATGCCCTCCATCTTGTCCACAAACGCGGTGACGTCGCCGTTTGCGCTGGTGACGTTCGTGCCGCCTGCCAGCTTCACGCCGGATGCCGCTTTCAGGTCGCCCGTACCGGTGAACTTCACCAGCTTGTCGTCTGCTGCGGCTGCAATCAGCTCCTCGACGGTCTTGACGCCCTCGTACACAGCGGTGGCGTCAGCATCCAGATACACGGTGACGTCAAAGCCGCCGACGGGGTTTGTGACGACAGAAACGTGAATATCGTTGCCGCGAGTGCCGCCGTACTTGGCCGTGACGGTCAGCGGAGCAGCGGTTCCGGTTGCGGCCGTGCCGCTCTCCGTGATGTAGACGATGACCTTGGCGGCCTTTTTGAACGCCTCACGAATCAGGCGCATCTTGCCGTTGGTCGCGTCGTAAACGCTGCGGCCGAGCTCCACGCTGTAAGCATCCGGGGCCGCTGCCGTCAGGGTGATGGGCGTCTTGGCGGGGCCAAAGTCGTAGCCAATCAGGGGCAGCAGCACGATGCCGCGCTCAGAGTTGCCGACGGTGTCGTTGCGGTCGCTCTCGAAGTTGATGTAAGTGCCCGGGCGGGTCTTTCCCGCCAGCTTATCGTATTTACCACCTGCCATTAAACAACGGCCTCCTTTCCGAGCCACTCGTCGATGTGCTTCTGCATCTCCTCGACGGTGTATTCACCAGTCATGCCCGCCGTGGCACCGGCGAACGTGCTGGCCGAAACATGAAAAAGCGTCCGGCAAGCCTTTGCCAGACGCTCAACAGGGAACTTCTGCGCGGTCTGTGCCGCGCTCGCGTTCTTCTCTGCCATGCAGATACCTCCTATTCAGTTTTTCCCTCGGCCGCTTTGAGGTCGAGGTTGTAGTGCATTACCTTCTGGCAATCCACCCTGTTGTACGGACGGCGGCTGTCCCAGTGGAGTGTGAGCTGGGCTGTGCCTGTGTCCAGCCGCTTCACTCCTCCGGGGTCTTTGAGCCGCACTCCACCTCCTGCCGCTGCTCCCGTCTCGTCAATGAGCGGAACCAGCAGGCGGGCTGCGCAGAGGGCGTTCAAGGCCGCTGCCGCGCTTGCGTAGGCGTCCTCGTCCGTGCTGGCGAAAAACCGGATGTACCAGTCATATTCCACCGCATAGGACGCGAACGTGTCGCCGAGAGGTGTGAGCTCCTGCTGCGGAAAGAAAACAGAGGGTACGACGAATCCCTCCGGGATGTCCCAGTAATAGGGCGTAATCCCGGGTACGGAATCGAGGATAAAGCGGATAACGCTTGCGATTTCCTGCTCTAAGGCAGCCATAGGTTTCACCTCACAAAAAATCCTTGAAATACTCGTCCAGCCAGCTCTGCAGCTTCTTTTCGAGCAGCTCCGGGTAGAGCTTTTCTAGGATTCTGATGGAGCTTTCCCAGTAGTGGGAGCCCTCCACCCATTTCATTTTTAGGACCATCCCGGTCTTTTCTCCCGGGGTGTAGATGAAGCGGTCCTTTCCGTTCGCCTTTTCCCAGTGTCCGGGAACGAATCGCCTCTCTATCCCTTTCGGGTTGGTCCAGTGGCCGTCATTTACGAACTTGGCGTACTCGACGTTCGTGCCGACCTCAAGGGTCAGGCCGTTCTCGTCGAGCGTCCAGACGTTCTCCCCGTCGCCTTTTTGGAAACTGTGGAGCAGCAGCCGATAGTCCAGCACGTTCCGGCGAACGATTTCATCTTGCAGAATGCGTAGGAACTCCATGCCGAGCCCTTCAAGAAACTTGTTCAGTGCCCGCTTAAAATCGCCCTGCGCGGCCTTTCCGAGCCGCTTCACGAAGTTTTCGAGCTCTACTGTGTCGAATGTCACCTGCGCCATTACAATGGCCTCTGTTGGGCTGTGCGGTATATCTTTACCGTCATGTGATGCCCTCGGATGTTTCGCGGTTGACCTGCGGTGTATTCGAGCCCTGTTTCGCTGCTGACGATTTTGTCGTTGAGCCTGATGTCCGTTCCTGCCGGGAGTGTGAGCTTTATGTCGCTGTCCATATCGTTCTGCGGTTGCTGCTGGGCGATTTGGATGGACGCGCTACGCACTCCGAAATGGCACGGGACTTCCTCGAGGTCCGGCTGTTTTGGGTATTTGAACTTGGGGGAGCCGGGGAGCCCGTAGCCGGGGCTCGTGCTCTCCTGCTGGGTATGGTAGATACTGCAACGATGGTCAAAGAAGTCCTCAATAGCCATTGGCTCAGAGGCTCCTTAACCGCATCGTGACGCCGTTGAGCGGCTGCACGACGACGTAATCGTCCAGCAGGCTCTCCACGCCAAGTTTCCCGACGTCGATGATGCTGCTCTCTGCCGTGTAGGAGTAGTCGTCAAAGGTCTCGCTTTTGAGGCGGACTTTGGTCTGCTCAACGGCATTGTGGGCGTATGCCTCCGCGATAAGGAGGACCGCCGTCTTGACGTTCTCCGGGATTTCGGGGTACTTCTCCGGGTCATCGAATCTGTTGTTGCAGTAGTCGATGACCCAGCTCTCCGCCCGGGAGATGTCAATTTTGAGCTTGCTGTCGGCGCGGTTCTTTACTTCCTCAAATTCTGTGTACTCTTTGAGTTCCTCCGGCGTGACCCACGGCCGTTCGGCCATCAGCCCTCCGGGGCGATGATGGCGGCCGCTGCGGCTGCATCCGCCTCATACTCACGAATCTTCTGCAAAATGCTGGCCTTAGTGGCGCAGCCGGTCAGGTCGATGCCGTTGTCCTCGGCAAATTCCTTGAGCTCGTTGAGCTTCATCTTGGAAATGTCAGGGACTTCCACGGGCTCCTCGGCGACGGCCGCGACGACCTCCGCCTTGTCCTTGCCGGTGGTATCGACGCCCATATCGTCAGCCAGCTTGTGGAGCTGCTCCTCGTCCATCTCGCCGAGGAAGTCGGCGTCAAGATGGCCGGTGACGGCGTGAGTGTCAGGGAGAGCCTCGAAATAGCCGCTTTCCAGCAGTGCGGTACATTTCTCGGGGTCGTCCACAAAGACGTCAGGATGCGCCGCAGAGGCGCGCACAACGCCATCATAGGACAGACCTTTAATCAGTCTGAGGTGCATAGCGTCCTGCCTCCTGTTAGATAGATGCCAGACCGGTCACAATGGCCGTTGCGTCCAGCTCCTCAACCAGCGTATCGAAGTCGAAATGCACGACATAGAAACGCTTGTCCTGATAGATGGCCTCCGGACCCTCGGTGGTCTTGCGGATGACAACGCCGTAGGAGTTGACGACGACCAGATTCTTCGGGTCGGTCAGCATAATAACGTCGTCGGGCAGGGCCGGGACCTCGATGACGGGAACGCTGGCGGGGTTCTCGACGCGCTTGTCGGTGATGATGCCGCCTGCGGTGACCGCCTGATTCAGGATGTAACGCTCCCACTCCTGACGACGGTGGGGGGACATCAGCCAGCGGAGAGAGCCGTTGTTGAACTTGTCGGGAACTGCGCGCAGGCCCTTGTAGAACACATCCAGAACCATTGCGCCAGAGTTGATGCCGGACACATCGACAACGTGGCCGCCCTCCTTGAACTGCTTGACCCAGCCGTCGTTCACCTTGAGGAAGTCGGCATCATCGACAGTACCCAGCTCGGTGGCCTCGCCTGCGTCGAATGCGCCTGCGGTGTGGGCTGCGGTGTACTGGTAGACCTTCTTGTTGTATGCGACGAGGTCGCCAACAGCGTAGGTCTCAGAGGAGCTGAACTCCTTGACCTTGGCATACCGCTCGTCACCGTTCAGGCACAGGTCCTCGCGGTCGCAGCCAATCTGACGGGTCATCAGGTTGGTGACGATGGTCTCGTAGTTGGAGCCCTCGATGTTTTCGCGCAGGGTCTCCTCAGTGATTTCCCACGGCAGACGGACAGGGGTGCAAGCGTATTCCAGCTTGCCATGCTTCACGCCGGAGCGGTAGCCGTCGTCGGTGTTCTCGGTCTTTTTGCGCAGCAGGCGGCGGCCGACGCCAATCTTGTCGATTTCGCCGGTCTTTGCGGAGCGCAGCTCGTGGCGGACGAGGCCGCTCAGCGGAGTGGCCTCAAAGGTCTGCTGAATGAACTTCTTCGCCTGCTCCGGGTTCAGTGCGCCGCCAGCGGCCAGACCGGCGGTGGTGATGGTCTGGCCTGCTGCGTTCACGATTGCCTTATTGCTTCTCATGGTCATAGTGCTTGTTCCTCCTTACAGGATACCAGCGAGATAGTGCGGCTCGGACTTCTCGACAGGGTCCTCCGGGTCGCCATCATCGTTCAGGTTGGTCGGCAGGCCTGCGGCCTTGCGGACGGGTGCGACAGCCTTTGCGACGGCCTTTGCGACGACGTCCGCAACATTCTCGGCGGTCAGCAGCTCCGGGGCCTTTTCGGGCTCCTCCTGCTGGCCGAGAGCCTTTGCGACGGCTGCCTCGACCATCTTGCCGACGGACTCGACGGTCAGGCCTGCGGGCTCTGCTGCCGGTTCTGCGGCTTTCTGGACGGGGTCGGCTGCGGGCTTCTGCTGGGCTTCCAGTGCCTTGGCGACGGCTGCCGCCACGGTATCTTCGATTTCTTTCTTGGTCACTTCGGTTTCCTCCTGTTCTTCTTCGGGGAATTTATCGAGGAACTCCCCGAGGTTTGTGTAGATGGACTGCAACGTGCTGCGGTTGGCTTTGCTCATGGCCTTGCCAGCCTTGATGACGGCGCAGCTTTCGAGCGATTTCGCAACGGGCTGCCCTTTGGTGAGCAGCTCGGTGACGATGTTGTTGAAGTCGTTCAGGGCGTCTCGGATGGTCTCCTCGTCCGACGCGAACTCCCAACGGTCATTCACCCAGTTGTACCGGTACAGAACGTCGTTGAGCGCGTAGAACGCGGTCCAGAAGTTGTCACTCTGGCTGCGCTTGGTGTAGTTGTCGGCAACTTCGCCTTTCTCGACAACATCAAAGCCGAGGGCAGCGGCCATCTTCTTGAAGATGCCGCGCATACCCTTTTCGGGCTGCTCCTCCGCCTTTGCCACTCCGTCATCGGGCAGCGGGTCGTCCTCGTCGCTGTACTTGCCGACGCCGCCCATGGAAAAGCCGGTGATTTCGCCTTTCTGGACTTTCTCGAAAATATCCGGGTCGTCCACCTCGACAGTCATCATCCATGTGCCCTTCTTGATGGCCTGCTCTCCGACGCTCATATCGCAAGGCGCGACATAGCTCTCGACGACGGCCGCCTTTTCGAGCGGCTCGAACGAGTGCTGCACATCCACCTGATTGCCGTTCTTGGCGAACCAGTACGCGGCCTTGGTGATTTCCTGCTCCGTCATGTAATTGCCGTGGGCGTCCTCTGTGAGGGGCTCATAGACAATGCCGGTGATGTAGTGGCTATCAGCATCCGCGTTGACGATTCGGCCGTAAGAAGCAAAAGAGGCGGAGCCGTGCTCCGCCTTGGTGATAAGAAACTGTTTCTTGTTGGCCGCCTTGTCTACAAGGCTGACAAAAGAGATCTTTGCGTCTGTGATGGCGTATGCTTTCTCGATTTTGCTCATGGTTTTCTCACCTCCTCTCTACGCCCCTAGGTAGGGCGTCTAATGGTCGGCCATGCGTCCTTGCCGCTGCGCTCAAGGAGTGCAACGTCAAAGGGCTTGCGGCCTATATCCTCAAGCGATGAATAGAACCAAACGACCATATCATCGCACTGGGGCTCGTCTACGATGGAGAAGATGCGCCGGAGCTCGTCCTCCGGTGCGTCGGCCGGTGCTGCGCACCACTTGACGATGCGCAGCCTCCCGGGGAGCTGGTATCTCTCGACCCGCTCCACATGGTACTTAGGCTTGAAAAGGCGGCGAATAATCGCCGAAACGATGCGGTCAAGTGCTTTCCACATGGGGTTCCTCCTCCGGCATAATGATTTTGACGTTGGGGTTCTCAAGCAGAGCCTCAATCTCGGATAAATCGGCTCCGAATGCAATCCGTAATTCAAGCGTTGCGGGCTGTCCTGCGTCATGGTGCAGGGTGTACCCGTTTACGATGTTCGCCAGCTCGATGCCGTCGATTTTGAGAACAGGATGCTTTCCAACTCGGGCTTCGTCGATGGTAACTTTCACGTGTAGTCCTCCTCGTTGATGCCTGCGCGCGCCTTGTTCTGCGCGTCGAGCTCCTTCTCCCACTCGCCGTCGTCCTCCGCGATGGCCTGCGCTTGGAGGGCCTGCCGCTCCTCAAGGGAGAGGCCGAGCACCTCCTCACTAACTACCGGCTGCAAAAGGCAATGGCAGTTGACACTCTCTCTCGGCGGCAAGCAGACGTCTCGTGGGGTCATGGGGTAGTAGGTATTTCCGTCAGCTCCAATCAGGGTGAACGGCCGCCCTTTCGGGACGTGAACGCCGTCCATATCCACATGGTTCTGTCTCGGGTCGTTCCGGTACGCTCCGGTGTGTTTCCACATCTTCTCCTCGACGGCCGGGCTCTGGATGTAGCTTTCGAGCTGCGCATAACCATGCGCCCGGAGCACCTCCGTCAGGGCCACGCGCCGCGCGCGGTAGCCCGGGGAGCGGATGCCGCTGTCTGCAATGAGGTTTGCGACGTCGTTGATGCCTTTGCCGTCGTTCAGGCCCTTTTGCAGGACTGCCTCGATTTCGGTCTCAGTGTCCAGCTTCATAATGTCGGCGAGGTCGCTGCTCCAAGAGCTTATCCAATCGGTTGTCCGCTTGGTGAGCTTTGTGACGGTGAGCTCTGCATCCGTTTTCTGGACGTAAGCCTCAACATACGTCGGCATGATGGTGGAAAACTGAGTATGGAAAACGTCGAAAAGGTCCCGCGCCAGCTTGCTCTTGTTCTTAAACTTCGGCCAGTTGTCCTTGAAGAAAGTTTCAAGGTCGATGGCGTCCGCCAGCTCCTTGAGCAGGTCGTCGGCGTTGTCCTCGAGGAGCTTCGTCACGACCTCCTCGATTTCGTCCACGGTGTTCAGGCTCTCTTTTGCCTTGAGGTATCCCTCCATCGTGAGCTGCTCGTACAGGTCGTTTTCCGCCTTGGCGAGGTATGCGTCGATGGCCTTGATTAGGGGTCCGCAGCGTAAGCACTTCACTCCGCGTCGCCCTCCTCCTGTTTCATATCGACCAGCAGGCGACGGACCTCTTTCATCACGGCGACGAGCTCCGTCTCATTGGCGGCTGCTGCTTTCTGAATCTGGCCGTCGAGCTGTTCCTCCACGCTAGGCCCGCCCTGCTGGGCGTTCTGCGCGGGCTTTGCCTCCGTCTGTGTGTTTTCCTTACCAGCGTCAGAACCGCCATTCTGCGCCACGCTGGGGCCGTTTCCAGCCACGGTGATGGCTGCGGCCCGCTGCTGTGCGTTGGTAAACGCGAGCGGAATGTCGCCCCACTCCTCGGGGAAGTCCTCCGAGGTCTCGCCGAGGGCCTTGTACAGGACGCTCTTTGCCTTGTTCGGGGTGAGGCCGCCAGCGTTGTTGCAGACGGTCAGCAGCTTGTACAGGTCGTCCGGGTTGGAAACGTCCGGCGCGCGGAAGAACACCTCGACGTACTTGAACTGATAGCAGTTGAGCAGCCTGTTGTTGATGGCCCACGCCAGACGCCGCCGCTCCGGCTGGAATACCTGTTTCTCGGTCACTTCCATAGCGGTCTGCGCGGTGGCGCGGTTGAAGTCCGTCGTATATCCGGTGTACAGGTCCGGGAGCTGGAACGCGCTCTGCACTTTCCGCCTGTTGTTTTCGAGGTAGTCTTGGAAAAGCTCGTCCTTTTGCAGGATAGCTGCAAGGTCCTTGACCTCGACCTCCGGCCGGTTCTCGGCGTTGAATCCGGTGCGGTTGTCTGCCGCCTCCGTTTCCAGAACCATGAAACTGTGCTGGCCCGCCTCACCTCGGATGCCGTTCATGTACTCCTTGAGCTTTGCGAAACTATCGTCCGTCAGGCTGCCGCCCTTCACCATAATCAGCAACGGGGTGTGTCGGCCGTTCAGGAAATAGTTATTGTTGAGGCTCTCCGCTCTCCGGGCTCCGTCTACGGTAAGGATGGAACCAACCCACCGGACCTTGCCGTATGTTGCGGTCCCGATGGCGAACTCGATTATTTCGTTGGCGCGGCTCTTGAACTCGAGCTCGGTGACGTACTCTCCGCTCGTCGGGTCCATGATTCGCGGGTCTCCGAACTCCTTGTAGTAGACCGTCTTGCCGTTGACGGTCTGCTTGTACTTGCGGAACTTCCTCATGCGGTTCTCGGTGTGGTCCCGGTGGAAATACGTCACCTCGACGCGCGGGTCCAGCCTCCGGCTCTTTTCAACGCTGGGGGTGTCCTCGATGAACTCGAGCTGAATGACGTTCCCGTCCATGTCCCGGATGACCTCTGCGTAGGCGCAGCCGTAGGTTTCCCGGGCCTCCACGATGTCCTCAAAGAGCTCGTTGCTCTCCTGCTCCATGTTGAGCATCTCGACGACCTCTGTCGCCCGGTCCCACTCCGCTTTCATCTCCGGGGTTTCGTCCGCGTCTGCAAAGTCGTCTTTGTACCGGATGTCAATTCCGAATCCGGCGATGTTGGATTTGTAGGCCCGGATGCACTGCGGGAGTATAGTGCTTTCATCCACCATCTTGGAAAGCCCTCGGAGGTCAAACGGCGGTTTTGTCCAAATGCCTGCCGTGTACGCCTCCTCCGGCGAGATTTGCAGGGAGCCGTCTGCTTTGGCGATGGGCTTCATCCCGCCGCGCTGCTCCGGGTCGTCCGCTTTAACGATGCGGACGTTTACCCGCTGCTGGGCGGGCTGCTTCTTGTCGCTCACTTCTTAACGTCTCCTCTCCTCTTGGGTTTGACGGGCAGGCACAGCAGGAGGATGCAGTCGGCCTCGTCGGGCGAGTGCATCCCGCGCTTTTTCATGGCATCCTTGCTTTCCACGCGGATTTTGGCGTCGTCAGTCATGGAATACTTTCGTGTGGAAAGCTGGCCGACGAGGTCGTTATCGTTCGGGAGAATGAGCTGGACGGGCTTCTGTGCGCCATCCGGCGTCTGCGGTGCAAGTAGGTTCTTTACGACGCTCATCATGTAGGTGGTGCTGTCGTAGTAAAAGTCATGGTGTATGCGCTGGCCGAAGTAAACAGGAATAATATCCATCCACCAGAACCTCTCCGGCTGCTCGCGCTTTACGCGCCGCAGACGGTCCGTGACGCCGCCGCCGAGGCCGCTGTCGTCTATCTTGATGGGAATAGCCTTGTCGAACCGGTACTTTTCCATGAGCTTTAGGCCGAGCTCCATAATGTCGTCAGCCGTCTGCATAAGGTCCTGCCCGCTCTTGCGCTTGTAGAACATAGCCTTTTCGTCCACCTTGTACCCGATGACGGTGCGGTCGTCGCCGTAGCGGGCAACGTCGCAGCCGATGTCGATGCGGACAGGTTTTGCCGGTTCCGTCCATTCGGTCATAATGGATTTTTCGACGAGCGGCAGAGGGATGAAAACATCGTTCTCCTGCCGGGGGAACTCTCCGGCCACGCGGACGCGGAAAACGTCGGAATCCTCCCCGTACATCTGGATGATGGTTTTGACGAAGTCGTCCGAGACACGGCTGCTGTTCCGGCCGTCAACATGGAACGTGGTGTAGCTGCCTCTGTTCTTGTGGTGGCTGTCATAAAAAAAGCCAGACAGCTGTGTCGGGTTTCCGCACATGAGCAGCCGCGCTCCGGGTGTCGAAAGTGCGCCCAGCACCGGCTCGAACACCTTGTCGTCCACGCCGCTGGCCTCGTCGATGATGTAGAGGATGTCGTCAGCGTGGAATCCCTGCAGGGCGTCCGGCTTGCTGGCCGTTCGGGCTACTGCGAACCACTCCTCGGGGTACTGCTTCATGTAGACCTTTTCCTTTGTCCACATGAGCTCCCGCTCGAGGGCTTTATTGTTGCGCAGCCACTTGCTTATCTCCGCCCACAGAATATCGAATAGCTGATGCTGCGTCGGGGCTGTGCAAGGGATTTTGGGGAATGGCCGGGTTGACATAAACCAGATAACGGTCCACGCCTCGACCGCGCTCTTGCCGATGCCGTGGCCGCTGCGGACGCTCGTCATCTGGTTCTTTGCCACAGAATCCAATATGGCGCGCTGGTTCTTGTCCGGCGTAACGTGGAGCAGGTCCTCGACAAAATCAGCCGGGTGGTCTGCGTAGTACAGGATAGCCTCTTGGGTCATCATGTCTGTTCTCCTCGTTTCCGGTTCTCGTATGCGGCCGCGATTTCATCGGCGAGGGAGAGCGTGGTTTCCTCCTGCTCCTCCGCCGTCTTGCCTCCGGCCGTGACGCCTGCCTCCTCCATCCGGTTATCCCGCTCAAGCTCTGTGGCCTTGTCGAGGAACTGGATAATGTCCTTTGGCGTCATCGACCCGTCCGGCAGATTCTTGAGCTCCGCGAGGGCTTTCTCTTGGAGCTGCAAGGCAATGCCGATGTGGCGGGTCCTCATTTTTTTGTACTTTCGGAGTGCCTCTTGTCGGGCTACGTCATCCAAATGGTTGTCATACGCTCGGCAGCGTTCTCCCCACTTTTTCTCGCGGCTCCAACGCTTGATAAGCGTGTCACTCTTGGATAACTGTTCGGCAACGACCCGTAGGCTCCTGTTTGAGCCCATATCTCGGTAGATGGCAAATGCCTCGTAGGCCTGCGCGCTTTCGCCCGGTTGACGCTCCCAAAGGTCGTCTTTGGTCCTATTCGGCATTGTCCTCCTCTCCTCACTTTCAGCTCTGTCCCGGGCTGCGAGGCTCCGCGCCCGTAATCCAGAATAGGGTGCTTTCCGGTGCGATGCCGGAACTTCTAAACCACTGCATCGTCTTTGCCTCGTAGTGAGGATGCAGGCGAATGCCCCCCCATGTAGCCGCTGCGGACTTCTCATACACGAATCCGGGGCTGTGGAAAAGGTCGTGGTACTCAAACTCTCGGTCTGCGCCGTACTTTTTGAGGGTCTCATGGATGAATCCGCGCCGGTCCGGGGCCGTGGCTACGAGGTGCATCCTCTTGACCCGTTTCCCGTACCTGTGCAGTCCTATCATCACGCCGGTGGCGGTGATGCCGCTGCCGCAGGTCATCACGAGGTTTTCTATATCGTCCGGGAGGTTCTCTGTCTGCGCCGCAACTGCGGTTAGCAGCGTGTCGCCGTACCCGATGATATTGATGCCGTACTGGACAATAAAGCTGTTTTTCTGCGCCGCCAGCTCTTTTGCGCGGGCGTGTAAAATGCTGTGGCGGCCGGAACGTGCTGCGAGCACTATGGACGCCCCATATTTCATCGCCAGCCGGGGCATAGGCAGAGCCGCAACGCTCTCCCGGGTGGTTCCACCGTACACGATTCTGCACGGCATCCCGTTCGCCCGGGCAACCGCTGCGGTGATGGGTGCTTGCGGGGAGTGGATGCTGCAATACGTCAGCAGGCTCTTGTAGTCCTTCTTGACGCTGTTCACCAGCATCACGCATTGCCGGAGCTTTCCTCCGTTCACCTCTCCGGGGCCAAACGGGGCATAAAGGTCGTCCCGCTTGATGCGCAGCCCGTCTACCTCCTGAACCGGCGTCAGGCTGTACTCATTCATCCAGTCCAAACACCTTTCTGTGATAGTCGGTCTTTTTGGCGAGCTCCTCCTGCATCAGGCCGTAAAAGCTCTGTTTTGCAATTTTGCGCCCGCTGCCTGCGCTCTGGTTCAGCGTCTTGAACGGTCCGCCTGTTCCGACTTCTTTCATCTTTTCCGTCGGCTCCGGGTTCTTGCCGTTCATCAGCATACAGAGGTTATACTCGTTCGGCCGGAATCCGGGCAGGCCGTCGATGCCGCAGCAAGTCATGCTGTCGCCCATCGCGCGGAGCCGGTTCTCGCCGCTGTAGAATTTCAGGCCGTACCGATGGCACTCCGCCTTGATGGCTTCAAAATCGTGCCGGAGGCGGGGCAGCGGATAGCAGAAATCGCCGCCAATTTTCGTCATGCCGGGTTTGGCCTTGAAGAACTTCATGCCCTCCACGATGACGCCGTAGGCTCCCGCCTCCGCGATGCGAGGGATGTTCTTCATAACGTCATGGAACACCTCGGGCATATACGGCTGTATGCGGACGATGGTGCGCTGCACTCTGGCCGATACCGTCTTGAGGATGGCGAGCCGCTCCTCGTAGCTGGGCGTCCCGCGTTCGAGGCGGTCGTACTTGCTGCACACCATGCTGATTTGCAGCACACAGTTGCACTGTGCCAACAGGTCGAGGTACTCCGGGTCCGCAACGAGGCGGCCCTTTGTGCTCACCACAAACGGGTATTTCGTCTCCGCCAGCAGCTTGAGGCACTCGTAGCTGGCGCGAATCTGCTTTTCGACCGGCTGGAACGGGTCACTCATGCCGCCCCAGTGGATAGGGATGTTCCAGTCGCACCACTCCGTTTCGTTGCCGCGCTTGCCCTCAATAAAGGAGCGCAGGCCGTCTACGCTTTCGTCGCGTTCGATGTGGCTAATGTCGTTCTTCTTCTGTGCGAAGCAGTACCGGCAGCCGTGTGAGCAGCCGCGATAGGTGTCGAAACGCACAGGCAGGTTACAGAGAATAATCTGGCTCCCGCATTTGCAGCCCATTAAATCTCACCTCTAATCTTCTGGACGATGACGGCAACAAGGTCCTCTTTGCCGTTGTCCTTTATGTACTCTTTCAGGACGTCGCGGTCCTCCGCGCTGAACTTGAGCGAGATGTTGAACGTCTCCTCGATGCTCTTGAGCTCGCTGTCGAGGAAGTCGCCGTCTACGAGGGCGTCCACGTTGTTTTCGAGGGCCTCGATTTCGTACAGGTCGAATCCTGTCTCCGGGGCCGCGTCGCCGAGGCCGTCCAGCAGCTCCTTGAGCTTTACCTCGTCCCACTCGCCCGTCACTTTGTTCATGGCGATGTTGAGCTGCTTCTCTGCGGTCTCGTCGAGGTCAACAACAGATACGTCCGTCTCGGTGACGCCCTCATTCATAAGCACGGTGAGACGCTGGTGGCCGGACACGACACGGTTCGTGCGCTTGTTCCAGATTACCGGGACTACCACGCCGAACCTGTCAATGTTCCGCCTGAGCTTCTCGTACTCGTCATCGCCGGGCATAAGCTCAACGCGAGGGTTATACTCCGCGCGCTCCATGTCCGCGATTCTCTTTTTGATAATTTCCATCAGATAAGCCCCTTTGCCTTGTTCACGAGCAGCTGCGCCAGCTCAACCTTGCCTGCGGGGTTCTCGTCGATGTACTTGTCCATCGCCTCGTGAACCTCCTCGGGCAGGGTGAATGTCATGGTGTAGCTGTTCGGCTCGCTCTTTCCGGTGTCGGAGAAGTCCTCGTTCAGCAGGTCCTCGATGTGGTCGTATGTAACCTTGAGAGCATCGAGCTCCCAGTCCTCAAAGCCGGTGAGGGCCATTTCGCCCTGCTCTTTCAGCTCGTCCAGAATCGCGGTGAGCTTCTCGTTGTCCCACCGGCCGGAGATTTTGTTGAGTGAAACATTGAGGATGCGCTCCTCCTGCTCGTTGAGCTCGACCTCTACCACCTGTACCTCGGTGTAGCCTTTCTGCACCAGCACCTTGAGCCTCTGGTGGCCGCCTACGATGTTGCCGGTGGTCCGGTTCCATACGATGGGCTCAACATAGCCGAAGGTCTCAATGCTCCGGGCCAGCTTTTCGTACTGCTTGTCGCCCGGTGCGAGGTCCTTCCTCGGGTTGTAGTCCGCCGGATGGAGGTCGCTCACCGGCAGAGTGATAATTTTCATCTGCCGTTCCTCCTTGACCCGTTTCGGGTCGCTCCTGCGCATAAAAAAGAGGAGCCGCCCTGCGCAAGGCGGCTCCCGTCAAATAGGAGAAAAAATTATGGGTTTAGGGGATTTCTTTTTGCTGTTGGTATTCTACATTTTGTAGTTTAGCACTCGTACAGTGCCTTGTCAATGCCGTGTTTTTGCCCCAAAACGGGTCGTCCGTCTCGTGCCGTCAGGCTTTCTTGATGCCGTCAATGCCGAAAATCAGGGCGGAGAGTGTAGCGCAAGCCGCGTCCACATCCTTGTAGACCGTCCGCTTGTCGATTTTTTCCCGCTCCGCTACGGCCGTCGGTGAGAGCGGCCGGTCTCTCAGATAGAGGGCTTCGATGACGCGGTAGTGCCTCTGCTCGCCCTCGTCTACGCTGTTTTCGCAGACGACCTTGTAGATTCCGAGCATCCTGTTCACATGGCGCATGATAAGCTGCGTCCGGGCTGCCGACTTCATAATGCTCTCGACCTTGAGGTTCTCCTCGAGCAGCTCGTCCAGTGCCTCCACGATTTCCTCGACGCTCTCCTCTCCAGTGGCCGCGCTGGCCGCGTCGTATACTGCGTGGGAGCAGTTGGCGTTGAGCACGGTATAGTTCCGCAGCAGGAGCTTGGTATTGCGGAATCTCCGGTCGCTCCGGCCGTCCCGGAACTTCTTACGCTCCTGCTCCACGGCCTTGATGCTTGCCTCCGCTCCGAGGCGGGCAGCGTCCGTCACAGCGGCCTCGACGCTCTCCTGTATCTCTTTCCCTAAGATGGCCCGAACGGCAGCGACAGCCGCTTTTGCCGCCACCTCTGCGGCCATTATCACAATTTCCTGCTCAGTCATCGTGCTCCTCCTCTTTGTTTCCGTCCGGCAGTTCGTCGAGTGTGGCCCGGGCGATTTTTGCAAAGCGTTCGCAAACTTCCGCCACTTCGAGCGCGGAGACGCCGCATTTCTTCATGGCCTCTTTGAGCTTGCTTGCGCTGTCCTCCGTGATGGGAACGCCCATAAATGAGAATATCGGTTTTTCCATGTTCGGCTGTTCCCTCCGTATTTCGTTCACCAGCATAAAGCGTTCCGGCGTCGTCCAGTTCATAAAGCGGCTAAATCTGTACACGGCCGCGCGCCATTCTTCCGTCTCGGGCTGCGTCCCGTAGGGCATCCCACAAAACGCCGTGAGTACATCGCTCACGTTGGAAAGCGGGTTGATGTCGTACATCGTCGGGATTCCACGCAGTAGGTCCGGGGTAAATCCCGGGCCAAACCGCACGGCGTACTCATTGATGTCCGCCTCCGTGACGTAGTTCCTGCCGTATCGCTGCTTCATGCTGCGCCAGACCGTCCACGGGATTCTGTATACCCGCAGCCCGTCGAATGTGGCAACGATGAAGCAGTGCGCGCCGAGGGCTGTGTAAGAATCGAGCTTTTTGACCTGCTCCGGTAGTACGCGGTCTTTGTTTAGCCTGCCCGTCCCGGTGCTCTTTGCCTCGAACATCACCGCGCGGCCTCCGAGCATGACGCCTTTGAAATCCGGTTCCGCCTTTTTGGTATACACCGCGCGGAACTGCCCCGACTTGTTAGGCTGGCTCACCGGTTTCATCGGCTCCGGCGTCTTGCTTATGTCGGCTCGGCCCGTCTCTGTCAAAAGAGTGCATGAGGCTTCTATCTGTTCTTCCAGCCTCCCACCCTGCGCGCGGCTCCGTGCTCCCTGCAAGGCCCGGAGCGGGTCCTTTACCGGGCCGCTCATTCGAGGTAGCCCTGCTCTCGGGCGAACTCTGCGATTTTGTAGGCGGTCGCGCTTTTGATGCCCTTGCACTCTCCGGCGTCGAGCTGTTCGAGGAGCTGCGGCAGGGTCTTGCCCGGGGCCGGGGTCGATGCGCGCTGGGCCTCGGCTTCGGAGTAGCCGGTGTTGTAGGCCTCCTCCCGGATGTGGTCGATGTGCTCCACGAGCTTATCGTCGGTCATCTTGCGCAGCTTCACGGCGCGCTCATGTACATTCTTCTCCTCGCCGGTCATCCGGCAGTTCCTTTTCTTCACTGGGCTCCCTCTCTTTCCAGCCGCTTGCAGCGGCCATTCTCATAGGCCATGCACTTCTCGCCGATGCACTTGCCAAACCTGTCCTTGTAGCTCTCCGCCACACGGTCCTGCGCTGTGCGCCAGTGCTCTCGCGTGAGCTTGCGCATGAACGGGCAGAATCTTGTTTCTTTACTCATGCGCCATCTCCTCCTCAAGCATCTTGCACCGGCCGTTGTTGTAGGCCATGCACTTCTTTTCCGAGCACCAGCCGAAACGCTCCGTTGTAATCTCGGTCCGGCTAATCCACGAGTAGCTCACTTCCCGTTTCGTGCTTTTCTTGTACGGGCAAAACATACCATCATCGCTCATTGTGCTGTCTCCTATAAAACATTCATGTGAAGCGGCTGCCCGGTGGCAAGCTGCCGATGGACGAACTCGCGTTCGAAGCAGTTACTCACCATAACGAGGGCTCGCAGCTCTCCGGGGAGAATCTTGCTGTCGAGATAGAGCCGCTCAATTTCCGGCCCCCGCGCGTGGAGCTCCCGGATGGCCGCCTCTGCGTCCTCCCACTCGGTCAGGTCGTACAGCTCGCCGAGTGCCTTGTCGAACTCACTTTTTTCCGGCATTGTCGGCTCCCTTCCGCAGACATCTGGCCGCTGCACTCATAAGGTTGCTGTACGACTTTACCGTCATTCCCATAACGCTGTCTCCGATGCGGTAGCAGTAGGCATAATCGCCAAGTGTGTCAAGTTCCTCGGCAAGCTCCTCGGGCGTCGCATTCTCAAAATTCAGCGTATGGGTTTCTTCGTGCTCTCTGCACTCGGCCTCGCTGTAAAACTCCCGCCCGCAATGCTCGCAGGTGTAAATATCAATGTTCCGGTGATTCATCCTTGCCACCCTCCTGCTTTGCCGTCTCTTTGTCCAGATTATCCTTGAGCCGGTCGAGCTTGTCCCATACGATTTTCGTGATGTTTACCAGCTCACGGATGTTAAAAATCGCAAAGAGCTGCACCAGCATGATGAAAACATCAGCAATTTCCTCCTCGATGTTTGAGCACACTTCCTGCGTCTCCCGGTTGAACGGGGTGTCGTACTTGCGCTTGCACTCTTTGAACTTGCAAAGAGCTTTAGTGAGCTCCGACATTTCCTCCACAGCTTTGGTGAGCTGGGCGTCTTTGCCGTAAGTGCCGATGGCGCGTTCGATGGTCTGCAAGCCATCCGGCATAATCTCCGGGATGCGCGCGTCCTCGTAGTGCTTGAGCTTGTCGCGCAACGAGGCGAGAGCCCACGAGAGGGTGTAGTGCTCTGCCAGCAGGCCCTCGATGGTCTCCGGGCCGTCGAACAGGTGCTCGCACAGGGTCATGTCGAACTCCTCCGGCGTTCCCTCGGTGTCAATATCTGCGTTGTGCGCCTTGATAAGCTGCTTCATGTAGTCGTTGAGGCTGATGCTCCGGCTGGGCATCTGCACCCAGCCGTCCTCGCCGCGCACGAACAGGTTGAGAGCCTGCGAGTAATTCCCATCCGGGGTGTCGGTCGTCATTCTTCTCTGCGGAAACATAAATTTGTCCTCCAATTTTCAAATTTGATGGTTAAAGATTGAAATGCGCTTGAATCATTTTCAAGTTTCGGGGTTAGATTTTGCTTTATCGGTTCTGCTGTTCCACCTTTGGATGTCGTCTGGCGTGTCGAGAAAAAACATCCCGAATCCCAAAACGCAATCAGTCGTTTCAGGATGCTTCCAATGCGTAATGCCGATATTACTACTTATCGCTTCACCGGTTTCGGCATTGACGACCTCCCTTTTTTCTGCGATGCGGCACGGATTCGCTCCGCAAAACGGGCAGGGCAGGATTTCCACTTGTTTTTCTTTCATGTCTGCCCGTCCTCCGTGTATTTATTGTCGTAGAACATCCCGTCTTGCCCGATGGAAAAATCTTCATCTTCCCAGTATGCGCCGCAACCGTTTTCACAGGCCGCTACGCTCTCGCTTAGTTCTCCGCTTCTGGATACATAGCGGTTCGGAACTTTTCCGTCTTTTCGGATTGTGTAGTCCCGTGCGTTCTGGTAAAATTCTGAATAAATAATTTTCCCGCCACACCTCGGGCATCGGCCCCGAATTGCTCCTTTCACGCTTGTCCTCCCTCCTCCCGCAGGCCCTCGTCGATGACGCCGAGGTCGTAGCCGCTCTGGACGAACTTCATGCACAACTCGCGGCGGATGCCGTTGCCGAGGTAGGTGTAGATGTACTCCATGTCCTCCTGCGTGAAATTGGTGTCGAGCAGCTTATTGACGCCCTCGAGATGTTCCTTGCGCAAGGGTTTCGAGTAGCCCTTGCTTGCCAAGCGGGAACAATTCTCGATGATTGCGGCTTTGAACTCGTCCGGTGTGCAGCAGCGGGAAATGCTGACATAGGTGTTTGACCTCGGAACCAGAATGAGCTCCTTGTTCATGTTGACGTATGCTCTCGGGAACGCCCGCTGAATCTTCCCGCTCCACGGGGCTGCAAACGGGTCGAACCACGGCAGCATATAGCTGCGGAGCTCCTGCTGGCTGACTGCCGGGGTGTCCTGAATGTGGTCGATGCAGCACTCAATGGCCTCCCGTTCTGCGAGGCTGTCCGCCTCCTCGAGCCATCCGTTGAATACACGGACGATTTCCTCTGCGTTAATCGGTTTCATGTTGCTCCTCCGTTTCATCCTTCATCTTGAACCCGCAGACCGGGCAGAAGTTCCAGACCCAGCTGTCGAAATCGCTTTGCGAAATTTTGGCCTTGCAGTGGGTACAGCAAATCGCCGATTCCTCGTGACTGTTGTTTTCATCATCAACGATGATAAACTTCAACTCCTTGTCCTTCACCCACTTGGCATGACCGCGCAGGCTCTCTGGGTCGATGGCGGGAGCGTTCTGAACCATCTCCGCAATGACATCGGCCGCTCCGCTATGGCGTCCCAGTATAGAGCCGTTCGATAGGCTCATCGGGGCAATCTTTTTCAGCAGCACATCGCGGTCAATCACCGTCATACGGCACATCCTCCATTCTGAATCCACACATCGGGCAAAATGGCGTTTTGAGGCCACACGGGTTCACCTCTCCACATTCCGGGTTTGAGCAATGAGTTGCCGGTACACACCATGATCCGTTTTCCCCGGCACAGACATCATAGGAGCCGGGAATTTCCTCCCAGTGTGCCACAGGCCGCAGCGTCTTCGGGTCAATGGCAGGAGCTTCGTCCACGCTGTTCAGGGCATCCTTATAGCAGCATTCTTCAATAGTGAACGGATTACTGGCGCGAATGTTCATTTCAATGCGCTTGTGCAAAGCGTTCGCGTCAATCAATCTTACTTCTTCCATTTTTGATAGCCTCCTTTACAAGATTTAGAGCACGTTCTTTGAGTGGAACACACTGGCAGAGCATCCGCTTTCCTGCCTGTCTTAGTCTTACGCTGACGACTTCGATTTCGTCACACTCGCGGTGTTTCCTCCGCCCCGCTTCGTGCCCGAGGAACTCCGCCTCTTTTTGGTCGTCCGCCATTACCGCGACGCCGAAGTAGCAGGTGGAGTTCTCTGTCCTACCCTCAAGGAACACATCATACCTCGGCATCCGGTTCCTCCTCATATTGGTGGACATCGACGAAGATGGCTTTCTTCCACGGGAGCGCGTTGTACGCCGCCCGCGTTTCCTCCTCCGTCATGTTGTCCACGAGCTCCGGGTCATAGTGTTCACAGAGGACGTCGTTCATCTCTGAAATATCGTCCTCCCGGTAGTAGGTTCTCTCCCTGCCGATGACGAACTCCTGAACCGCGCTCTCTCCCCATGAGCCAAGCCAGCAGTAATACTCGTCGCCGCTGACAACATCCCCATCTACACAGGGGACGACTGGGAGCTCCGGGTTTGCCTGCATAAGCTCGATGAGCTGCGTGAGCTTTTCGCTCTGTTTCATGTCATTCCGTCCTTTCTTTTCCGGGGCTCCGCCCGGGTTGCTTTCTGCTCGGCAGCCTTGTGCCATACATAGGCCGCAACAACTATTACTGACAAGGCGACGGCCGCAAAGGAAAGCCAGTAAGTTAAGATTTCCAGCAGGTCGTCAAGCTCTAAAAGAACCTCGTACATAGTCACCACTCCTTTACCTGAATTTCTTCTTGAAACTGCGCACGATGGCCCGGTGCGTCCACCTACGGCAGTAGGGGTTTCGGACGCTCCCGTCGTACTCCTGTTTCATCTTCTGGTATGCTGCCTTGTTCTCCGCATACCGTTCGCAATGGTCGTGGCATCCCGGGTGTCTGTCCGGGCACTCTTTCGGGCAGATAGTCATAAGCCGAGCATAACACTGGCCCGTTTCCGGGCGGCCGTCATGGTTTCGTCGTACTTCGCTGCGCTGTATACCGCGAGCGGGGCCACTGCCCGGGCTGCTCTGGCCCTCCTGAATATCTCCGAGTAGACAGCGGCCGTCTCGTATACGCTGGGGCCTCTGCCCGGGGTCGAAAGCATCCCCTTACGGTCGTCGGTGTCAGTGACGCGGAGGTCCTCTTTGAGGGCGTCCTGTACGCATCTGCGCAGACGGTCGAGGGCGAGGTCCTTATCCTCTTTTCCCCACTCGAGGTACTGCTTGTAGTTGTTCATGGAGTTCTGCTTGAGGCGCGCCAGTCGGTCTTTCCCGTAGCCGAACGTCTCGTGACAGGTGGCCGCCATAACAAGCCACGCGATTTCTGCGCCCTGATTGCTCGCCATGCGGAGCTGCTCCTCCCTGCGTCCTCTCGGTGCTCGGTCAACCGGCAGCCGGACCTCAAAATCACAGATGCCTTTGAGGTTCTCCCTCATGGCGTCCGTTGCGTTCTTGCTGCTGCCGTAGAGGATGGCCGTCTGGTATTTTTTCTCAAAAGCGTCCATCTCGTTACACGCCCGCAGGAGGCGGGACGCGCCAATGCCGTCGTCTTGGTGCATGGAAACGACGATGCACCACATAAAGAGCTGGGCGGAGCGGTCGCGCTGGTCCTCGCGCTCCTGCCGGATGTTGTGTGTAAGCACTTTCATCACCCGGCCCTCCTCACGTCGTATAGCAACGCTTGGCCGGGTTCCATGTGAGCTTTGGGATTCTCCGGCCGCAAACGCAGGAGAACTTCTCGTTTTCGATTTCGGCGTCCTCGACGTTCGTCCGGCCGTAGCTCACTTTCTTGCAGTCCGGGCAGGTGAACTCGAACCGCGCCAGCGCGTCCAGTGGGATTTTCGCGCCGCACTTCCGGCACTCGTTGGTCGTTTGCGGTTCGCGCAAGAACTGCACAAACTCGTTCTTGCACTTCGGGCAGCGCAGGAGCATGAGGCCCTTTGCGCCGACAGGCGGGAGCCAACTTACCGGCTTCTCGGGGGGGGCTTTCTTATCATCCGAGGAAACTACCGGGGCTGCCTGCTGCGGCTCGTTGGGGACGTTCTTTTTCGCCTCCGGTGCGCTGTCGCCGTCGTACAGCGTCGTGGTCTTGGCGATGGTCTCGAGCGTTTTGAGCGCGGTTTCGAGCTCTGCGGGGCTCTTGCCGGTCAGCGTGACGCTGACATCCGGTTCTCCCTGAAACTTGAAAATTTCCATCGAGACTTCAAACTTCGTACTTGCCATGTTGGTTATTCCTCCTGCTTCTTTTCTTTCAGCTTGTTTGATGGGTCGAACTTCCTGCCATCCTCGACGCCGCGCCATGCTGCGTCGAGCTCTCCAACCGTCTTTGGCTGGGGCGTCTTTTTGAACTCTTTCGGCAGTCCAATCTTTTCGAGCTCGTCTTTGACCTCTTTCGGAACTTTCAGCACAAGGCCGTATTCTTGATTTTCCTCATTCTGCCTTGTGAACGCTTCGTATACGCCTCTGGCGAACCCATAACCGTAGGAATCACAGATTTTTTCAATCTCCTGCGGTGTGTAATAGTCCCGGTGCTGTTTGCGGAGCTTCTTCTGCTCCGATTTAACGCACCGGACCGCATACCGGAATATCTTTACGCAGATTTCAAAATCGCCCTCTAAACCGATGAATCCGACGTGCCAAACGGTTGTTTTTGCGCTAATCTTGCATCGAAACGCTGAGCAGCAGTAGTTTTCTCCAATAATGATTGAGAGCGGGTCCATCCACGAGTTTGCTTTCTTGGAAAACGTCTCGCCGATGGCTCGTTTTATGACCGCCGTGTTCCGTTCCTCGAGGTCCCTCTCGGTGAGCTTGTGCTCCGCCATGAGCTTGCGGGCCTTGAGCAGGGCGAGCTTTGCCTCCTCCGGTTCCGGGCTCTTTGCAAGGGCAAGGAGCTTGCGGATTTTGTCCTTGTAGTCCATCAGACTTCTACCTCCTGCGCGATGCACCCCAGTAGCTTACAACGTGTAAGCATCATCCTCTCTAGCGAGGACTGGTACTTCTGAACCGGCTCCGCAGAGCCCTCAAAACACCGTCCTGCGTACCGCCATGTTCCGCCCCGTCGCTTGAACGTAAGGTAGGTCGGCTGCCAGCGTCCGTTGACGTCCTTTGCGGTGCTGATTTCTCCGCCCACCTGCAACAGGCCTGCGCGGTTTGTGCGTGGCGGTAAGACGTCAAGAAAGTAGCCAATCAGGTCCTCGTCTACCTCGTCGCCCGGTTCGAGATAGTCCTCTGCGGTCGGGAGGCCGCTCTCAAACCATTTTCCGAGCGTCTTGAGGCCGGTTCCTGCGCACTCTGCGCGCCGTCTCTCGACTTCGTTGGCAATTAACGCCATCTGTGTGTCGCTCAAAAAAATGTCGCTGCCGTCGTCGAGACGGAGATAAACGACGCCCGCCTCTAGGAGTGTTACAGGGAGGTCGAGGTATGTCGTTGCCGCTCCGCTCCTGTCAACTACCGGGATGCAGATGCGCTCGCGGGCGGCTCGTCCGCCCTTGTGGTAAAGTATCCTGTCGAATGCGTACCTGCGGCAGTCACATTTCTCGGCGCAATATTTGACCGTGTCGTCCGGCCACAGGCCGATAATCATAAGTCGCTTCATGCTGTCCTCCTCAAACGTAATCGGCGTACCGGGTGCCGATGTTCTGCACCCACTCTTTGTCCAGCTTGTCGAGGTAGGTACTCCACGCCTCCTCGTAACTGTTCCACCACCATTTCCGGCTCTTGAGTGCAACAATAAGCTGCTGCCGAGGCTTCATAACAAACTTGATGTACGCCCGGTCCCCCATCGTGTAGGCGACGAGGTTCTCGTCCTCGAAAAACTTCTGCCGGTTCAGGTTTGCGAGTTTGCCCTCTTTCCCGGCCGCGTAGAGCTTGGCGATGACGCTGTTCTTGCGCCAGCGGTACTTTTCATGGAGCTTCTCGTAATACTCCATGAAAAGCTCCGGGTCCTTGTTGGCGAGCTCGCACAGGCTCGCGGTAGGATTAAGCGTCGGCCGCTCGATGCAGAATTTGATGTCATCGACCAGCCGCGCAATCTCCTTTGCGTCCTTGTCCTCGATGCGGCCCTGCCAGACTTGCTCCTGCAGGCCGTTGAACCACTCCACGAACTCAGAGGAAAGGCGGAGAATGGTGTCGCTGTGGTCCAGCTTCTTTGCGTTGTACCGCGCCGGTCCTGCGACGGCGACGCTCACATGGGCTGCCTCGTGCCGGAGCTGCTCGCTCCACCGGGTATAAATCTGGTCCACGATTTTCTGCTTGCGGCTGTCCGGGATGTTCCAGCTCATAACTTTCTGGCAGTATACCTCGTACTCGTGGGCCGAAATGTCGCCGCGCTGACCGCCCATACTGTTGCTGTTCGCCCGATGAATGAGGCTCTTGTCCAGTTCCTTGATTTTCACGTCACTCATGGCCGTCCTCCTCCGGTGTCAGCACCAGCTCGTAGTCCGAGACCTGCTGCGGGTCGAGCGGTGCGGTGTACTCGATGTAGCCCCACGCAGGCCGGTCAATGTCCTTGCAATACGTCCGCCCCTCCTCGAAGTTGACGATTGTGGTAATGCTCTCTCCGGGCTGTTTCGGGAACGGGATGCCGCCCACCATCAGCGGGCGGAGGGTGCTGTAATACCTGTAAGTCATAATTTTCTTTCTGCCTCCTGTAATTCAAATGCGAGCTCGTCAAGTTCTTTTTGGATGTCCTCTGCGTCTTTGGCCAGCCTCCGCGCGCCCGGAACATCCTGTCTGCCGTTCGCCCTCGCCTCAACCCACATTTCGATGTGCTCATCCGGGTCAAAGTCATCCGAATAATTCAGAATCTCGTCCGGGAAGTTCTCGACATCCACGCAGACTAAGAAATCTTCTCCAGCCGGTGACCACCACTCGAGCTCCACGCGGCCGTCGTCGGTGTAGCCGCTGACGCTCCACTCGCGCTTCTCGAGAATATCCAAATACTCCTGTCTCAATTCAGGCATTTCGTCTGCCTCCTCCTGCTCTGTAATCGACCCATGCCATTGTGATGACCGTCGAGACCTCCCGCAGGCGGCTTATGATGGCCCTGGCTTTCGTGCCGTCGCCGCCTTTCGGGGTGAGGGCTCGCACCAGCTCGTCGGCGTTGTAGTTCGTCGTGATGATGGTCGGCTTCATATCCTCGTACCGGTCGTTGAGAATGGAGTACAGGGTACTCACGCTCCATTCTGTGCACTGTTCCTTTCCGAGGTCATCCACAATGAGCAAATCGACCGTTTTGTACGCCTTGAGTATCTCGTACTCGGTGGCATCTCCGCTGTCGAAAGCCTCCTTAATGTCGGCCAGCAGGTCGCCGGACGTCTTGCAGACGACCGGGACGCCGCAGCCTATGAGCTGCAATGCGATGGCCGCTGCGAGGTGCGTTTTGCCGGTCCCGTAGGTTCCCTCTATATAGAGGCCCTCGCCGCGCTCTGCGCGCTGTGGAAAGCTATCTGCATAGGTTTTGGCCGTGTCGTAGCACCGCTTCCGCTCCGGGGTGTCCCGGATGAAGTTGGTGAACGTCCGCTGCTGGAAGCGTTTCTTGATGCCGCTCCTGCCGAGCAGTCTCTCGATTTTGGCGCGCCGTTTGGCCTGCGCCGCCTCTTTCTCGGCCTCCGCCTTTTGTCTGGCCTCCTCCGCGTCCGCCTCCGCCCACTTCGCCTTTGCTCGGTCACAGGTGCATCTCTGCGGGAACGGGGCGAACATCAGGACCGTTCGTCCCATCACGAGAGCCTCGTGGTACAGTTTCCGGCCGCAGAACTCGCACTCGACCGGCTCCGGGATTTCGCGCTGGCAGTTGTAACCACCAGCCAAAATATCCTTGCTTGTCGGCCGTCGGTGCTGTGTGGTCTCAGCCGAACGAGCCGAATCCGCCGGACGGAGTGAATCCAGCATAGCCGTCATCGTTTCCACGCTGCTCACCTCCTGTGTAGTCGTTCATGTAGCCTTTTGCATTAAGCCAGCTTGCCGGGTTTGGCGTGAATTGCCGCTCCCTGAACCGGCTGTCATATTTCTTTGCGGCCTCAACCGCCGCGATGATTCTGTCGGTCGCCGCGTCGTCCGGCTCCGGGTTGATTTTGGCCCACGCCCGCTCTGCCGTGGCCCGGTCCACCTTCTTCGGATAGGCCGCGTAGAAGCGGTCAAACCGTTCGGCCTGCTCCGCCGAGAGGCTCCCGGCTTTACGCCGGGGAGCTTTCGGTTTGTCGTGCTCCTCCGGCGCAGGCTCCGGTACGGCCGGTGGCGTTCCCTCCGCCTCTGTGGCCACTGCGGGCTCCTGTGCAGGGCTTTCCGCCCTGCGGCCGGGAAAGTTATCGACCGACGGTTTCGTCGGTGCTGCGGTGCGCTTGGAGTAAAGCTGGCGGAGGTTCTCGAGGAGGGACTGCACCCATATAACGCGGCAGTTCTCCCACAGTTCCTTGTCCACCTTTCCCATAGAGGCGAGCGTATTCAGGATGGCCTCCGCCGTTTCGGCCGTAACTCCTGTGACCGCGAGCAGGTACTCCCAGCCCATTTTGTCCCAGCAGTCGTAATACTGTCCGTCTGCCGCGCAAAGAAGTTCGAGCAGCTTAAACCAAAAGGCATACCCGTCGTTTCCCCAGTTCTTCTCGAGGATGAACTTTGTCCGGCTCTTTTCCCCGACGTAATGGGGGAAGTAGTCGGCGGTCTGCCTGTTGCTTCTTCCCAAGTCTCGCACCTCCTTTCTGCTGGTGATTTCAAGAGTAGATGACCTTGCTGCCCTCTGCCGTCTTTACGACGTCCACGGACTGTGGGAAACGAGCTTTCATCTCCGGGTCATGGGTGATAGCCATAATCTTGAGCGAGGAATACCGCTTCTGGATGGCCTCGAGTGCGTCGCAGTAGGCTTGTACGCCCTTGTCGTCGAGGAACGGCGGCTCGTCAATGAACAGGAATCCGAGCTGCACTCCTGCGGTGCTGCTCTTGAGCTCCGCCAGTGCAAGGATGACCGAGAGGGCCGCCTTAACGCGCTCGCCGCCGGAGCGGCTCATATAGGGCAGAGCTCCGGTCGCCGCGTCGTTCACAATGATGTCCAGCGCGGTGACCTCTTTCTTGCTGTTGCTCTTGAGGGTCTTTTCCATGCGCATCTCGATGCTCATGTGTCCGCCAGACATCTGGCCGATGATGCTCGTCGCGGTCGCCTCGAACAGCGGGACGATGCTGCGGACGATGTTATGCGGGATGCCGTCCTGAGAGAAAGCCCGCTTGAGCTCCTCGTAGCCCGCTGCAAGCTGGCCCTGTTCCGTCGCCTGACGGCGAAGGACTTCGAGCTTTGCCTCTGCCGTCTCGATTTCTTCCATCTGCCTGCGGCTGTGTCCGGCCTGCTGGTCCAGCTCTTCAATACGGATATTGTCCACCGTGAGGGCTGCATCCGCCTCCGCGTACTGCTCCTTGAGTTCGTCAACATCAGCCTGCGCCTTTGCGAGGGTCAGAATCTCCGCATTGATGCCATCAATCGCCGTCCGGGTCTTTTCTGCGTAGGTCAGGAGCTCCGTGAGGCGGGTCTGCGCTGCGCTCTTTTTAGCCTCCGCTGCCGGGAGCAGCTTTTCCAGCTCGATGTATTTCTTAACGTCCGAGAGCTGCGCCTCAATGCTGGCGAGCTCCGCTGCGTTCTGCCGGAGCTTTTTCAGCTCGTCCTCAACGACGAAACGGTCTGCCTCGAGGCTCTCGATATTGGCCGGAATGGTTTCAAGCTCCTCGTCGATGGCCTTGATGCGCTCTTTAACTTCCGCGAGGCGTTCTTTCTGCGCCGTCAGCTTTGCGAACCGCTCCGAGGCTTTCCGCAGGTCTGCAACGAGGAAACGCTGGGCCTGCAAATCCTTGCGGCAGTTGAGGCCCGTTGCCTTTTTCTTTGCGGCCTGATACTCAGCGTCGAGCTGCTCGGCGCGCTCCTCGGCCTGCTGCCGGTAGGTTTCCAGTTCCGTCTCGGCCGCAGGCAGTTTCTTTTTCGCCTCCACTGCATCCTGCAGGAAACGGCATTCCGGGTTCTCGACCGGGCAGCCGCAGGTCTCGAGCATGATGGCCCGGGAGCGGATATGTGTGACCTCGTTCTCTTTTATGTCGAGCCAAGACTGTATCCGCGCGGTTTCTGCGTTCTTAGTTTGGAGCAGCTTCATGGCCTCTTGGTCTGCTGCGAGATACTGCTCGTCCTGTTCTTCCAGCGCGGTGAGCCGTTCGCTCGCTCCTGCGAGGTCTGCCGCTTTCCGCTCGAGCTCGTCATAGTCCGCGAGGGCCTGCTCATAGCTCCAACACGTTGCCTGTGCAGAAAGTTTTTCGGCCTCGAGACTGCCTTTCTTTTTCCGCTGGGCAGAGAGCGCGGCCATAACGTCCCGCAGCTTTTCTTCCTTGGGCTGAATCAGGGCCGCCGTTCCCAGCAGCTCCTCCCGCCGTGCGGAAAGTTTTCCGTAGCTCCGACTGCCTGCCTCTACCTCCTCGCGCTTATCGAGGAGAGCCTGCGCATCGGAAATCTGCGCTCTACAAACAGCCTGCGCGCTGGCGTTCGCGTTCTTCTCCGCAATCCAAGAGCCGAGCTCGCTGGCGAGTTTTTCCGACCGCTTCTGTGCCTGCTTGGCAATGTCGAGCTTTGTCTGCGCCTCGCTCATGGCCTTTGTGTGGATGGCCCTGTCTGCTACCGCGCTGGCCTTTTCGACGGCCGTCTTGTTCATGGCCGCCTCGACCGTTGCCTTGTCCGGCATCGTCCGCCCGGTCTCCTCCTGCAAATCCGCGATGCGCCGGAGCTCCCGGTTGGCGTCTGCTGCCCGGTTGGCCGCCATGCTCTCCATGCGGTCATAAATGCCGAGACCGAGGATGTTGCCGAGAATTGCCATGCGGTCCGCCTTGTCGGCCTGTAAAAAGAGGCCGTACTGGTCCTGCATGATAAGCCCAGTCGCCTTGAGCGTCAGGCTGTCCATGCCGATGGTGTTCTCGATGATGGCCTGCGTATCGCGGTATTTCTCCGCGCTGCGGTTCTGCCAGCTCTCGTCCACATACTCGGAGAGATTCAGCGTCGCCTTGCCGCTCTTTGTGCGGGTACGGGTCACGCGGTACAGCTTGTCTCCGAGGTAGAATGTAAACTTGATGGAGCCGCTGCGGGCATCCGGGTCGTTGCAAATCCAGCCCGTGAGGTCGCCCTCCCGGGGCTCCTCGAAAAGGGCGTCCAGCATAGCGTCCATAAACAGGCTGGACTTACCTGCGCCGTTCTCGCCGTTGATGGTGGCAAAGGAAATGCCGTCGTAGCTGAACAGCTCGTCGCGGTAGTTGCGGTAGTTCTTGACCTCAATCTCCACCGGCATAAACACGCCGGTCGGGGTCTCAAGGCGGCCTTTTTCCATTGCCTCCGAGATAATCGGACGGGCCAGTTCAATGATGCGCCGGGCGTCCTCCGGGCTCTTTTCCTTTTCGGCGAGGTACTCCGCGAGGTTCTGCTCCGGGCTGTTGTCGCCGTGGAGCTCGTCGCGGTTCACACTTGTCGTGATTTCCTCCGGCGTGATTTCGGAGACGTAGAACACGCCGCCGTCATAGAGCCTTTTCTCGAGGACGGCTTTGTTGAAAGCCTTGTTTGTCTCGTCCGAACAGGTATAGAGAACGCGGACGATTTTCCCCTTGAGGCGGTCAGGTACAACAACTCGCTCTGCACTCAGCATTGCGCGGACGTCGTCCTCTCCGAGGCGGATAGTCTCGAACTCCCGGTAGGGCGTTTCGACGTACTCGCTCCATGCCTCCCCGTCGTCGTCGATGTCGTGAATATAAAAGCCTCGCGGCTGATTCTCGTCGTTGAAGTTGAGGCCGGTAATGCTGCCGCAGTAGAACACCGCGCGGCCTGCCTCCGGGAGCTGCTGCGGCCGGTGGATGTGGCCCAGTGCCACGAGGTCGAAGTCTGCGGCTTTCAGGGTGTCGGGGTAGATGACGGGCTCGAACTGTGCAAATAGCGCAGTCTGGCCGCTCTCCATGTTGCATCCCGGGACGGTGAAGTGCGTAGAAAGAATGCTCGTCACGCCGGGCTCGCACTGAGCCTTGAGGCCGAGTACAACCTTTGCCAGCTCGTCCGTGAACACCTGCGTTTCCTCCTCTCGAGAGAGGCCCGGGTGCGTTGCCCGGTGTACGCCACGGTCAAAGCCCGGAATGCAGGCCACATCTACGCGCTGCCCGTGGTAGGTGTGGATGTGGAGCACCTCCGGCTCCGTTACGACGCTGACCGAATCATCGCCGTAAAAAGCCGTCGTCAACATCTCGAACTGCTCCTCGCTGTCGTGGTTCGGAGTGCCACGCAGCACGACTGTCGTGGCAACGTTGGAAAGCCGCCGGATATGGTCGATGGCCGTCCGGCTCTCGCGGAGGCCTCTGTCCGACCACACACGGGCCTGATGGAAGATGTCGCCGGAAACAACGATAAGGTCCGGCCGGTGCTCCTCTGCGTGCATCGCCTGAAAATCGAGACAGCGGCAGATGTCCTGAAAGCGGGCGTTCTGACCGTTGACCTCCGGCCCGGGGAAACTGCCGATGTGCCAGTCTCCGGTGTGCAATACTTTCAGCATCACATATCCTCCTTGAGCAACTCCTTGATGATGTCGTCGAGCTTGCCGCGCCGCGCTGCATCTGCGCGAGACTTCGCGCCCTGAATATTCCGCATTTCATCTTCGGTCGGAACCTGCGCAGAGCCCTTGTGGCCGGAGCTGATGCTGAACGAAATGTAGTCCAGCGCGAGCTTTGCAAGTTCGGTGCGGTCCGGGCTGCGGAACGTCCCGATGGAGCGGCTGAATCGCGCGCCGTTCGTGATAAGGATGGTCGCGCAGAGCCGTGTTTCACGAGGGAGCGTTTCGCTCTCTTTGACCTCAAACATCACCACGTTGTCCGAATTGACGGCGACCATGCCGTCCTGCGAAAGAATCATCATAATCATTTCCTCCATGTATGGTTTCTCTGGCAGTCGCGGCAATAAGCCACTCCGCCGAAATGCTTGCGGCTGTACTCTGCTACGTCGAGGCCAATCTGCTTACCGCAGTCTGCGCAGAACTCGCTGTCGCCGTTCCGACCCTGCTGCCGGTCGCTCTGCGCGGGCCGCTGCTGGCGAGGCTGCTGCGCCGGTCTCTCGGGCGGCTGCTCCTGCTGGGGCTGCTCCTGACCGACCTCAAAATCCGGCTCCGGCTGCAAATAGCCGTCGTCGTCATCATCCACATAGACCGTGTGGCTGGTTTTCGGGCGGCTGCCGTACAGGTCATTCGCCGCGCCAAACATAGACTTTACCGCCTCCTCACGGACGGTCGGATTGTCAAGGTTCGGGACGAGGTATGCCACAACAAAGGGCTTTCCGAACTCCTCGATAAGGTAACTGGACTTAATCTGCATCGCGGTGCGGAGGGCGCGGTTGAGAGCCTTGCTCTCGCACATCTCGCTGCGGAACTTCATAAATTCTGCCCGCTGCTTCTCTGTCATCCCGGCCGTCACATCATCCACCGCAATTTCCTTATGGGCGACGATGGTGACGTTCTCGCCGGTGAGCTGCGGGACGCTGATTCGGACCTCGTGCTTGACGTCCTTGTTGGGGCAGCCTCCGCAGCGAATCGGCTTTCCGATGCTGCGGTTGACCTCCGCGCACTTCTGGCAGGTGGACGGGACGACCGGGCGGCTGGAAAGAATCTTGATGCCTGCGGCCCGCATGAGCTTGGTGAGACCCTTTTTGGTGAGGGCGTACTTGGCCGGGGTCGCTTTGTGGACGTACCCCTTGCTGTCGCGCCACTCGTCCTTGGCTTTCTCCATCTCATAGATTTCGCCGTCATTGAGGTCGGTGCTGATTTTCACGGAGTTCATCACCGGCTTTTGGATGTCGGCAATCTCCGTCACGGTCTGCATCGGGACGAGGAGGTTGTACTGCGCGGGCGGGTACTGCTGCGCAATGGTGAGCGCAGCGTGTTTGTTTTGTTCGTTCATGGTTCACGCTCCTGTTGACTTTTGGTGTGGAGCGAGATACAATAGGCTTGTCCGACAAGAGGGTCGCGCTTTCGAGCGCGGCTCTTTTTTTATGCCTGTGTATCCGGCTCCTGCTGCTCTGCCGCTGCTGCGGCCTCCTGCTCGTCCAGCTCCTTGAGCAACTGGGTGATGGTCTTGCCCGTTTCCTTGCGGCAGCAGGTCGAGCCCATACCGACGCGACGGGCGGCCGCGCTGCGCAGCTTGCGCGAGCATCTGCCGCAGAGGCAGAAAAGGTTCTGTTCAGCCATGTGGTTCACCTCCTTTCAGTGGTCCTTGAGCATCTTGAAAAATGCGTTGTTGATGATGTGGAACGCCAGCAGGGTGACGCCCAGTACGATAAGCCACTCGCCTCCGAAAGCGTAGTAGCCGCGCGCTGCGTAACTGGCCGGGACCAGTGCCAGCGCGGCGATGAATCCGCAGATACCGGCCGCGAGGACCTCTGCAATCCAGATAGCCGCAATGAGCAATGCTCTGTGAATCTTCCAGTTCATTTACTGCTCCTTTCTCTTGAGGCTCTGCGCCGTCTCGAGGACTGCGCGGCTGTACTTGCTGCTGTGCCGGCCCTTGCTCCACGCGGCTTTCATGCCGCTGTCGCCCATGTTGTAAGCCATGAGGGCTTTATCCGGGTCGTCGTACTTCTGGAACGCCTGCCCGAGGATGTAGATGCCTGCCTCGATGTTCTGCTCCGGGTCCATCACGTCCGTAATGCCGAGTTCCTCGTAGAGCCAGCGGTGGTTGCAGACGTTAATCTGCATGAGGCCGAAGTCTCCGGTGTCGCTGACCGCGTCCGGCTTGTAGCTGCTCTCCCGCTCGATGACGGCGAGGGCGATTTCAAACGGGACGCCCTGCCGTTCCGCCTGCTCCCGGACGTACCGTTGCAGCTCGTCGCTCATCGGTACGTCGTAGAGGAGCTCCGGCTCCTGTTCGGCCTCTGGCTGCACCTCCATGTAGGCGAGCGTCACATATTCCGTTACCGGTGCTGCAGCTGTCTGCTGTGCGAGGTTTGCTGCGGCCGTCGTCGCGCAGGAGTAAGCCGCAATGAGCGCGGTGACTGTGCAGAAAAACGCAACGGCCGCAATCTCCATCTTTCTTTTAAGCGCATCCATAATCAGGTGTGGCGGCTGCCGTGAGCGAGCCGACCGTCCTCCGTGCGACGCGGTCGAGGATTTCCTTGACCTCTCCGCTCGTCCGGGTCCGGCAGAAGTCGTCGCAAATCTTGATTCGGGTGTTCCCGATGGTGAAGTCCTCTACGACGTTCCCGCTCTGCTTCGCCTCCAACACTTTTTACACCTCCTGTTTTCCGAATTGCTTTCTATAAATGAGCTTCAAGGTCTGAGCCTTGTTCGTTATCTCGTCGAGTACCTCGAGGTACTGCTCCATGCGCGGCTTTTCGCTCGCGTCGATGACGCCGTCGGCCGCGATGTCGATGATTCCGTCCTTGACCTCCGGCAACGACTTCATTGCCGAAATGAGCTGTAATGTGACCCGCTCGAGCTCTTCCAGCTCAATCGGTGAAATTGTCCCGATGCCGAGCGGGCAGAGGTGCGAGCAGAAATGGTTTTGCAGCTCCGGCGCGTTGTAGGTGTCCGACAGCATCAGGACCTCCTCCGGGTGCGGGTTGATGGTTCCGAGCTCGATGTTGGCGAGCCGCGTCCGGTCGATGCCGGTCACCTCTGACGCACCCTCTCTGCTGCCTAACCGGTCGTTCCACGATGCCGCCGCGATTCGTGCCTTGTAAAACACGTTGTCAGCGGCTTTCGTCGCCATTTTGGGCATTTATCCTGCGCCTCCTTTCGATTAAAATATTTACAGGGAAACGCCAAATGTTCGTTTTTGGCGTCACGATTTTGCATCAATGACGCGAAACGGGTCGCTTCGGGTTAAAAAAAAGGTCGTCGTAGGGATAGCCGAGGGCCTGCTTGATTTTCAGGCTCAGCTTGAGGGACGGGTTCTTGTCGCCGCTCTCAATCTGTGCGTAGTGGCTCCGGCTCACGCCCAGCCGCTCGCTGAAAGTCTGCTGGGTGTAGCCTGCGCCCTCCCGGAGCGTTTGCAGCTTTTTCCGCATCCTGCCTGTTTCCTCCTTTCTGTGTGACCCTTTCTGGGTCTTTCTGTGGTTTATTATAGTCCCTAATTGGGTCAAAGTCAAGTTTTTTTCAAAAATTTCTGCTTTTTGTGACGCAATTAGCGTCATTTGTCCCCGTGAGGGGATTTTTGTGATACAATATAAAAGTCTTAGGGAGGTACGTCTGTATGGATAAGTTTTCTGAACGGTTGGTCGCGCTCCGCAAGGAGAAAGATTTGACGCAGGCCGAGTTTGCCCGCCTCTGCGGTAAGCAGCGCACTACGGTCTCCGGCTACGAGACCGAGGGCAAGGAGCCCGATTTCGCCCTGCTCTGCCAGATGGCAGACTATTTCGGCGTAACCACCGACTATCTGCTGGGCCGCGAGGACGAGCGCGCACACGGTAACGAGGCGTTCCGCCGAGACAACGTGAGCTTCAAGCGCAGATATGACGCCCTCCCGCAGGAGCTCCGCACGGTCGTCTCCTCGACGTTCGATTCTGTGTATGTGCTACTCTCCCGGTGCATGAACGCACGGGACGCTGCGGAGCTGACCCTGTACCGCGAGCTGTTCTCCGAGCTTCAAACCGGACGCGGCGAGATAAAGAGCATCCTCGCGGATTGCGGGGGAGACCTGGCAGGTGCTTTCCCGCAGATTATGGAGAAGCAGAACACGCTCAAGGCCAAAACCGCTTCTATCCTCGACAGCCTCTTGCAGGCAGACGTTGCGGCCTTAAAGGATAGCAACAAGTAGCCTTTCGGCCTGCGCTCCGGCGCGGGCCTTTTTTGTTTGGAGGTCATCATGGAGCAGTATCTCATATACCTGCGCAAGTCTCGTTCCGACCTCGAGGCCGAAGCGCACGGCGAGGGTGAAACGCTCTCCCGGCACGAGCACACTCTGCTCGAGCTGGCGAAAAGGCAGCATCTAAACGTGACCGATATTTACCGCGAGGTCGTCTCCGGTGACACCATCGCTGCCCGTCCGATGATGCAACGGGTTCTCTCTGAGGTTGAGCAGAGCGTTTGGTCCGGCGTCCTCGTCATGGAGGTCGAGCGTCTGGCGCGCGGCGACACAATCGACCAAGGCATCATCGCACAGACGTTCAAGTTCTCCGGGACGAAAATAATCACCCCTATAAAAACGTATGACCCCGACAACGAGTTCGATGAAGAGTATTTCGAGTTCGGCCTGTTTATGAGCCGCCGCGAGTACAAGATTATCAACCGCCGGTTGCAGCGCGGTCGTCTCGCCTCCGCCAAAGAGGGGAAATGGCCGTCCGGTCTGGCTCCGTTTGGTTATCGTCGGGTAAAGCTCAAAAACGAAAAGGGCTGCTCGCTCGAGCCCATCGAGGAGCAGGCCGCAATAGTCCGTATGATTTTCGACCTGTACACGGTCGGTTTGCAGGACGAGGACGGTTCCGCTCGCCCGCTGTCTTTGGGCTCAATCGCCACGAGGCTCAACGATATGCACATCCCGTCTCCGTCCGGTTCGCAATGGGCAAGAATCACCATTCGCGGAATCATCAAGAATCCGACGTACATTGGCATGGTGCGCTGGGGCAGTCGTGAGACGAAGAAGAAAGTGGTTGACGGCAAGGTCGTTTCTGTGCGCGGTCCTGCCGACCCAGAGAAAGAGTGCGTATTCAAAGGCATTCATCCTCCGCTCGTTCCGAAGGAAACATTTGAACTCGCAAACGATAAGCTCACCCGGAGTGAGAATACTTCCACGCACAAGGAAAAGGTCGTCCGGAATCCTCTGGCCGGTCTGCTCGTCTGCTCCGAGTGCGGCAGGCAGATGATGCGGATGATAAACCCTGTCCATCCAGATATGCCGGTCGTGCGCTGTCCTCGTCGCGGCTGCCCGAATTGCTCGAGCTATCTCCCTATCGTCGAGGAGCGCGTCATACAGGGCCTCTCCGAGTGGATGAAAGGCTATGAGCTCGAGTGGAGCTCCGCTGCCGCGTCGTCCTCCGTGTCGTCGGTCGGTGTCCGGGAAAAAGCTCTCGCCAGCGCGGAGACCGAGCTCCGCAAATTACAGCAGCAGCTCGAACGCACCCACGACTTCCTCGAGCAGGGCATCTACGACACAGATACCTTTCTGTCCCGCTCTCGGATGCTCTCCGACAAAATCGCTGCTGCAAAAGATAGCGTCACTCGCTGCTCCCGCGAGCTGACCGAGGAGAAGCTCCGGGAGACCAGCCGCCGTGACATCATCCCTAAAGTTAAGAATTTGCTCGATGTGTACCCGCTGCTCGAAACGGCCGAGGAGAAAAACGCCCTCCTGAAAGAGGTGCTTGAAAAGGTCGTCTACCAGAAGCTAAACGAGAAGCGCAAAAAAAGTCCTGATGGTTTCACCATAGAGATATACCCGCGCATCCCAAAATCCGAAAAATGAAAAGAGAGGGCCGTTTCGGTCCTCTCTTTCTTATAGTTATCCTGTTTAGCCATACTCATAGGGACTGCCCACGATGTCACCCAAAATTGCTCCTAACATGGCTGTTTCCTCCCTTACCTATGATGCCGCTTCTGGAAATCAGCTTCGATTTGTTCTTTCCACTCTGCGCCGATGGACGCGCAGCAGGGTGCTTCCCGCATCCGGGAGACTGTCTCGCTGACAACGTGGTAGTTGACCGCCACGCCCTGTGCGTCATTCTCAAACCGCACAGCCCGGTCGGACGAGATGCCGAAGCGGGCAGCTTCCTTCACGGCGTCCATGTTGGCACCGAGGAACAGGAACTCCCAGCCGTACTGCTCTTTTTCCCGCTCGATCATCCGGCGGATCTTCTCATAGCTAAACCGTTTGCTGGCGTTTTCCAGTCCGTCGGTGGTAATGACAAAGATGACCTTTTCGGCACGCTCGTCCTCCGGCAGATGGCGCTGGATATTCACCATCTTTTCCACGCCGTAACCAATGGCATCCAGCAGCGCCGTACAGCCCCGGACGTAATAGTCCTTTTCGGTCAGCGGTGCAACAGCCTGCAGTGGGAAACGGTCGTGCAGCAGCTGCACCTCATGGTCGAACAGGATCGTGGTCACATTGGCCTCGCCCTCCTGCTCCTTCTGCCGGGTCAACATAGCATTGAACCCGCCGATGGTATCCTGCTCCAGCCCGCCCATGGAACCGCTGCGGTCCAGAATGAAAACAAGCTCGGTAAGATTTTTCTTCACAACAATGCCCTCCGTTTTGTGGTGTATCGCTTTCGTTGGCAAAAGGATACCACAAACCGGAGGGCAAAAGGTCAACGGGCAGGCGACAAATCACGCAC
>ERZ772954.152-NODE-152-length-73885-cov-14.141487_pt1 | contig 73885 bp, 96 predicted proteins | sample MGYA00580684_ERZ772954 | MGnify/ENA primary metagenome ERZ772954 (study PRJEB29015, sample SAMEA2737654) | human gut metagenome | biome: human gut; feature: human-associated habitat; material: faeces | place: China | collected 2012 ...
CGAACCCACGTGATCAGCTTGGAAGGCTGGAGTTCTACCATTGAACTACACCCGCTTATAATCGGGGTGACAGGATTCGAACCTGCGACCTCTTGATCCCAAATCAAGCGCTCTAGCCAAGCTGAGCCACACCCCGTAAGTGCTTTGCTGTTTCTCTATTTCCTCAACAGCAAGATTTATTATATAGAATCGTCCTTTAAATGTCAACAACTTTTTTCAACTTTTTTTATTTTTCTTGAACACTTTGTCGCAAATCCCCTGTTTATGCGGTTTCTGATCTTATATTTTTTCATTATCCTTTTTTATTTTTCTTAGACCTTCTAACAAAATCATAGGAAAAAGCTACTAATTGTATCAAAAAAAGAACACCAAAAAACAGGTGTTCTTTCTTCGTTTCAGTTTCCTATATGAAGCTTTCTTATTCCACTTCCTCGATGTCTTCTTCTTTCACATCCGTATCATCTTCTTCATCGAAGAAATCATCGTCAAAATCATCATCAAAGTCTTCATCAAAATCATCCATATAATCTGGTGTCAGATATTTATATACCGCAAATGCGATTCCTGCAACTGCTGCGATCGCTCCGATGATCGCTAACGCCCAAACGATTTTGTTATCTTCTTTTTCTTTTTTTGTTGCAATGATGTCTGAAACTTTTGCCATTTCTAAAAGATCACTTAATTTTTCCATGCCGCTCATTCCTTTCTTATGCGTTTTCTTTATTATATCACTTCTAACTATATTTTACTAACTTTTTCGTTCATTTTATTCGACTTTTTTTAGTTTTGCAAAGGATGCGAACATTTTTTTCACTCCTGCTTTCTCAAAGTCTACTGTTACCTCGTAATCACGGCCTCCAGAGACAATTTCAAGCACTTTTCCTTTTCCAAATTTTATATGTTTCACCATATCTCCAACATCATATGGTAAAGTATCCATTTTCGTTGAAGTAAATGATTTTGCTTGATATGGTTTTCTAAATCGATTACTGCGATTTGATGAAAACAATGCTTTATCTGGACGTTTTTCTTTGAAGTTGACCCCTGTGTCTAACTGTAATAGCTGTTCCGGAATCTCATCGATAAACCGTGAAACTTTATTAAACTGAGTTCTTCCTTGCATCATTCTTCGTTTTGCCGCACTTAAATAAAGCTTTTTCTTTGCTCTTGTGATTCCTACATAGCAAAGACGTCTTTCTTCTTCCATATCGTCATCATCTTCAGACATCACCGTCATATAACTTGGGAAGATTCCATCTTCCATACCACAAATAAATACGTATGGAAATTCCAGACCTTTTGCACTATGCAGTGTCATTAATACAACCCTGTTATCTGAATCTTCTAGATTATCAATATCTGCAACCAATGCGATCTCTTCTAATAATTCTGACAGACTCGCTTCTTCTGCTTCCTGTTCATATGTTACAACTTTATTTAAAAGCTCATTGATATTTTCAATTCTTCCTTCAGCTTCTTCCGTTTCTTCAGCTTTCAGATTCGCAATATATCCTGTTTCATCTGTAATATACTTAAATAATTCTTCCAGCGACCCTTCCTGCATCTTGCGTCTGAATTCACGGATCAGATCAGCAAATCCATTGATCTTTTTCTTTGCATTTCCCAATGTATCAATGCTATCCGCAGAAAAGCATGCATCTAAAAAACTAATATTATGCTCAACTGCATACACATTGATCTTCTCGATTGTTGCTGCACCGATCCCTCGTCTTGGAACATTGATGATCCTTCGCACTGCCAGATCATCCAGCCCATTATCAACAACTTTTAAGTAACTCAAAATATCTTTCACTTCTTTTCTCTGATAGAAGTTTGTGCCTCCCACAATACGGTATGGAATATTTTTGATCATAAAACTTTCTTCAAATACACGAGACTGCGCATTAGTACGATAAAGGATTGCCATATTTTTATAATCATAGCCTTCTTTGGATAGATCTTCAATCTCATGAATGATCTTTCTTGCTTCTTCATATTCTGTTCCATACTGATGGAATTCGATCAGATCCCCTTCTTCGTTCTCAGTCCAAAGTTTCTTCGTTTTTCTTCCCTTATTGTGTTTGATCACCTCATTCGCTGCATTTAAGATATTCTTCGTGGAACGATAATTCTGCTCAAGTTTGATCGTAACTGCTTCTGGAAATACATTTTCAAAGTTTAAGATGTTCTTTACATTCGCACCTCTGAATTTGTAAATAGACTGGTCATCGTCACCTACAACGCAGAGATTCTGATATTTTCTTGCAAGCATACTGACTAACTGGAACTGGATCGTATTTGTATCCTGATACTCGTCAACCATGATATAACGAAATCTCTCCTGATAATAATCAAGCACTTCTGGATGGAACTGAAATAATTCCACGGTCTTAAAGATCAGATCATCAAAATCCAGTGCATTATTTGCCTTTAACTGCTTCTGATATTCTTTATAGATCTGTGCGATCTTTTTCTTCTTAAAATCATACTGATGTCTTGTTTCGTACTCGGAAGGTGTCATAAATTCATCTTTGGCAGAAGAAATCTCATTGATGATCCTTCTCTCTGGCATCATCTTTGTATCAATCTTATACTGCTTGCAGATTTGTTTGATCAGGGATTTCTGATCATCTGCATCATAGATCGTGAAACTGTTTCCATAACCAAGCTTATCAATATGCCTTCTTAAGATTCTCACACAAGTTGAATGGAAAGTACTGACCCAGATATGCTCTGCTCCAAATCCGACCAGATCATCGACCCTCTCTCTCATTTCCTTCGCTGCTTTATTTGTAAATGTGATTGCCATAATATGATAAGGATTCACACCCTGATCCATCAGATAAGCAATCCTGTGCGTCAACACACGAGTCTTTCCAGACCCTGCACCAGCAAGAAGCAAAAGCGGCCCCTCCGTACAAAAAACGGCTTCCTGCTGCTGTTCATTTAATGTATCATAAATTCCCATAGATAAATTCCTTTCTCAAAGCTTAACTGCTATTATACCTTATCAAGCGAAGCGAGTCCAGTCCGTTGCACCTGATGTTTTTTCTCTTGTCATATGGTTTGAATAACCGTATAATATAGTCATAAGATAAGGAGAAATCATTATGGAATTTGAAAAACAACTCGAAGAATGGATGAAACTCGATTATGTGCTTCCAGAAGACCTTCCAAACATCGAATTGTATATGGATCAGGTCACTACTTTTTTAGAAGAACAGCTAAAGAATACGAAGCGTTTCGAAGATGATAAGATATTTACAAAAACCATGATCAACAACTATACCAAAAACCATCTTCTTCCACCTTCTAATAAGAAGAAATATTCCAGGAATCACATGATTCTTTTAATTTATATTTATTATCTGAAGAATTTTTTATCAATTTCAGATATTAAGAATCTGTTAGATCCTTTAAATGAACATTTTGATGATCAGGACTCAAAGAATTCTTTTTATACGATTTATAATGAGATTTTCAAGCTGGAGCATGATCATAATACGGCGATCCGAGATTCGATCGCAGATGTATTTCATAAATCTGAGGCTACTTTTGCTGAATTAAAGGAGTCGAAGAAGAAAGAACAGCTGCAGCAATTTGCTTTTATTACACTTCTTGGATATGATATCTATCTAAGGAAACAGGTGATTGAGAAAATGATCGATGAACTCTATCAACCAGAGTCAAACAATAAAGCAGAAAAGAAAAAGAAGAAATAGGCATCTGCCTATTTCTTCATTCGTTTAAATACCATATCATAGCCATCACTTCCATAATTCAATGAACGATTCACTCGGCTGATGGTTGCCGTGGAAGCACCTGTCTTATCTGCAACTTCTAAGTATGTATGCTTATCATATAACATCGAAGCCACCTCAAATCTCTGAGCTAACGATTCTAATTCATTTACTGTACAAAGATCTTCAAAAAATGTAAAACATTCTTCTTCTGTCTCTAATGTCAGTACTGCCTGAAATAATCTTTTTGCCGCTTCTGTCTTGATTTTCTTGCTCATTAGCATTTACTCCCTTTCTGATCTTATAGTTCCACTATACTATATCAGAGTGTTAAAGTAAAGCAATATTTTCTTTATGCTTCTCCTACTGTTGTTTTCACAATACCAACTCTTTCAAGATATCCTCTTGTCTCAGATACAACATCTCCGTTCAACGCAAGCAGTGCTACAAGGTTCGGGAATGCCATTAATCCATTACAGATATCCGCAATAGTCCATACAGCACTAACTGTCATAAATGGTCCAATAAATACTGCTAAAATATAAAACCATTTGAACGCTGTGATAACGAATTTCTTTCCATTTACCAGGTATTCCAGACATCTTTCACTATAATATGCCCATCCAAGAATTGTTGTAAATGCAAAGAATACAAGACACATCATTAATACAAATGCTGATGCTTTTGCAGGGAATGGAAGTCCTAATGCAAATGCCTTTGTTGTGACTGCAACTCCTTCAAGTCCCATATCCCATGCACCTGTCATAACGATTGCAAGTCCTGTCATTGTACATACGATGATCGTATCAATAAATGTTCCTGTCATAGATACAAGTCCCTGACGTACTGGTTCATTTGTCTGAGCTGCTGCCGCTGCGATCGGTGCTGATCCAAGTCCTGCTTCGTTAGAGAAGATTCCTCTTGCAATACCTTTCTGCATTGCAACTGTCATAGCTCCGATTGCTCCACCTGCAACTGCTTTTAGTCCAAATGCTGACTGTACGATCTCAGCAAATGCTGCTGGTACCTGTGGTAAATGTGTGAATACAATGATCAGACAGACACCAATATATGTCACTGCCATAAATGGCACGATAACCTCTGATACCTTAGAGATTCTCTTGATTCCTCCAATGATAACAAGTCCTGCACAGATTGTTACGATAATTCCTGCTACAACAACGCTAATAGAATAATTCATTCCAAATAAGCTGATCGTATGTACATTGGATGGGTCAAAAAAGTTATTAACTGCTGATGTGATTCCATTTACCTGTGTAAATGTTCCGATTCCAAACAAACCTACCATTGTTCCAAATACACAGAATAATTTTGCAAGCCATTTAAAATTCTTACCCATTCCTTTTTCAATGTAATAGAATGGTCCGCCAAGTGCGTGACCATCTTCTGCGATCACTCTATACTTAACCGCTAACATTCCTTCAGCATATTTTGTTGCCATTCCAAAAAAGGCTGCAAGCCACATCCAGAATAATGCTCCTGGTCCACCTGCAACGATTGCTGTCGCACATCCTACGATATTACCAGTTCCGATCGTTGCTGAAAGTGCCGTACATAATGCACCAAAACTTGTAACTTCTCCTTCTCCATCATCTTCATTATGAAATACATAATGTAGTGCCTTTCCAAGATGTCTGATCTGTAGTCCTCGAAGCCTGACTGTCAATAAGATTCCTGTAAAAAGTATCAAGATGATGAGGGGCATCCCCCAAATAAAATTGTCGACGTTGTTTAGTACATCGTTTAGCGTGTTTAACATTTTTCATTCCTCCAAAAATAGATCTTTGCGAATGTAACCTTGAACAGCTTGATTTTTGCATATCTGAGTATACAAAAAAGAGCTGATTAAATCAGCTCTAAAGAGTATCGAATACATTGCTTATAAAGCTCTGTCCTTTTGCCTGAGAGATTAGTTTCCTAATAGAAACTGTACACCTTCGGCGCTCACTTATGAGACTCTCCAGAGTTCATTTCTTTTTGTTCATCAGAAAGAAATGCCTATGTTTATTTTTCTTATCCGCAATATTTACTTTATATGATGATTCTGATATTTGCAAGTATTTTTTTTAATAATCAGTCACTTTCAGCACACTATACAAAAACACTTGTCTTTCTATGGCATACATATGTAATATTTTCCATACAATATTTTTATCAGTTTCTTTGCTTTTTTCCTGCTGCTGTGTTAAACTGATTCAGATATGCTCAATGCGTATGGAAACATTAGTTAAAGGAGACAATTTATAATGAAGAAACACAAAAGAAGCACTTTCTCTGGAAAGCTTGGCTTTGTATTATCAGCTGCTGGTGCTTCCGTAGGGCTTGGAAACATCTGGAGATTTCCATATCTCGCTGCTAAATATGGCGGTGGAATCTTTTTACTTGTTTATATCATACTTGCACTGACCTTCGGTTACACCTTGATCATGGCGGAGACTTCTCTTGGACGCATGACAAGAAAAAGCCCTGTTGGAGCATTTGAAAGCTTTGGAAACTCACGTTTTATATCTATTGGTGGTTGGATCAATGCAATCATTCCGATCCTCATCGTTCCTTATTATTCTGTGATCGGTGGATGGGTGATCAAATACCTGATTGAATATTTTGCCGGACATAGTAAAACTTTAGCTGGCGATGCTTATTTTACGACATTTATTTCCAATGGGTGGTCTACAGAAATCTGTTTTATCATTTTTACATTATTTACACTTGGTATCATTTACGCCGGTGTACGAAATGGAATTGAGCGTGTATCAAAATTTATGATGCCGATCCTGATCGTTTTATCATTGATCATCGCTGTGTATTCTGTAACCAGACCAGGTGCTATTGAAGGGGTAAAATACTTTCTTGTGCCAAACTTTGATCATTTTTCATGGATGACCGTTGTATCTGCAATGGGACAGATGTTTTATTCTTTATCCATTGCAATGGGAATATTGATCACATTTGGTTCTTATATGAAGAAAGATACTTCCATTGAAAAATCTACAGAGAATGTTGAGATTTTTGATACTGCGATCGCGATCATGGCTGGACTTATGATCATTCCTGCTGTTTTTGCTTTCTCTGGCGGTAATGCCGAAACATTAAAGTCTGGACCTGCCTTAATGTTTATCACAATCCCGAAAGTTTTTGCAAACATGGGATTTGGAACTGCGATCGGTGTTGTATTTTTCTTATTAGTACTGTTTGCAGCTGTGACAAGTTCGATCGCACTGACAGAAAGTGCTGTTTCGACGTTCGAAGATGAACTACACTGGAGCCGTAAAAAATCAACTGTGTTCATGGGAATGGTTATGTTACTGCTTGGAACGCTTTCCTGCCTTGGGTATGGACCTCTTGCGAATTTTAAGATTCTTGGAATGCAATTTCTTGATTTCTTCGATTTCATAACAAACTCTGTGATGATGCCGATTGCCGCGATCGCAACCTGCCTTCTGGTATCAAAAGTTGTTGGAGTTGATAAAATAGAAGAAGAAATCAAAAAAGACGGACAGGCATTTCGCCGCAAGAAGATTTTCTGTTTTATGATCAAATATCTGTGCCCGCTTTTTGCAGCGATCATTTTGATCAGCTCAGTTGCAAATGCTTTTGGAATTATCACAATGTAATTTCATATATGTGTACTACTACAAAAAGGATGGCTGATTTCTCAGCCATCCTTTTTATATGATCATCCTTTAAAGATTATGCTTCATCAATTGCTTTTCCGATGTCATTTCTCTTATATTTGTTTGCAAAATCAATCCATTCTGTTGCTTTGTAAGCATTTGCTCTTGCAGCCTTTAGATTTTCTCCTTTTGCTACAACACCTAAGACACGTCCTCCATTTGTCACGATCTTATCACCATCAAACTTTGTTCCAGCGTGGAATACATAATATCCATCTTTGTCTTTGAATGTATCTAATCCTTTGATTTCAAATCCTTTATCGTATTTCTCTGGATATCCGTCAGATGCTAAAACAACGCATACTGCTGCATTATCTTCGAATTCCAATTCTACATCAGATAATTTTCCATCAATGCAGGCTTCCATCACGTCGATGATATCATTCTTCATTCTTGGAAGAACAACCTGTGCTTCTGGATCTCCAAAACGTGCATTGTATTCTAAGACTTTTGGTCCGTCTTCTGTGATCATCAATCCTGTAAATAAGATTCCTGTAAATGGTCTTCCCTCAGAAGCCATCGCATCAATCGTTGACTGATAGACATATTTTTCACAGAATGCTTCTACTTCATCATTGTAGAATGGACTTGGAGAGAATGTTCCCATTCCTCCTGTGTTAAGTCCCTGATCTCCATCTTTAGCACGTTTATGGTCCTGTGCGGATGTCATACATTTGATCGTTTTTCCATCACAGAATGCCAGAACAGATACTTCTCTTCCTGTCATAAACTCTTCAATAACGATTTCATTACCAGCATCGCCAAACTGTTTGTCAAGCATTAATGTCTTAACACCTTCTTTAGCTTCTTCTAATGTATTACAGATCAATACACCTTTTCCAAGTGCTAATCCATCCGCTTTTAATACGATTGGCATCTTAGCTGTTTCTAAATATTTGATAGCTTCATCTGGATCTGTAAAATTCTCATATGCAGCTGTTGGAATCTTATATTTCTTCATCAGATCTTTAGAAAATGCTTTGGAACCTTCGATGATCGCTGCATTCTTTCTTGGTCCAAAAACACGCAGTCCTTCTGATTCAAATGCATCGACAACACCACCAACTAATGGATCATCCATTCCAATGATCGTAAGATCAATTGCATTTTCTTTCGCAAATGCAACCAGTTTATCGAATTCCATTGCTTTGATATTTACACATTCCGCAAATTCAGCAATTCCTGCATTTCCTGGTGCACAATAAATCTTGTCTACTTTTGGGCTTTTAGCGACAGACCATGCGATCGCGTGTTCTCTTCCACCGCTTCCTACGATTAAAACTTTCATCTTTCATTTCCTTTCTTTCGTGATCTGAATGATTTATAGATAAATGACTTTTCCTTCTTCGACTTTGATCCTTCCATTAGCAATGTCATCAATGGCTTTCGGCATAATAACCCATTCTGCCTGCTCCATAATTCTTCGCTGAAGAACTTCTGGAGTATCTCCCTGTTTGATCTCTACTGCCTTCTGGGCAATGATCGGACCTGTATCCGTTCCTTCATCGACAAAATGAACGGTTGCTCCAGAAACTTTAACTCCCCTTGCCAAGGCTTTCTCATGAACCTTCAATCCATAATAGCCTGTTCCGCAAAATGATGGGATCAATGATGGGTGAATATTGATGATCCTGTTTTCAAATTCATGAATGATCTTCTCCGGAATCACAACCAAGCATCCCGCAAGAACGATCAGATCAATCTTACGGTCTACAAGCTCGTTATACAATGCTTCGTTAAATAAATCTCTTGTCTCAAAATCTTTGGGAGAAAGTGCAACTGCTTCGATATCATGTTTCTTCGCACGCTCAAGTGCATATGCATTCTTATTATTGCTGATCACAACATCAATCTTCGCATTTGTGATGCTTCCATTCTCGATTCCATCGATAATGGCCTGAAGGTTTGTTCCTCCTCCGGAAACAAGTACTGCCACCTTTAGCATAAAGTAACTCCTTTTTCTCCAGCTTCCATATGCCCTACGATATATGGTGTATCTCCTGCTGCTTTGATCGCTTCCATTGTTTTGTCAACATCTTCTTTATCAACCGCAACAACCATTCCAAGTCCCATATTGAATGTGTTGTACATCATCTCTTCTGCGATATCTCCTTCTTTGGCAAGAAGTTTAAAGATTGCTGGTACTTCATAGCTGTCTTTCTTCACAACTGCTTTCATTCCTTCTGGAAGCATACGTGGGATATTCTCATAGAATCCACCACCTGTGATATGACTGCATGCTTTAACTGTAACTCCTGCATCTTTCACACTCTTTAATGCTTTTACGTAGATTCTTGTCGGAGCAAGTAATGCTTCTCCTAATGTTTTTCCTAATTCATCATAATATGTATTTAAAGATTCTTTACTCATATCAAATACTTTTCTTACTAAAGAGAATCCGTTGCTGTGAACTCCTGTAGATGCCATACCGATCAAGACATCTCCATCTTTTAAGTTTTCTCCTGTGATCAGGTCTTTTCTGTCACATACACCAACTGCAAATCCTGCAAGGTCATAGTCTTCTTCTGGCATAAGTCCTGGATGTTCTGCTGTCTCTCCACCGATCAAGGCTGCATCTGACTGTACACATCCTTCTGCTACACCGCTTACGATCTCAGCGATCTTTTCAGGATAGTTTTTACCGCAGGCAATATAGTCTAAGAAGAACAGAGGTTCTCCTCCTGCACATGCAATATCATTTACACACATAGCAACTGCATCGATACCGATCGTATCATGTTTATCAAGGATCATTGCAAGTTTTACTTTTGTTCCACATCCATCAGTTCCTGAAAGTAAGACTGGATCATCCATATCTTTGATCTTCTTTAAAGAAAATGCTCCGGAAAATCCTCCTAATCCACCAAGTACCTCTTCTCTCATGGTTCTCTTTACGTGTTCTTTCATCAGTTCTACAGATTTGTATCCTGCTTCAATATCCACGCCTGCTTTCTTGTAATCCATTGTTACTTCTCCTCCTGATTATTTAAAATATTGATCAATACCATTTGCAATGCCGTCTACCATCTTCTTCTGTGTCTGCTTCTTCTGCATCTGTTTATCTTCGGTCTTATTTGTCATAAATCCCATCTCTATCAGTGCCACTGGAATCTTACTCCAGTTTGTTCCTGTAAGATCGTCACGTTTTGATAAACCACGTTTCTTGAATTTGGTTGACTTACAATAACTGTCCAGTATATTCTTTGAGAGTTTTTTACTCTTCTTGCTTAATTTTGCTACATAAGGATTCTGCTGTGATGGGTATAGCACAGAAACACCACGAACATTCGCTGATGCTGCATCCGCATGCAGTCTGATACAGATATCAGCACCACTTTTATTTGCACGGATCGCTCTTTGCTTATTGCTAATGTTTACATTCTGTTTTCTTCTTATCATATACACATCATAACCGCGTTTCTTTAACTCTTTCTCAAGCTTTAATGCAATCTGCAGAGTTAATTTGGATTCTGGTACTTTCGTTTTGACTCCCTGCGTTCCGTATGCTACTTTGGGTTTACGCATCTTCGCGCTCGGTCCGATAGGTTCTGTCTTACTGTTTCCCTTTCCCTGGTGTCCTGCATCAATTGCAATCTTGTATGTCTTCTTTGTTTTTGCTGCACTTACTGGAAAACTTCCTGTAACTACAACCATACATACGCATAAAAACGCTGCAAGAATCTTCTTATTCATAATCTTTGTATCCAACTTTGTCAAGTTTCTCTGCTTTCTCTACAACTGACTGTTTCATCTCTTCGCTGTAAGCTTCTAATTTCTCAAGTAATTTCTCGTCTGATGTTGCAAGGATCTTCGCTGCAAGGATTCCTGCATTAAGTCCTCCATTGATCGCTACAGTCGCTACTGGTATTCCAGATGGCATCTGTACGATAGAATATAAAGAATCAACACCACCGAGGTCGGAAGTCTTCATCGGAATACCGATAACTGGCATTGGGAATAAAGCTGCACACATACCTGGAAGATGTGCTGCCTTTCCAGCACCTGCAATGATCACTTTCACTCCACGGTCCTTCGCACCTTTTGCCCACTCAAAGAAAATATCTGGTTCTCTGTGTGCGGAAATGATCGTCATCTCAAAATCGATCCCCATCTGATCTAAAAACTCTGCTGCTTTTTTCATGATAGGCATATCAGAATCGCTGCCCATTACAATTGCTACTTTTGCCATGTTCTTTCTCCTTATCTTATGAAATTAACAAAAACTTCCCTTTCAGGATTTTATCTTTCTTATCATTGTACTGATTTAACCGATTTCCGTCAATGGTTCATTTAATGTTTCTGTACCAGAAAGTACAAATTTACCATCTTTGATCAGTAAAATCTCATCTCCGCCAAGGGTGATCGCACAAATAGAATCCAGTTCTTCATATGGAATCGTAATATCTGTGTGACACTGGAAATACTCGCCTTCTTTGGAGCATTCATTATATTTTGCAACGATTTCTTTGCCGTCTGGATTGTGAACTTCAGTTTCTTCACAATGACTGTAGCAAGTATCTCCCACTGCAAAATGAGGTCCCATCTTCTCAACGATCAGGATTGGAAGCTGATATAAGATATCATATGTCTTCGCCATCACATATGCTGTTGTGTTTGTTCCGATTGCAAACTCGCCCATTGGGAGCGTATCTCTGTTATATAAGAGATTCTCTTTGATAAATGCCTTATTTTCTTCCTCTGTTTTAAAGTTTTTGCATGTATATTCAGAAATCATTCCATCTTTAAAAGTAATTTCAAGGTCAATGAATTTCAGATCATTTAAATAGACTTCTCCAACATGCAGTACTCCATTGGTCCCTGTTAATTTTGGTGAGGTAAACACTTCTCCAACTGGAATATTGACATCTGCAAGGCAGTTTTCAAAATTCGTTTCTTTGGATGGGTCATCCATCTCATGCATCGCTACGTATAGGTCGGTCTTATTCTTTCCTTTTCCTTTGACATGAACTTCCACTGCCTGATCCAGGGCATCGATCAAATGCTGCTGAATTTGTCTGTATTTGTCTTTATCCAATGTATTAACTTTCACAACTTCTTTAAAAATCTCTTCAAAGTTATCCCCGATCTCAGGAATTGGATATGCAATGATCGTAAAGCTCCTCTGCTCTGGTTTGATATATTGATTCATGATCTCTGAGGCTTTCATCTGAAATTCCACAGAAAGCTCCTGCTGCTTCTTACTTAATTTTAAATTCTCTTCTTTATTCTCTGGTAAAAAAGGTATTTCCCCAAATGTTTCCATGCAAGCTGGTCCAGCAAACACATACGCTTCATCTTTATAATGTTCATATGCATTATGATAACATTCTAATTTGTGCTTCATAAAACGATTATCAAAGAATATCGCCTGATCATATCTGTGATCATATTCATACTGTGGGTTTGGAGAAGATGAAACATAACCAATCTTATGAAGTCCTCGTGTTAAAACAGATACTCCACTTCTATAGATGATCGGTGCAAGCCCAATTTCTGAGAATAAACGAACTGCCTCTCTGACAACTGGTTCAAATCCGATCGTATAACGGATATTAACACTTCGTTTTGGACTCATATCAATGTTATTGATGATAAATCCTTCATGAAATCCATCAACATATGTTTTGGCCATTGCTGTGATCTCTTCTTGTGGCAATTTATTTAAAAACTTTAAAGTATCAATTTCATTTTCAGAAATATATTCTCCATATTGATACAAAATATCTGGATCACTGAGATCAGATTCCATCACGATCTTTGTTGCAAAATCAAGTTCTGGGTCTAACTGTTCTCTGATTCTGTACTCAAAAACATCCTCGCTGTAATCTCTCATATGATCAAAAACAATATGCTTGATCTTCTGCGGATGTTCTTCTCCTGACAAAAATAAATTGCTGATTTCCAAGAACAATTCATTGTTGATCACAAGGTCAAACAGTCTTCCTTCGATCGCATAGATAAATCCACTGCGCATCTCTGCATATAAAAATGCGAAAATCTGACCATACTCTTTTCCAAACTTTTCTGTACAAAATTCTGGATTCCCAAAACTATGTGCATATTGTTCCTGGCTGATCTCTTCATACCATATTCTATTCCACTGTTTTAACTGTTCTAATGTCCTCTCTTTGGTATCGTAAATCTCATTTACATATAATAAAAGGTCTGCCATTTTAGAAAAATATGAAGAAAATTCTCTTGTTTCTTCTACATCTTTTTTTAATTCTAACAGTGCGATCTTATTTAATTCATGTCTTTCTGATAACATTGTATTCAAGTCATCTTTTCCTTTCTTTACTTAGATCATTGCAATTATTCCAATCACAAAAATGATCACAGATACTGCCAGCACAATTCCGTTGCAAGTACATCCAATGATCTTCCATTTCATCACTGCTGCGGTATCTTTCATACTTTGTATTCCAAAATATAATCCTATAGCTGATACTACCAGCAAGATCCATCCTCCAGCTCCACTTAATGGACTGCTTGTTCCTCCTGTCTTTATGGAACCGAAAAGCAGCAGGTAATATCCAATGATCCCTGCTGCTCCTAAAATCACAGAAACAATTGATTCCCGTGAAATAATCTTGTCAGATGGACGATATGCAAATGTTTTTCTTTTGTTTCTCTTCATTTTGCCGCCCTCTTTCTGTTATATAAATCATATACTGCTACTACGACCCTGTATATCATATACCCGATCAATCCACCAACCGTATTCATCAGAAGATCATCTACATCAAATACCCCTACTTTCATGATCAATTGACTTGTCTCGATCACTAAACTAAAAAATGAAGTTGCAAACACTGCACGAAAAAATGCCTTTTTCTTATTGATCACGATCGGGATCATAAAACCAAATGGACTGAATGCAAAAATATTTCCAAACAGATTTGTGACCACTGCTTCGGTGGACAAAAGATGTCTGTACGTCCAGAACCTGTTGATTTCTTTGAATAAAACTAAGTTCACATGGGAGGTATCATATCCTGTATCCCTCCCATATCGTTCACTCAATAATACAAAATAAAATATACCTATGATATAAAGATAAAATATAACTTTTATTCCTCGTCTGGCTAACTTCTTTTTCTCAACCGTCACAAGAACCATCCTTAATGTTTTGCACCATACTGTTCATAGTATGCATCAATTGCTGCTTTTAATGTATCATCAATCACAACTTTTCCATTACATTCTTTGTTATATAAACATTCTACAACTTCTTCCATATCAACGATCGCTGCTGTATCAAATCCATATAATTCTTTCACTTCATCCAGTGCACATTTTTCTCCGCCTTTACCGATTTCCATACGGTTTAAGGATACCATTAATCCAACGATCTCTACGTTTGCTGCTCCTTTTACTTTTGGAACTGTCTCTTCCATGGATTTACCAGATGTTGTAACATCTTCGATCATGATCACGCGGTCACCGTCTTTTAATTCGCTTCCAAGGAAGTTTCCTTTATCTGCACCATGATCTTTTGCTTCCTTACGGTCAGAACAATAACGAACTTCTTTTCCATATAATTCGCTGTATGCGATCGCTGTTACAACTCCTAATGGAATTCCTTTGTATGCAGGTCCGAATAACACATCAAAATCATCTCCATAAGTACTATGGATTGCTTTTGCATAATATTCTCCAAGTCTCTTTAACTGAGATCCTGTCACATAAGCTCCTGCATTCATGAAAAATGGAGATTTTCTTCCACTCTTTAATGTAAATTCTCCAAATTTTAATACATCACTTTCTACCATAAATTCGATAAACTCTCTCTTATACTGTTCCATCTTCTATTTAAACCTCCATCTTATTCATTCTTTGCTAATTTGCGGTATTCGTCATGATAAAAACGAATCACATCTTTTCTTGTCACGATCCCGATAAATTTCTCCTGATCATCAATGACCGGAACAAAATTCTGATCTGTGATCACATCGACAAGATCATCCATATCTGTGCTGATCGTCACTGCCTGAATGTTTCTCTTTCTCTTTACATCCATAAGTTTGACTTTCTCAGCTTCTGATATATTCCAATGGCACATAGATTCCATGGCACGCAATACATCACCTTCTGTGATCGTTCCTGCGTATTTACCATCATCAGTTAATGTCGGCACTGCTGAATATCCATGATATTTTAGTTTTTCAAATGCCTGCCTTAAACTTTCATCGGCAGGGATATAGGCAACCTCACTTTTCGGAGTCAGGAAAAATAAAATATTCATACCCTCATCCTCCTTTTATTATCTATTTGACACATCCGATCAATTCGTTAATATCATTGATCTGATGTCTTTCCATGTAAGTTTTGATTCCATCAACCACTTCAAGTGTCGTTGCAGGATTGATAAAGTTTGCTGTTCCTACTGATACCGCTGTTGCACCAGCCATGATAAACTCTAATGCATCCTCAGCTGTTGAGATTCCACCCATACCGATAATTGGCACATCCACAGCGTTAGCAACCTGATATACCATACGGACAGCAACTGGTTTGATCGCTGGTCCGGACATCCCACCTGTCTTATTGGCAAGCACAAAATCTCTTCTTTCAATATCGATCTTCATTCCTGTTAATGTATTAATCAAAGAAAGAGCATCACTTCCTGCATCAACTGCAGCTTTTGCCATCTCTGTGATATCTGTGACATTCGGGCTTAACTTCATGATGATCGGCTGTTTTGCTTTTGCTTTCACTGCCTTCGTAATATCATATAACGCTTTGGGATCCTGTCCAAAAGCAATCCCGCCTTCTTTCACATTCGGACAAGATACATTGATCTCTAATAAATCTACTGGCTGGTCAGCAAGTCTTTCTACAACCTCGAGATAATCCTTTTCGGATTTTCCACAAACATTAACAATGATCGTTGCTCCGGCTTTCTTAAGATATGGAATATCTCGTTCAACAAACACATCGATCCCAGGATTCTGCAATCCGATCGCATTTAACATACCACCATATACCTCTGCAACTCTAGGCACAGAATTCCCCGGCCATGGAACATTAGCAACTCCTTTGGTTGTCACTGCTCCTAATTTGGAAAGGTCAACAAATTCACTGAATTCTTCTCCGGAACCAAATGTTCCTGATCCTGTTGTCACAGGGTTCTTCATTGTTACTCCGGCAATATCAACTGATAAATTCATTATAGTTCCACCTCCCTGGCGTCGAATACTGGTCCATCTTTGCAAACACGTTTGTTATGAACATGTGAATGGGAATCCACGTCTTTTGACTTGCAAACACAGGCTAAGCATGCACCGATTCCACATGCCATTCTCTCTTCCATGGAAATCTGTGCTTCGATCCCCATCTCTTCTGCATATGCTTTGATTCCTCGAAGCATTGGTGTTGGACCACATGCATAGATGATGCTTCCTTCCACGCCCTGCTCTTCGATCGCATCAATGACATTTCCCTTCGTTCCAAAAGATCCGTCTTCTGTAGAGATCACAACATCTCCAACTGCCTCAAATTCGTCTTTTAAGAACATATCACTGTCACGGTATCCTAAAACTGCTGTTTTGTCGCAATCTAACTGCTTCATTAATTCTAACATCGGAGGAATTCCGATTCCGCCACCGATTAAAATTGCTTTTTTGTCTTTCTGTGTAAATCCGTTTCCTAAAGGTCCTAAGATTTTGACCATCTCACCTTCTTTGTAATCGGATAATTCCTTCGTTCCATCTCCAACCGTACGATAGACGATCCTTAATGTCCCTGCTTCTTTATCGATCCCACAGATACTGATCGGTCTTGGAAGGATCTTACTCTTGTTATTCAGATAAACAGAAATAAACTGTCCTGCTTTTGCTTCTTTCGCAATCTCTTCTGCTTTCAATGTCATATCAAAGATTCCGTCTGATAAAGATGTATGACGAATGATCTCTGCCATTACCTGTTTCTTACTCATCTTGCAATTCTCCTTTATCTGGCTGTTTTCTTTACTCACAAAATAGGTGTTCTTTTATTTTACCCAGGCCTGTTTTAAATCTTCTTTCATATCGAGAACAGCCTGTCTTGATGCATCTGCGTAATTTTCTTCTCCAAACTGACTGTAAGCATCCTGTTTATATGCACAGATGATTCCTCTGGAAGAATTAATGATCGCACCTAATCCATCTTCGTTAAAGAATGGCGCAAGATCCTTTGCCTGACCACCCTGTGCTCCGTATCCTGGAACTAAGATGTATGATTTTGGCATGATCTTTCTTAATACTTCTCCCATCTTAGGATAAGTTGCTCCAACAACGGCACCGATATAGCTGTAAGAATCTCCCATCAGTTCTTCTCCCCAGGAAGCAACTTTCTCGGCTACCATCTCATATAACGGTTTTCCATCGATCTCCTGATCCTGGAATTCTCCGCTGGATGGGTTTGATGTCTTAACTAAGATGAACATTCCCTTCTTCTCTTCTTTACATACTTCCATAAATGGACGGATTCCATCACTTCCAAGATATGGATTAACTGTTACAAAATCTTCACAAAATCCGCTGTATGTCTTGCTTCCCACTGCAACCTTTCCTACATGACCGATCGCATAAGCTTTAGATGTTGATCCAATATCTCCACGTTTGATATCTCCGATGATCACAAGACCTTTGCTCTTTGCATATTCACATGTCTTATTAAATGCAACAAGTCCTGGAACTCCAAATTGTTCATACATAGCAATCTGTGGTTTAACTGCTGGAATCAGATCATAAGTTGCATCAATGATTCCTTTATTATACTGCCAGATTGCCTCTGCTGCTCCTTCTAAAGTCTCACCATATTCAGCAAATGCTGCTTTCTTAATATATTCTGGTACATAATCAAGCATTGGATCTAATCCAACAACAATAGGGGCATCTAATTTTTTAATATTGTTTACTAACTGATTGATCATCGAACTCTCCTTTATATCTTTCTTCTTATATTTCAAAAGATTATACCCTTTCTCATTTATTGATTAAGGTATATTCAATTTATCTTATCACAAAAAGGGAGTTTCGTCTACGAAACTCCCTAAAATCAATTTTAAATTTGTATTACAATTCTTTTGCAAAGGAAAAATCCTGCATAACTTCTATAACTCCTGGACGTTTTAAAAATTCTTCTTCATTTTCCTTGTCACAGATCACAACGATCTGTTCACATCCTGCATCATATGCATTTCGGATTCCAGAATTGGAATCTTCATAAATTCTAATGTCTTTCATATCAATGCCGATCACATCGGCTGCTTTATGAAACATTGCGATCTTATTCTCATATGTTCCATCATCATAAACGATATCTTCTGGCTTGATCCAGCGGTCCAGTCCAAAGGACTCAATAAAGAAATCAATATTTTCTTTGATTGATGCACTAGCAATCGTAAATGGAATATCTTTTTCTTTCAAATGATCAAAAAACTCACATACACCATCTACCAGATGAAATTTTTCCGTATCTTCTTTACAGAATTGACGATAATATTCTTCTTTTTTCTGAGAATATTTTTCTAATTCTTCTTTTGTTGCCTTCCCATCTGTAAAATATAAAATATTTTGTATATTTGGTGTTCCGTTTAGTTTCGTATGTAATTCCTCTAACGTGATTTCTTTTCCTCGTAAGATCTTAGAGATCTCATTCCACGCTTTCACATGTTTATCATTGTCAAAAAATAATGTTCCATTGAAATCAAAAATGATTCCCTGATATTTCATTTCTCATTCCTCCATTGCAATTTTACAGTTCTTTTGTCTTGCTTGCTTCGCGATACCAGTATGCAGCTTCTTTTAAGATCTCCATATCATCTTTGCTTGCATGAAAGCTTCCATTGTTTAACTCTACCAAACGATTGATGATCTCCATTGTTTCATCCCTGTATTTCCCAAGGAATGTTGCATCTAACAAGAACTGATTATTTAATACATCTTCATTTTTTGCCGCTTTAACATCTTCGTCTTTCGTTTCATCATAAGGATATTTACTTTCTAACGAATGAACGATACCTATCTTCCCTTCATAGCCTGCTTCTTTGTATGCAATAACAGCTTTTGCATGAGCCACCATCATATTGTGCATTAACTGGATCGCACTTGCCATATCATATTGTACACCATTCGGGAAGGTTCCTTCAATATATATATTGGTTGCAACCGCCCAGATCTCGGTGACATGCTCCCACCACTTAAATCCCTGATTTTGAAGTGGAGGCTTCTTGCTCAATGGCTCTACTGAGCCAAGTATCTACAAGCTATATTATGTTAAAAATCCTTGATCTTTCTCTATATTCTTCTTTTTAGGAGCGGTGAGCTTTTTATTGCATAGGGGATTCCATCGGATTTTCCTAGGATAAAAATCCCGGATCTTTTATTTTGATCCGGGATTGTGTATACTATATACTTTTTTGTTTTCTTATACATAAATATAATCTGTCATAACTGGCTGCATGCCATTGTCCTCGATCATTTGATAAATCTCATCAACTGATCTTCCATCACTGATCTCGAACTGTTCATCACCTTTTTCTTCTTCCTGACTGTGTCCACCGATTCCAACATTTACTCCTGCTGAAATCTTCGTCGCTGCGATCTGAATGATGTTGTCACGGAATCTTTCACATTCACGTGTTGAGATCGTAATACTTGCAAATGGCATAAAGATTCGATATGCACAAATGATCTGTAGAAGCTGTGGTTCATGAACATCTTTTGGATTGATCTTATCGTTATTAATGATCGGACGTAATCTAGGACATGAAAATGCGATTTCTGCATGTGGATATTTTTTTTGTAAAAGATATGCATGCATTCCTGTTGCCAGTGCATCTTTTCTAAAATCATCCAATCCTAAGAGAGCAGCAAATCCGACACCTCTCATTCCACCCATGATCGCGCGTTCCTGAGCATTGAGACGGTATGGGAAGATTCTCTTTCTTCCACCCAAATGCAGTGTCTTATATTTGTCTGAATTATATGTTTCCTGGAAGACTGTAACAAAATCTGCCCCACATTCATGCAGATATGCATAATCTTTAGAATCCATTGGATATACTTCAAGACCGATCAGTTTAAAATATTTCTTTGCGATCTTACATGCTTCCCCGATATACTCAACACTTGATTTGTTTGGACTTTCTCCAGTCAGGATCAAAACTTCTTCCAATCCTGTCTCTGCGATCGCCTGCATTTCTTTTTCAATCTCTTCTGCATTAAGCTGTGCACGTTTGATCTTGTTGTGGCAATTAAATCCACAGTAAACACAATAATTTTCACAGTAGTTTGCAATATATAACGGAGTAAAGATCGCTACAGAGTTTCCAAAATGTTTTCTTGTCTCTTTCTGTGCTTTCTGTGCGATTTCTTCCAAAAACGGCAATGCCGCTGGCGATAATAAGGCTTTGAAATTATCAACAGAACAAGTTTCTGCTGCCAATGCTTCTTTGACATCTTTTGCTGTATAAATGTCTGCATCATAGCTGTTCATCTCTGCGATGACACGGTCCATGATATCTGAATCAATCGCTTCCATGTCATCCGTATATTTCATATGATCTGTATTCTCATCAATTCTTACACTCATGATTAATCCTCCAAAAATCCTGTTAATGGTGATGATGCGCTAGAACCTTTTTCAATGACTCTTCCAAGTCCTGCCAGATATGCGCTTCTTCCTGCCTCAATTGCTTTCTTAAATGCTTCTGCCATGGCTGGAATATCACCTGCAGTTGCGATTGCTGTATTCGCCATCACTGCTGCTGCACCCATTTCCATTGCTTCACATGCCTGAGATGGTTTTCCAATTCCTGCATCTACAATGATCGGAAGATCGATCTCATCGATCAAAATCTGGATAAAGTCTTTCGTACAGATTCCTTTGTTAGATCCAATTGGAGACCCAAGAGGCATAACTGCAGCTGCCCCAGCATTTACAAGATCTCTGGCTGCATTTAAGTCTGGATACATATATGGCATAACAACAAATCCTTCTTTGGCAAGGATTTCTGTTGCCTTGATCGTTTCATAGTTATCTGGAAGCAGATATTTAGAATCATGAATAACTTCAATCTTAACGAAATCTCCGCATCCCACTTCTCTTGCAAGTCTTGCAATACGAACTGCTTCTTCTGCATTTCTTGCTCCAGATGTATTTGGAAGAAGTGTAACACCTTCTGGAATATAGTCAAGAATATTAGCTGTATCATTTGTGTTCGTTCTTCGAAGTGCTAATGTAATGATCTGTGCTCCTGCATTCTGCACTGCTGCATTGATCAGATCTAAGGAATATTTTCCTGATCCTAAGATAAATCTTGAATCAAATTCATGTCCACCGATGATTAACTTGTCCTGTTTCATGTTATTCTCCTTTATATATGCATAATTTTCTTATCTCTTTGTACCTGTTATCTTCAGATCATCCGCCACCGACAAAGGCTACGATCTCTAATGTGTCACTATCACTTAAGATCACATTCGCATATTCCCCTTTAGGAACGATTTCTCCATTTCTTTCCACTGCGATTCTCTTATCTGAAAATCCTTCCTGTGTTAAGAAATCAGATAATGCGACAGGGTCTTTTAATGTTTTTATTTCTCCATTCAATCTCATCTGCTTTCCTCCTTGACTGACTTTCCTTTTATCTTTAAAAGGAACAAAAAAGGGTCCACAAAGAAGCATCACACCCGAGGTGGTGTGCCCCTTCATGGACCCGATAGTTCAGATTCACTCTTGTTGTAGATTATCATATTGATATTTTTTTGTCAAGTGATTATTGCATTTTGTTTTTTGTGTGATATAATATCTTTGTGCTTTAATCAGCACTTTGACATTTGTTTGAATCCTCTTTGGCATTTCATATGCCAGGGGGATTTTTTATTTCTTGATCGTTATATTTTTATTCCAGATTTAATATTTCAAAAACTTTAACCCTTTTCTTTAACCAATTCAAATATAAACAAAATAAAAAAGCTACAAACCGCATAAATACGAAGTTTGTAGCTTATGACTCCAACGAGAATCGAACTCGTGATTCGACCTTGAGAGGGGAAAAACATTATTTAATATAGGTATATTATATCATATTTAAGCCATTTTTAGCATAAAAATATGTTAAAAATGGCTTGTTTAGTTCATATAATTCACTTATATTGTTTAGCACTTTGTTTAGCACTTTTATTTTGAAATTGCTTTCTTGAATTTCTTCCATCCGGCATTATCTTTTCCTGCCCATGGATCTGGACAATCTTTTCCATTCACATCCCAATGTCTAATCACGCGACTTGCCGAAATATGATATTTCTTCATGTAATATCTTGTCAATGCAACTGCATCTTTATATACATTTTCTGGAACTTTACCAGCACTGTTACACATCTCAATGCTTAAACTATTGGCATTTGTACATTTTTTATAAAACGATCCTGCTCCATTTTTCCGGCTGTAAAATCCACCAACAGACCATGCTACTCTTTTTAATGACACAGATTTATAAACAGTTCCACTACCATCTACAAAACAATGGGCTGATGCATGTCTATTTGCGCTCTGGAAGTATTTACAATTATTTAAAGCCGTATCACCTTTGTTTCCAGTAAAGTGAATTACGATATATTTAATGTTGCTCAACGGTCTTGCTGATCCATAGTTACTTTTATGAGCAAATTTATTTTTAAATTTCATGATTTGTTTCTCCTTCCTGATCTGGCAATTCCTCAGTCATATCCTCTAAAAACTTCTGGATAAAATTCTTGATTCTTGTCGGTACTGGAAGTCCACATAAAGTCATATTTTTCAAAATGCTGACCGCTTCATACAATATGAATAAAAGACTGAAAAATTCGCAGATTCCCATTTTGTTAATTCCTAGAATCTGCACATATTGTTCTGGTACAAAACTTAATACATTAACATTCATGATTACGTCAATTGACATCAGTAAACATACTGAAAACAACATTGCTGCTTTTCTGATTGCCCCATCAATTCCTACGCATGAATTAAACTTATGCTCCTTGATTGCTCGCAGTGCTCCAAGTATTGAATCTAATGACACACAAATAAGTAATGCCTTAAAAAGCATATTGTTACTTAATAGAATAATAATTTCTTTCATCATTTTAATCGTCCTTTCTTATCTGGTTTTTTGCATAAAAATAAGACCTATTTCGGTCTTGCTCTGATTTTCACTATGTAGTACCTCTGTCCTTCAACTGTTTATGTGTGTATGTTGCCAATTTCTTGTGTGTATAATTTTTATTAAGATATTCATGTGTAACTATTGTCACTGAAATCTTAACCTTTCCATTAACACTTACTGGATTCGGAGATAATTCAACTTTTTCTATTTTTAGCATTTATCAAATTACCTCCATCTTCTCCCTGTTTTTTATAATTTCATCAGCTATTTTCAATGTTATTTCCAATACATACAACTTACTTTTTTGTGCTGGCTGTATTTTAACATCTATATAATAGCCATGCTTTTCTTCATCCTTTTCAATCTCGCATTCTCCAGAAATCTCTTCTTCTCCATTATAGATAAGAGAAAATTGAGCTTCTTTCACTGCAAAATATTCATATTTTCCTATAGAATGTACAAAATATTTTACATGCCTGTCTTCTCCTAAAATGAAAGTTATCATCTTCTTTGTACCTCCTTACATTTTGGGTACATCCTGTCAAAGCATAATTTCCTTTCAACTTTGTCAAACAAGTATCCAGAAAGTGGTAACTGATGCACACAAATATTTTCGCCTTTTACGGTATATAATAATCTTGTTATAAAGCTTTGGTTCCCTGCTTCGTCCTCTGCTATTACTTCGATCACATATTCTCCATCTATATCAAGTGGGACTGGTACATTCCACCAGTCCCCTTTGCTATGATCATAATTCACTTCTATGCCATCGACCTTTCCGAATACTCTTTTGACCATACTCATCTCCTAGTTTGTAACTTCTACACTGATCACGAATGTTTTTCCACAATCTACTGGATTTGGTGTAATCGTTACGCTCTTAATCGTAGGTGCCACTGTATTTAACGTAACGGTACGTGTTACTGTAGTTGTCTTACCAGCACCATCTTTTGCGACAACTATAATTGTGTTTGTACCTTCTGCAAGAGTAAGAGCCTTGCTGAAACTTCCATCGCTTCCAACTGTGACTGCTTCTGCTGCTCCAGAATTAAGCTTAACTGTAACTGTTACAGGACTTGAGGTTGCATCGTTGGTTGTACCTTTTACTGTGCATGCAGACTGATTTGTAACAAGTTTGTCCGTTGGGCTGGACAATGTTAATACAGGTGGAACTGTATCTACCTTTAATGACGTTGAGCTTGTAGCTGCTGCATTTCCATCATAATCACTTGCATCAAGTTTGATTGTGTGACTACCATCAGATAATGCTGTTGTCGGTGTATATGTACACTGATATCCTCCGGTGATTGCCGTTTTGGCAATTGAATCTCCTGTTATTTTTGTTCCATTATCAATCGTAATTCCAATTGTTGCCGGATTAACTCCTGAATCTGCATCTGTTACCTTCCAGGTAATCGTTGGTTTATTATTCGTTAAGTATGTTCCAACTGTCGGTGCTGTTATCGCAATAATAGGTGCAACTTTTTCTTTTACTTGTAAACGTAAAGATTTTCCAAGAGTTGCATCTGCTGCATCTTTTGTTGTTATGTTTCCTGCAACGTCGGTTGCTTTTACTGTTACTCCGTAATAATGTCCGGATTGATTGTACGAGCTCTTAGACGGAGCTGTTACCGTAGCTTCATACTTTCCACTTGTACTGTTAAGTGTTAACGTATACGTTTGACCGTTAATAGTCGCTTGTACTGTTTTTATAGCCATATCTTTTTCTCCTTTTTCTCTGTTTTTACTCAATAGCACAACTAAATTCTGACTTAAATAACAGAATAGAATTTACAATTACTAGCATAGATTCAAAATATGCATTCACCGGAAACAGTTATAAACATAATGGAAAAGTATATATAAATGGATATTTCCATTGCAATTCTCCTAGTGTTGGGATTACAACTTGTTTTTTTGTTCCAGAAGGTTTTAGACCTAAAATAAAATGCGGATCGGCTTGCTATACCGATGATGATGTTAATTTTAATAATATTGGTGCTGTTAAAATTGACACAAATGGTGATATAACAATATATTTTCCTACAGTGTACTCAACATGTGTATATACCTCCATAGTATATGATATAGATTAATTTAATTTACGATAAATCATAAAATTAATCCTAACAGCACCGTTTGTATCACTGGATAATCCTATGTTTATATTTAAATTTGTATTATCCCATTGTAAAGCAGCACCTGTTACCAGACCTTGATACGCATTCCAATCACCGTTGCAAGCTGCTATATATAACTTTTCGTTATTTATGTCTGATATTTGCATGCCTAATGCTTTTGCAATTTCAGACTGACATCTTTGCCAGTAAATCATTTTGTTGCTTGTTCCAGAAAATACTTTTGATAAAAATGCTCTTTCAGAATTTAGTTGTGCTATTGATATTTAATTTTTCATTTTCTAAAACAAATACATGGCGATCTGCTTCTGAATTTAATTTTTTGCATAAAAATAAAATCTCCTTCCCTTTTAAGCAGATTTAATAGTTTATATATTAGATTGATTATTATTTTTTAAGCTGCATAACGAATATATTCATATTCAATCATATCGTCCGAAGCATCATAGTATGTACTGGCAGTCATATTAATGTCTGCATGGCCTAACAAGATCGCAACATCCTGAAGTGGCATGCCTCGCTTAATCAATTGCGTACATAACGTCCGTCGGAATTTATGCGGATGTGCATATACATTACATGATTTTCCTAAATTTCTTACAATTCGCTCGATTCCGTCTTTTCTTAATTGACCATATGGATACCTCTTAGAAACAAAAAGTGAAATGTTATTATCTTTTCTGGTTTCTAAATATCTATTCAGATAAATCATTGCTTGGTCTGATATAAACACCGTTCGCTCTTTATCTCCTTTACCAATGATCCGCACTTTCTTTCGAATAAAATCTATATCGTTTAGCTTTATACTGCTTAGTTCTGAGACACGACAACCTGTAGATGCTAACATCTCTATCAACGCCCGATCGCGAATATCCGTACATGCTATACGCATACGTTCCATTTCATCAGCTGTAAACGCCTTCTTCTTTTTCTTTGTTACTTTGATTTTCTTAATTTTTCGAGTTGGATCTTTGTCGATGTACTCCTCATCAGCCAGCCAACTAAAAAACGAGGATATTGCTGATCGCTTATTGTTTAATGATAAATTCGATATGCCTCTGCTTTGCTTATACGCATATAGAAATCCCCTAATATCGGTTGCATCTATGTCTTTTGCTTCTTTTGCAGTGAAATAATCTACAAACTGTGTTAGATGTAAATTATACTGTTCAATCGTTCTGTTGGATTTATTTTCTACAATCAGCGTCGCAAGGAACGTATCTTTTAGCTTCCTTAAACTGTCATTGTATTCCGTCAATTCCGTCGATTCTTTCTTAATCTGTACATCTCGGAACTCTTCTACCAACACATTTTCAAGATAATCTAGCTCTTTTTTCTTGATTCTATTGCCCATTTTGATTAGCACGTTACTTATAATTCTGTCACGCATAATACATTCTCCTTTGTGTGTTATGTGTGCATTATACTCTTTTCCGCTGCGGAGGATTCGTAGACTTCCGCAGCTAAATTCTGACTTAAAAGATGCACTTGTAACTCAATATGCCGAATTGAATGGTACTGGAAACAACTATTTTTATGTTGATCGTAAACAAGGTTATCGCTTGAGTTCTGCGATATTGCATGTATATGATACTGGTTATATACGTGTTGAAGCAATATCTCAGGAAGTTAACAATGAGAATTGTTATGTGTTATGGACAAATAATAGTTATCCACAAAACAAAAAAATTGGCTGTGATCTTGTATGGATCAAAGAAAACTTCCTATGGAATTAAAATATTTTAATTTGACTTATAGCATATAACTTCACAAGGACATCCTTGATATGCAGAAGGGATTTCTATCAAATATAATTTTTTTCCATACAATGCCATGCCTAATACGTTATAACGCCATTGATCATACTTTTTCACTCTTATAGCTACTGGCACCATGTTATCGGGCCAATTGGCATGAATGATACCTTCTGAGTTATTAGGTGTGGTCATATTGCCTAAAAACTGTATTATGCTTTTTGTATCAGAATTTAACTGCGCAATATCCTTCGCATTTGCTTTCATCTGCTTATCAATAATATCCATGTTGTCATTCTGCACCCCAATATCATAAAAATCAGATCCTTCTGGTTTCGTCAGTCCATAATTTGTTGTCGTTGTTGCCATCTTACTCTCCTTTCAATACAGTATTTCTAACCTGTTCGTTTGTATATGTGTGTAAATAATCATGTGTAAATCCATGTAATGTATCATGTTGGTTATATCTTAATCCAATATCTATCGTCATATTCAGTGGCACAATCTCTTCTAATAGTTGCTCGAAATCGTTATACATTTGCTTTCTTGTTAACTCTACCAGACATTTTAATTCCATTGTTTCTGGTAAAATTACCAAGGTATAGTTCCCATTGCCTAGCAAATTATCAAGTCTGTTTATAAGATCTTGATTCGTATATGGGCAGTCATCATACCACTTTGTCAGCACTCTGAATTTTCGATCTTCTAAGCTATCTGTATCCTGTGGCTGTATTTTTAAGATTTTTTCGCGCCGTGCAATTCCATATTCTGTAGAAGTTCGGATACAGGTGTCAAGATCTCTATCTCTTATTTCATTTTCTAATTGCTGTCCAACTTTTTCTTCTGCATCATAGATTGCTTTTATTTCTTCTATATTTTCAATCACAGGAGGAATATTTAGCTGCATGATACCGCCCCCTTAACCGGAATAACATTTTCTTGCAACGTAATATTTTCTGTTCCACCATTTAACAATATATTACTTACATCTGTAATTCCTTCTACATTATAGATAGCGTTTTCAATACCTGCTCGTCTCACGATTATAGAATCACTGTTTATCCAATTCTTTCTCAGCGATAGCAGATATTCTTCTACCGCATTTTCGACTTGCGTTTTTAAGCCTTCCGCAGAATATCCAGTATCATATGTAGCAACTGCAGATACATTAACTATATATTCTGTCACAGTTGTGATCGATACAGAATGTCCAATTGGAGCAATCCCAATTCCTTCTCCTGTTTGTTCTATTGGATCAACCTGCGTCTGCACGTCATTGATCAGCTTGCTTTCTGCTTTTCTATATTCGTCTGATATAATCACAATTGGTATGATTGTTCCTTTCCGTCGATATGGTTTGACTCCTCCAACACCATCAATTGCGCCTATTCTTTCTTTATAATATGCACGATTTCCACCGAACGCCTGAATGCCAAACGAATCCATGATTCTCATGCGGTAAGATTCCTCGTCTTCCTCGTCTTTTCCTTCTACCAGAAGCTTGGTTAATGCCGCATCTTCCAGACCATCAATATCATCCAAACACATCAGATCCCCTAACCATCCATTCGCTGCGATTCCAGGATCTTCACATTCTAGTCTGTACTTATGTTCTTCTTCATTGATCACGTCTGTTACAATATAGTTATAGTCATCTCCTGAAAATTCAGTTCCAATCGGCACCGAAACATTAAATACTCCTTCAAATTCTGCCGCAGTAGCTTCTTCTATGTATGTCCTTCTTTCTTGTCCAAACTGTACTAAATGATCAAGATCAGCTGTATCAGCATATTGGTTATCTGTTAATGCTGCAAGTTCTACATACACCTCTTCCAATCTTGCTGCCTGCTTTACACAGGAATGATAAATCAGTGATCCCTCACTTGTATCCAAGCCATCCGGCATATCTTCCATCATACTTACCATGATATTTTCAAAGGTCATGTCCTCATACATCCGATTCCACCTCCTCACTTCCATAATCCGTTAATAATGTAAATTTAATGTGTAGTGTTTCATTGACTTTTTCGATCTCCAAGTTCTCAATTCCATTAACATATGGATTCACTTCGAGACATTCTGTCAGCATCCTGTTTACTTCAGATTTCACATACTCATCAGAATATGTTCCTCCGATCAGATTTACCATTTCATTTCCGTATTCCCATGAATACTGAATATATTTATATCTTACAATCTTAATTGCCAGATACGCCCACACTGCAATAGCTCTTGCACCTTCTGCAATTTTTCCTGTCAATTTTCCAGTAGTGAAATCTATATCAAATTCTCTTGGATAATATTCTTCTTCCTCTTCTTCATTGATAAGTTCTTCTGTCTCTTCTTCAAATGGAAACCTTATGTATTCACCACCTTGCATATAATTATGTATTTATCGTCACTGATCTGGTACACCAGAACCATGTCTCCATCATTAAGGACTAAACCATCTGCTATGTAATAGTCTTCTGGATCAAGCTTTAATTCATTGCATAGCACTTGGTCTTGTACCACCCTTGCCATCTGCAATCCTGTATTATTTCCTTTTTTACCTTGATGCTGCATGATCTTTAACAGCCTCTCATAACTATTCACTAAAGAACTCTCCTTCCTTGTTGCCAGTGTTTCACGTAATATGAATCATTCAGATTACTGACTTTTACACCGCCACTGCTTGAACAGTGCACAAACTTTCCCGATCCGGCATAAATGCCGACATGAGAAGCTCCTGCTTTGTATGTTCCTTGAAAAATAACCAGATCGCCTTTTTTCAAATTCTTTTTTTGTACTTTCGTTCCTTTTTGTGATTGTGCTAACGCTGTTCTTCCGATATTTTTACCTGCCGTGGTTCTGAATACATAAGATGTAAACCCAGAGCAATCGGATTTCCCTGACTGTGGAGATGATGCACCATAGACATATTTTACTTCTCCTATAAAACTTTTTGCTTTCTTTATAACCTTATCTGCTTTTGTATTACTTGCAGATGTTTGCTTGTATCCGGTACCATTGCCTATAATTGCGTATCCGGTACGTTTTCCAAAACGGTTACATTGAGCTTTTGTTTTCATTAGCAGGTCAAAGTGATAAACACCATTCACAACTTTGATTGCACCGCCACGATCATTGACTCGATGAACCTTCTTGTCTCTGCTTGTCTTTGTTCCAAGTACCTGTATTTCATTTCCATACTTTATACTAGATGGTGCTGCACATGTGTATTTGCTTGGGTCCAGTTTCTTTCCCTTGCAATCGTAATAACCGCCCTCAATCTTATTTGATGCCGGATAATATGCTGTAAATAATGCCTTTACTCTTTTCCCATTTAATATACCTGTACTTTTAGTTGCTGAAGCATTTGATTCTGCATCATCTTCTTCTGTTTCCATGATATTCTTAAATGCAAGCTCAAGAGTCATCATATAAGTTCCATTCTCAAATACATGCGAATCATTCTCAATCCAGAACTTTCCACACAATCCAGAATCAACATCATTGATCTTGATTCCATATCCTGCTTTGCATCTGATATCTCCAATGGCTGTCAATGATGCGCTGGTATCCAGACCCAACAATGTATTTTCAGCCTCTTTCTTTCCATTGCCACTATCAACAGTGACGGAATCCTGAAATGTTCCATATGCTTTAATCCAATTTTTATTGGAAACTGTTCCAATTCTTTTATTCTTGGAATTGTAAATTGCAACCTTATTTACCATGCTGTCTGTTGACTGCTCGTAGGAGCTCTCTGTGATACCTTCTTTTTGATCTAATGTTACATTTAACATTGATCCCTTCTTTATAACAGATAATTTATCTCCATCCATGATCAACTGATAACTTGTGCCTGTTTTTTTATACGCTTTAGAATATGCAGCAAGAATCATGTTGTAATATTCCTTGTCTTGGAACAATAGTTTCTTGATCTTCATATTCGTTTTTGCAATACTTTTTGTTTTTATCTTTAAGTCTTTGCAGATTAATTGTGTGATCTGCTCCGGCTTCTTTTTCTTAAATTTATAGGTTCCTTTGCTCCGGATCAGATATAACATATAATCTTGCGCTGTATATGTAATTGTTCCGGCTTCCCCTTTTCTTTCTCTCTTTGTCAGTTTTCCATGGAATAGTTTGTCATTTCCATTATAGAAACATATGAGATCACCCAATTTAATGTCTGGCGTTTTAAAGTGTGTATCTCCTGCTGGATTCATTACACTAAATTCCAGTGATCTGGCAGATGAATAAGCACTTCCAGACCAGGTAATTGAACTGACCGTACTGGTAATATCATTTTCCTTCCATTCAACTTTTAAATTTAAACTCATTTCTCGATCACCAACTTTGTGCCTGCATAAATATATCTTCCATTACTGCTTGATCTTCTTTTATGTTTCTTTGCTGCACTTTCGATCACTTTTTTATTTTTTGTATAGATTTTCTTCCAGTTTGAAGAACTTCCTGTTTTCTTTTTTGCGATCTTACGCAGCGTATCTCCTTTTTTTACAGTATAAGATGTTGTTTTTACACTTTTACTGCTTCTTTTTTTACTACTGTTCTTCTTTTTTACTTTCTTTCCATTTGACGTTTTCTTTTTTTCTGTCGCATATGTTACCGCAATATATTCTTTCAAATTCAAAGTAAATGCGATATCTCCTGTGCTGTCATCTTTTCCATATTCAAGGCTTTCGATCGACACCGTTTTATTAAAATCAACGTCTCCTGTCATAACAAAAGTGGGAGTCACTTTCTCATACTCCCACTTTTTGATTTTATTAATATAGTTTATTGGATTTGTATCAAATCCTTTATATTGGCAAAAGGGATATTCTTGTGCTGGAAAGAAAGAACTTATTTCAATCGTTTCTAAATTTCTGTCTCCAAGAATATTTATTTCGCCTTTCCTGTGTACAGTTTCAGTTGTATTCTGTACAGATGTTCCTATCTTATAGGAAGATGGCAATACCGGAAACCGGATCTTGTCATTTCCATTATTTAACCAAATTTCCCTTCCATTCTCCTTTTATGCCGGTATTGCTTCTAATTTCTCTGCAAGTTTTTCTGCTATTTTATCAATATCTGCTTCTTCTCTCACGATGATCGTATCTGCAAATTTTTCAATCTTATAAGTCTTATTTCCCTGATTTCTTGCCATCTGCACTGACTTATCATGTGGATATACACGCGTCCCTCTCGGAAGATCTATGATCTCTCCGCCTTTTTCATGAACTTGAGCGATACCACCACTCCAATTGTCTGTACCTCTTGCCAGCATTGGAATCTTTGGAAGATTAATACCTTTGCCACCAAGTTTCGGAACCCAACTTGGAATTTTTATTCCATTCAATCCAGAAATCACGGAGTTTACAAGCCCGATCACCTGATTTAAAGGACGTTTTGCAAATCCAACAAGTGCCTCAAATGCTCCTTTGAATATTGTTTTTACACCAGTCCATGCCTTTTTCCAGTTTCCTGTAAATACACCTTCCAAAAATGTTATTATGCCACTAAATGCTGTTGTAACTCCATGAATTATATCTAGTGTTGATTTAAGCCATCCTGATGCTCTGGCTACAATAAATTTAAATGTAGCTCCAAATACAAGTTTAAATGCTCCAGCAACAAATGTTGCAACTGGTCTTAAAAATTTAACAACCGCAGCTCCTGCTCTTCCTATTTTTTCAAAAGAACTAGCTGCCATTGTTCCAATCTGGCGCACTGTCTTTCCAAGCTTTTGAGTATCAACGCCTGCATCATTTATCGCCTTTACAACTGCCTTCTGCATTTTTCTTGCTCCGGCGGTTATTTTATCCCAGTTTTTATATACCAGCACCGCTGCAACAGCGATTGCCGCCAATACCAAGGCAATCTTTCCTCCAGGTCCTAAGAAAGCAGATATACTTTCTGCTTGTGAGAACTTTCCATACAGCGTGACCATTCTTCCTGCAAGACTTCCTATTCCTGTTGTAAGTGTTCCAATAATTTTTATTACCGGACCCACTGCTGCAACAGTCAATGCCATTCTTACAATAAATTTTTGCGTTTCTGGATTCAGCTTTGAAAATTTCTTTGCAAAATCAGCAAGTTTTGTTGCGCCATCAATTACTACAGGTGTAACAACTTTCAATACAGAGCTTCCAAAGACCGTCAATGAGTTTTTTGCTGAATTGATTGCTTTTCTTATGTCACTCGTTGACGTTTTCATATCTTTCAGAGCTTTTTCTGTTGCTCCTGATGCCTGATTCATTTTCTTTGTTTTCTCTCGAAATGTATCATATTGTGACCCAGTCAATGCGATCGCCGCTGTTAATGCTCTGGAATTACTGAACAGCTTTGCCATTTTATCTGACTGTCCGCCTGTTTCCTTTTGCAAGATTTTTAGTACTCCAGACATTCCTTCTGATTTGATCATTGCCTGTCCATTTTGATATCCATATTTCTGCATTAATTTCGACATGGAATCCGTTGGTTTCAATAAACCAGTAAACAACCCTTTCATCTGCGTGGTGACTTCCGCTGTATTTCCTGTCACACCTGTCAGGGTTGCCATACTTCCAAACAATTCCTGATATGATACATTCAACGATTTTCCAAGTGGAAACAGAGGCTGCATACTTGATGCCAGCTCCTTGTATGTCGTAACACCTAACTTCTGGGTCATAAAAGCCATGTCACTGATTGATTGTGCCGTCTTGACATTCACACTGTCATAGCCTTTCATTCCAGAACTGATCAATGCTACTGATTCTGCTACGGAAGCACCTCCACCTTTAGCAGCTCTTGCTGATATTGAAAAGATATCCTGTGTTTTCTTCCCGAGATCTCCGATGGAACTGATCGTCTGATATACACCTTTTGATACTGTTCCTAATGCAATTCCTGTATCATTCGACACCTGAATCGCTGTATCCTTGTACTTTTGCAGATGCTCTTTGTTATCCAAAAGCGTATTGACCTGACCCATATCTTTTTCAAATGTATCAGCCATCTTTCCAGTTGCTCCAAGTGTTGCAAGAATCGGAGCTGTTACATTTTTCGTCAGAGATGAGCCAAAACTGGACATACTCTTTCCAACACTCTTAATCTGGTTCGCTTGCCGTTTCATGTAGCCAACCTGATGCTGTGTCTGCTCTGCAGCTTTTTTCAATGGTTCGGTATACTTATCTATCAGTCGTAGTGTTGCATCAACTACTTTGCTCCTTGTACAATTCCTCTCTTTCCTGGCATTCCTGTCTTATAAATGCTCTCAGCATTGCTCTCTCATTTGGTCCAAGATCATAGTATTGCGACGGAGTCATATTATGATCGCGAAAGAGGAGATATGCCATTTGTATATCTCCTCTTTCGTGAATTAGTTTTTTAGTTCTTCGTCATCGACAACATCTGGACTTGATAAATTAGCAATTTCTGTTGCGATCTCCGGCACTTCTGTTTTAAACAGAATTTTCGCAAGATCAGAGGCATTGATTGCTCCAAAATGTTCTTGCAATTCTTTGCTTTTAAGATCTGGATTGATCACGCCTTCTGCAACTGTCATTAAATTTGCTGCATATCCCTGCTGAAAATTATAATTTCCTGCCTTATCAAGCGGCAATGTCTGCAATTCCATCAGACGCTCCGCATCAATTTCCTGAATTGTGATCGTTGGATCACCAACCAACTGCTGCATATTTCCTGATTTATAAGTTCCTGTTTTACTATTTCGAACATCTTTCTTGTCAAGCTGTAATAATTTCTCTACTAAATTCATCTTATCCTCCTAAATTAAGTCGATTGGTTCTGCATCAGCAAACGTAAATGGGTAGGATTCTTCGCCTAACTTGTTTGCTTCCCAATCTGCCAGTGTAAGCTCATCGAAACTAACTCCTGTAATTTTGACTCTTTCTGTTCCAAGTGATGCCGGATCTTTCAATGCTGTTATGATCGTAATATCCGGCATGATCCCTTTTTTAATATCTGCAAGCAACAGTTTGATCATATAAGAAGAAATTTTATTCATTTTTAATGTTCCAGTTCCTTCTAACTGTGTAATCTTCTGCCCTTTGCTTAACGTATTTGTCTGTACAACATCACTTTTTGTAATCTTATACTTTGCTTGTAGCGCCGTAGATTCCGCCATGTACTGATCATTTAACCATACATTTCCGAATGTTCCATTTATGACATGATCTGGTTTATAATTATCCCTTTGTTACCTCCTGAATATCTTTGTCAGACTCTGACAAACCTTTAAATGCTGATTTCTAACGTTACATCTTCGATTGCATCATTCATTTTGATATTTGCAACTAAATATACTTTATCTCCTGTATTTGCTTTCTTAATATCATCACTACTCATATCTGTAGTATCCACACCATTTTGTTCAAGATATTGTTTGTTTCCATTAATATCAATTTCTACTGTTGCAGATTCTAAGACATTCTGTAATACAAGATCATCCATATATCCCTGAATTGCAGAGATCAAAAGGCATTTATTATCATAAGTATTGACCTTTTTCCCAATCCACTCATTTCTGATCGTGCTTCTCAGATCACTCTTGATGGTGTCCATAATATCGACCAGCTTAATCTTTTTATACTGATCTCCTTTTTCATCGGTCTTTGTTGTAAATGAATTAACTGCACGTGCAACTCTGACTTCTCCGTCTTCATAAAACAGGATCAGTTTTCCTGCATCAATTGCTGAATCCATCTCTTTTTTGGACATTCGTGTACAATCTGTCGCTTCTGGCAGCACTGCATATGTTGCACTTTCTGTAATCTGTGTTCCTGCAAACAATCCTGCCATTCTGGCACAAAACTGCTCTGCAGTGTATGACTTATCAACAATTGATACACTTTCTGTTGAAAAGTTTATGACTGCTTCATTATCCGCTGCATTTTCTGGTAAAACAGCTTTAATATTTTTTCCAATTTCTCGCTGTTCCTTTACCCAGCTGACAACTTTCGATGCTACTGTCTCTGTCTGTGTGCTGACTGCTGCATAACTTACATTTTCATCTGCCAATGCATTTAATGCATCATCAATCTCTGCATGATCTGCTCCTGAAAATGCAACAACCAACTTTTTCGGCTTGACCGTGTTCCCAATCAGTGCCATCTCAATCTGTTCTTTGTACTTTAACCCAGCACTTGGAATATTATCTCCTGGTGCAATCTTTAAAATCCTGTCATTGTTTGTTCCAGGAATGATCAGACCTACGTTTTTACTTCCAGATCTTTCGATCACTGTCTTTGCTTTTTCAATAAAGGTTATATTAATGCTGCATGTTCCCCTTTGTTATCATCTCCTTCATATTAACTTCCTGCATCATCTGCTCTATTGCTGCCTGTCGGCAGTCTTCTAAAAATTCAACTTTGAAAACAAATTGTATGATATTATGAGTCTGTCCGGTGTATTGAATCTCTGGTTCTTCCACAAATATCTTCCGATCTTCCACTTCCAAATGATCACCTAATTTGTCTCTTATCTTTTCTATGATTTCAAGCTGTTCGGCATCATTTTTCTTATACTGTAAAAACGTCGTTTCAAACATATAACTTGATCGTGTGATACTTGCTGTTTCCCTCTGTTTAAATATCAGAGGAATCATCTGAACAAATAAGGAAGGCGTTTCATAACCTTCCTCTACTTCATTGCTATAAATTCTCATACCCGGAACTGCTTCACGCAAAACCTTGATATAACTTGCTTTCAGTTCTTTGATTGGTATCATTTTTCAATTTCCTCATGAATCTTTTCCAGCATTTTTTCAGCTCTCTTTGCATGTTCTTGATGCCACCTCTCGATCACTGGTTCTTTGATTCTGCGCCCAGCAACAAATCCAACGGTCTTCCCACCGCCTTGAACTTTCTTTCCGTTCCGGCTGACAACTGTTACCATTTCATGACCATTATTAACCAGATGAAAATGCGCACCTTTCTTGCTGCCCTCTGCATAGAAATCTGTTTCCATATTAGATCTGTTTCCTCTAATTGCCGAAAATCGAAAGCCTCGTACAAGATTTCCTGTATGCTTATCCACTGCACTCCATGTCTCACGGATCATATCTTTTTTAAAATCTCTTTGTTCTCTTTTTAGGCCTGCCTCTGCAAGATCTGGATACTTGCTGACTGCATTTTCTAATCCATCAACCAGATCATCCAATCCGTCAAATTCCAATCCATCCATGATCTGCTCCTTTTTTCTTATACTCTGTACACTGAATCTCAAGCATTACCTGCTCTTCTTCAATATCAGCTACATGCTTCACTTCCAGTTTCTTTCCGTGATACATAAGGATCGTATCTGGATGTATGTCCTTCCTGTATCTTGTATAAATGATATAAGATACCTCTGGAGACAGCTTCAAAGCATCATAATATTCACCGCCACGCACAGATTTTACGGTTGCCCATATCCTTTTTCCTTTTTCATAGGTCATGATATCCTGTCCCATATCATCCTGTGTTGTTCTTGGTGTACATATGTATATTTTCTTATTCATCTTTCCGATGTTGATCTCTTTCATAACCAATTCTCCGCATACTGATAAATAATGCTGTCCACTACCTTATTTACATTGCTTTTTTCGACATACAACCGACGATTATCATACATATCCTGTGTGAGTACCAATACTGCGATCGTAATATCTTCGTATGCATCAATCTGTTCGTCATCAAGACCTGTCTGCCCTCTGATAAAACTTTTCGCTGCATCCAGACAGGTTTGAGCAAATTTGATATCGTCATCATCTGGTTCATCTAGTTTCAGATAATTCACAAGATAATCTTCGTCAATTTCGCTCACTCTCATCTGACTCACCGCCTTCCTGTTCATCCAGGATCTCTATCAATCCCATTTTTAACAGATCGGAGATCACGGGATCATTTTCAATCTCCCGTGTCTCATCTTTGTCCATCTTTATAGATCCATAAAAATCAGCTTTTGCTCTCACTTTCATCTGTTACTCCGCAGCCATAACCATTTTTGCAATCTTCTGCTCATTTTCGACTTTGGAATCCATTTCCATCCATCCAACAATTCCTGTTGCATGCTGTGTCATGTATTTTTCTCGTAACACCGCAATCTCAAGATCTTCTGCAATCTTTACAGCAAGTCCTGACATATCTCCATAATAGATTGCTGTTACTGATGCTGCCAGCTCTGGCATATTATCAGAACAGTACACTGGTTTTCCTAGCAGAACTTTTCCAAATGGTGCATTAACATCATCCTGTAACAGATATCTTCCATTCTGATCTTTTAATTTACGGATTGCTGTTCTTGTTTTGGAGTTCATGATCCAGATCGCATCTGTCTGGAATGCATCTTTAATAGAATCCTGAAGATCAATCAGTTCATCTGCTTTGATCGCTGTTGCTTTCTCTGCTGTTGTAGTAAGCACTACACCTTTCAGACCTTCAATCTTGTTATCTGTGCCGATTAAAAGTTCTTTTTCAACGAATCGTGATACGTTATATGCCATCTGATCAATGACAAAAGATACGATGTCAAACTGTGAATTATTGATCAGTGAGTTAGATACAAGTGATAACACTCCTGATAAGAATCCTTTTAAAGATATTGTTGTAAATTTCCCTGCTTTTGCTTCCAGTTCTGTAAATTCATCATGATATGCCATTGTGATATCATCTGAATCTGCTGGATACTTCGGAATTTCCAGATCACCCTTTACATTGTATTTTGTTGTCTTTTCAAGAATTGGAGAAATATCATACACCTTTTTAATGATCTTATTCGCGATCGTTTTCGGAATCACTGCCCCATTATCTGTTTTTGTAATGTTTGCAGCACGATGTTCATCCGTGACCACTCCTCTGAGGTAATCTGCAAAGGCTTTTTCTTCCTCTTCTGCTCTTTTCTCTTCTTCTTTTTCTGGATCTGGATCAATCTCTGGATCTTCTCTTTCCCCGCGTTCCTCAATATTCTTTTTCATATCTTCAAGGATATGAATGGTTTTATCAATTCTCTTAATCTCATCATTGAGTGTTTCCGCACGTTTTTCTTCATCATCTGTAATAGCTCTTTCTTCTGCTTTCAAAGTGGCATATAAAAGTTTTAACTCTTCCACTTTTTCTGCTCTGTTTTCTCTTAATGCTTTAATGTTATCCTTTTCTTTACCCTCTCCGGCAAAAAACTGGATATTCATTTTCATACGTCTGCTGTTTACTCTTGTAATCTTCCTTAAATATTACCTCCGGCTTCTTCGATCATCTTCTTGATCTTTGCTCTGCTTTTTTCTGCATCGTTTTCATGTTTCTTATTACTTATATAGTCAAGATCATCTTCCTGGGCTCTGACTTCGATTTCATCCTCACCTTCTGCTCTGGCTTCAATCGTAGTCGAATTATACCAAGGTTTCATCTTGTTATCGATAATTGACACTTCTGTCAGCTCAAGATCTGAGATCTTTCGGATACTCATCCCATTTTCTTCTGCACGTTCTTCTCTTGGTTTTCTGAAACCAAAAGACCAACCTCTTAATCTTTTTTCCTCTGCTGCCTTCACAGTTTCTGAATCTGTTACTTCTGCACGTGCCTTTAATCCGATCACATCCTCTTTCAGTGACAGATTACTCTTTGTTCCACCGATTTCTCTGCGGTGATCAAGACATAATTTAATTTCTTCTGCCTTTTTTGTTGCTCGCTGGAACACTCCCGGCTGAATCTCCTCAAGAAAATAGCCGCCTTTTCCGTCTGGAATCGGTCTCGATCTTCGATTCGTCACATTCACATAGCCTTCAATAATGACAGACTTTTTTCCATCTTTTCCAGCTCTTACTTCAACTCTCCTTCTTCATTACCTCCTTCTCCTAATTTGTGCATCTGATTCGTGTTTGGTACATATAGCATCTGAGTCTTTGGATCATATAAAACATCTTGAAGTCCTAACTTGATCATATTCATACCAAGCGGTTCCATGTTTTCACGTTCTCTTACCTCATCTACCTGTAACCATCCACTATCTGTTGCTGTCTTATATGCATTGTAACGTTTATCAATATCTCCTTTTGTCAATTCATACATATCCGGAGCAAAAAAATACTGCCCTTTTTCTGATTCGAGCAGTAATACTTTATTGATCGCTGTCATAAATTCATCCAACAGATTCGTGACACAATACTTGATAAATTTCTTATCATCTTCTTCATTTCCACCACCCGACAGCATCGTTGAAGGAATACCAAGCATCTTGCAGCACTCATTGCTGTTTGTCTGTTTATTCTCATTCAACTGCATTTCCACCGATGTGTTGGAAGATTCCTGAAATTCCAATCCATTATTCAGTACAACAACATTTTCTGTATTATTCTGATACAGTTTCTTAAATGCTGCCTTGATACTATCTAATGCTTTCTGTGTCAGCGATCTTGGTGATTTTATAAAACCTTTTTTATTTCCACCAGTCTTCACAAGAGTTTCTTCATACTTCATGTTATTGTACATGATAGAAATCAAGGTTTTATTCGTTTCAATGATACTGTGTCCTTTCACTCCGTCTGTTGTATTCCGAAGAAGCGTAATAAAATCCTCAGGAAAATAAGATTTTCCCTGTACTAGGATCACATATCTCTTAAAAATCACATCCGGATCTTTTGCAGTTCCAACATTCCTTTGATCCACATAATGTAAAGATCTGATTTTAAGTCCCTCTCGATTCACATAACAATAACCGCCTTTACCAAGGAAATAGTCTCGAAACAATGCCTGTTTCATTTCTTTTGCATCCAATGTATCACCTGTATCTTCATTTAACAGGCTGACTCTGTGATCATTTTCAATTTCCTCAACACGTTTTCCATTCCTTTTGTATAAACGTATTGGCACATTAGCGGCTGTTTTTACGATCAGATCAAGATTTCCTTGAATTGCCGGAATCTCTTCTGCCATTTCTCGCGTGATATTCTTCCTCCCGAGGTATGTACTGATCAATAAATCATCACAATCATTTTCATTCTTTTCTTTATTGTCCTGTTCCGGCTCTGCTCTTTCTCGTTTCTTAAAAAATGCCATTTTCTTTCCTTCCTATGCTGTCTGTACAGAGAAATCATCCACTCCATACAACATATATTGCTGTAATAAGTACATAGCATTGATCAAACTCACTACCATATCTACTTTTCCAGCAGATTTTTTCTTGTTTACATATTTATTTAAGTTTGTGTCTTCGGTGCATCTGGCGTTCTGAAAGTTAATCTCTAACAATCTGTTCGAATTGTAAACAAATTCTTTGGATAAAATCTTTTCTTTCAACAGTTTGGTTGGTGCATGAAGTACTGAACTGTGCTGCTTGATCTCAACACATTCATATCCTGCTGCCTCAAACTTCTGTACAGATGAAATTGCATTCCATTTATCGTATCCGATCTGCATGATCGTCACTCCATATTCTTCTTCCAGAGTCATGATTATATTTTCAACAATTCTGTAATCTATGACTTCATCACCGCATGCGATGCAGTCACCATGATCGATGCAGCGTTTATAATTTACATGCTCTTTATTTGTTTTATACTCAACCCTTCCATCTGGTAAGAATCCAAGCACTTTCGTATAAATAATTCCATCTTCTTCTGTAACCATCGCAACTGCTGTATTATCCTCTGACAGAGATAAATCCAGTCCGATCCAGACTTTTCTGCCTTGCCACCACTCTTTTTCTATCTCATCCCGGCATAATTTGACTTTCTGGATATCAATATAACCTTCAACACCAAGACCTTTATACCGAATATTATTATGTTTGCATAAATAGTTTTCTCTCTTGTTCTCGTAAAGAATTGCACTGGTTCTTTTCTTTACAATGTTCTTGTATACTGCCTTTTTCTCCACTGCGATCGGATTAGACTGATAAATACAGCGGTCATCCTTCTGCCATGTTTCTCCTGTTTTCAACTCATCATCCGGCTCGTAAAGCAGAGAAAAATATGTACCAACGTCCTCAGACTCAAGTACTCCATCTAATAATTTTTTTGCAATATCAACCTCATCAATGAAAACATTATCATCGTTCGGGTACTGCGTACTTATGACCATTCCGAGATTATTAATGATCTCGATCTGAGATGATCGCATTGCTTCCAGTGGATATGAATCCATTCCACCAGCTTCATCTGCAACGAATGCATTCGCCAATCTGGAATCTAAGTTGTCATTGCTATATGCCAGCGGTGTAAAATCACTCTCGTTAATATTGCAAGTTACTTCACTTCTTAAAATCTTAAATGCTGGATCTTCCTCATCCATCAATAAAGGACTGCTTTTCAGAATCTTTCGAACTGCAAGTTTTACCTCAGAAGACTGTGCCAACGTTGGAGCAACAGAAAAATATCTGCCAAATCCAACACCTGTCAGCATCAATAAGATTATGATCACCGCGCAATAAAATGTTTTATGATTTTTACGCGATATCTCCAACAACGCTGTCGTGTAATATCTGATCTTGCAAGATTCAAAACTAACCTTGTTATCATCATAGATCTCACTTCCTTCTCTCCACATCGTACAAAGTGTCGCTGTGATCAACAGCCATGCATAATCTTCCATTGCATCATAAATGCTGCAATGCACATCTGGATGAACCATCAGCTTTAATAAGTTACATATCTTCTCATATTCTTTCTCATCTACATAAGCATCAGCATTTGTATCATCTGCAATGTCAATCCATTTCTTTGCCTGTAATTTCACATAATGCGGTACCATTCCATCTGTTTCATTGAGTGCCCATTGTGCATACTTGTATGCTCTTCCATCATGAACCATTTAAAGCCGCCAAAAGAGGATTATCTTTCTTTTCAACTTTCTTTGGAACGGACCTTAACGCGGATGCAATCGTCATAATATTTTCTTTCTCAATATCAAGAAGCATTTTTCGCTTTGTCTGCACCTGTTTATCCAGGGAGATTAGATTCTTTTGCATTCCTAACTCCAGATTGTAGTATTCTTTGATCGTCATTTCTTCCTCATCAATCATCTTCTGATAATTCTCCTGAAGATCAAGCAACTGCTTATAAATTGCTTCTCTTTTTTCTTCAAAATCTTTACATTCTGCATACAATTGACAGTAACGATTGATCACACTGCTATACAGGTCATCATTTTTCTCTATTTTTTCAAGTAGTTTTTTGATCCTTAAAAATTCTTTATGCGCAACTGAATCACTTTTTACCTCGTTTCGTTCCTTTAACTTTTCACCTGTCAAAAGCTTCTTTTCTGCATTTTCTCTTGATCTCAGTTCTCTTTTCGTCCGATGGCTCTTGCCTTCCATGCGGATCACGTTTACTGGTTTTGTTGGTGTCGGCATATCTAAGCCACCTCCTTTTGAAATGCTGATGTGGGAATTTTTTAAAAAGAAAGATGGGGCGTCGGTCTGGACGGCGTTTCTTTTTTCAAAATTTTAATCCCGGGGGGGATACCTTGGAACACCCTCGCTCAGCCATGCATATCTCTCTTTTCATTCTGTTCCTTTGCGATCTCATGCAGTACCTCTCTGTCTATCTGTCCTGACTCTGCCATCTCATGGTGATGACCACATACAGTAATCAGATTATCATCATCCAATCTCTGCTCATAGTCTTCTGCAATTGGCACAATATGATGGACTGATAAATCATCATAGTTATGTTTTCTCATTGTTCCATGCATGAGTCTGATACAGCACTGACATAAGTAATGATCTCGTCTTCTAATCTCTATACTCTTATCCTGCCATGCCTGCGTTCTATGAAACCTATAAGCCTTTGTATCTCTTTTAATTCTTTTCGGCTTGCGACCGCAATCATAATTCTTCGGATGAATACGACCACAATACTGACATGATTTCAACATACATTATTTCCTTTCTCTAAATTGCAGAGGATGGAATCGAACCACCGTCCTTCAGCTAAGGAGGCTGACAAGCTACCACTGCTCTACTCTGCTTTATAACTTTGTCAGACTCTGACAAAAATCGTGGTATCAGGAATCGAACCTGAAGGAGCTGCGCCCATGTACCAATTAATTAACTTATTGACTGCAACTATAAATAAACATTTTTGTGAAAGGAGGATAAAGAATGACCAAGCAACATTCTTATATTTTTTAATGCTCCTGTTCCTAACAACTACCACGTTATAACATCCAGAAGTTTGTCAGACTCTGACAAAAATTAAGTATGGCTATTTGTCTTAGTTGACTGTTACATCTCCTGGATGAATACGGAATGTTGGAGTCGAACCAACCGCCAGTGATTTATAAGATCACCACTCTAACCGCTGAGTTAATTCCGCCTTATCTTTTCTGTTTGACTTGACATATCTTATAATTTTGTAAACTTGCAAAGTTTTTTTTCTTTCTTATAAATGCACCTTATTTTTTGTCATGTAACTTTACACAACAAATTTGAGTTAACTTTTCTGTACAAAAAGAAAAATCAAACGCCAAAATCCAATTTTGAAATCGCTTGATCTGTTTCATCTTGTTCAACTCCTATATACCTAAGTGTTACATGGATATCTGAATGATTAAATAACTTCATAAGCATAACCGCATCATGGTTTGCTTGGTACATATGATAACCAAATGTTTTCCTCATAGTGTGTGTTCCTAGATTATAAACTCCAAACTCTTCTCCTGCATCCCTCATCACTTCCCAAGCTCTTTGCCTGCTGATCGGTCTATGTGTTGCTGGATTCTCAAGAAGATATTGAAGATCATCTTTCCCTCGTGTCCACGCTTCCAGTATCTTTTTCAGATTCTTATTGATGATAAAACGCTTCTCTTTCTTTGTCTTTTTCTCTCTCATGGCTATGTAATCTTTCCCACGAACATCTTTGACACGAAGCTTCAGAATATCAGACACTCGCAACCCTGAATAAATTCCTGTTGTAAACATCACATAATCCCTCTCGTTATTCTGTTTCAGATATCGTGCAATGTCCATAACTGTATTCATGTCCCTGATTGGTTGTACAGTGTTCAATCTCTTTCACCTTCTTTTAGGCATAAGAAAAGCACATCAGAATCTGTCCAATGTGCTTTTTCCTCTTTATTCATTTCTTTACAATGCCATAATAACACATGTAAGTGTCGCAAAGTGTCGCATCTTTTAATTTTCTTCCACTTTTTGAATAAAATCATTCATCATTTTGGTCAATTGACCTGCCTGACTTACCCCTGCCGTCTTGCATGCTTCTGCAAACGCTTCCACTGTATCCTTTTTTAACTTGTAACTCTTGGCTACATATCCTGCTTTTTTATTCCACTTTGCACTTGCCTTTGTCTGTGGATTTGCTTTACTTTCCATGTTTTATCAACCTCACAATCTTCGGAAGTACGTCAATCAGTTCAAGTATTGATGCGAACAATAATATCAAACTTGTGTAAATACTTCTCTCTCCAAACTGTAACACGATCGCAAACAGTAATACCATGTCATAAAATGTTATCTTCTTCATTTTTCTTTTAAGCTAATGTGTGTTATACTATTGTTACAAAGGATTGGGAGATTTCTCTCCCTTTCCTCTGTTGTTTTAACTAATAGGGCTTTATTAGTTAAGGGCTTGTATAAGTTGAGCTATCGCACTAATCAGTAGGGCTATTGCTGTTATTGCTTTGATAATCAACTTTGCAAGCTTTTTCTTTTGTTTCTTTTTCATTAGCTTTCCTCCTTTCATACTTATATTATACTATAGTGTACACACTATGTCAATATTTATAATAAAAAAGATGAGGTTTTCCCCATCTTTTTTCGTCATTCTCTTGCCTCTAGCATCTTGGTCATCGTCTTATCTTGTAATAACATTTCCATCATTGACATTCTTTTTAGATCCTGTTCTTTCATTCTATAATGATCTTTTTTACAGCTACCCTCAGGATCAAAAATCCGATGTTTTTGAATAAAAACGTTAAATAAAAATTCTGCTTCTTCTTTCCATAAATCTTTGTAAAATTCATATTCTATTCTTAATTGTATTTCTTCAGCTTTTGTACACTCTATCAGCATGATAGATCTTTTTCCTCTTCCTCTTGAATATGTATACATTCTTTCAGACCATTCTTTCTTAAAAGTTCTATATGCTATTTGTTTAATCAGTTTCTTTTCAAACTCATTCTTATATTTAAATTGATATTTTTCTTTCTTGTCATCTGATAAATCATTTTCATCTATCTCATATTTTTCCATTAGTTCTTGCAGTTTTCTTTGTGCAGTTTCTTTTTCGCCACCAACGCCTCGCTCTGCCAATGCCTTCAACTTATTCAGCAATTGTTTTTTCTTATCATCCATTATTTTTCCTCACTTTTAAGATATTTTTGCAACTTTTCATCTTCTATTACAAATTTACCAATATTCGTTGCTGCTACCTCTTGCAGTTTCTGTAATGCTCCGATCATCATCTCAATTTCATATGAATCTTCAAAGTTTCTTAATTACTCCTATATATAATTCTCCGCAAACTTTTCATATGTCATAATGCGTTTACCACAATCAATGCACTCCACGTATTTAGTGTGTTCGTAAGGGCCTGTTATTTCTTCTCCATTAAACAACCCATTGAAGTTATAGTATTCAATTCCACATACTTTAAATTCATTACATACTCCACTAGCACTTCCGCAATAAGGACATTTAATCAATTTTTTCTTCATAATTTCTTACCTCCAATATCCAGCGATACTATTCACCTGGTGCCAAACAGATTTTCTATTATCCTTTTGTGCAGCACTCCGTTTTCGTTGTCGCTTTTCATCTGCCAATTCCTGCATTGCCTCGTAATAGTATCTATCTTCCCAGTATCCGATTGCTGTTTCTGTTACTTTTGCCTTTTGGGCTGCTTCTTTTGTTGTTAATTTGCACCGGATCATGTTCTTTATCGTTTTCTTTTTAAATTCTTCTGTGAACTGTCTTTTCGGCACATTTCTCCTTTCTGCCCGACCGAAGCCGGGCATTTCCTGCATTAGTTTTTGCATTTCTTATGAGTTATATTGCAACTGGATCTTTATTTAATTGTCTCGTGTGGTATATAAAACATCCAGTGTCAAGCCTGACGGCTTGGATCTCTGCCCGAATCCAACATATAGCACCGATTGGCAGAACAACAAATAATTTACATGTTATATCAGGCAGAGATCTAAGCCGTCAGATCATTCTTCATCACTGTTTTTCTTTGTCAGACTCTGACAAAATCTCCTGTACTGCTTTAATTGCTTTGTTATACTTTCGATAAACCGTACTTCGATCCATATTCATTTTGTCTGCAATATCAACCATCGGCATATATCTTGCAAATTTTAACACAAGAATCTTTTGACACTCTTTGTCCTCGATCTGCTCAATCACTTTCGATACTTTCTTTTTGTAATCCAACAATCTGTCAATCTTTGCACAGATCTCATTCTCAATGTCAGCAATCTTTGCAGTCACTTCTGCCATCTGGTCCTTACAACCTGAATTATGTACTCCACATCCATCCCAGGTGCTTGTCCGTTTTGTTGCAAGGTCCATATAGCTTTTCTTGTCTTCAATCAATGCATCAATTTCATTGTCGATCCATCTGATCTTTTTCAAAAATTTTTTTGCCTTTTCAAATTCATTTTCCAATGTTCAATACCTCCTGAATGTGTTATACTTGTTCTGAGGCATTGGACTTCTCGTAAGTTCTTGTCTCTTTTTTCGTTTATTTCACGTTAAACTGCCATCGATACAGATCTGTTTTCAAAAAACATTCGTTGTAAGCACTTCTTCCTGCTTTAACACAAACATGAACCATCTTGCTGTAGATCGCAGCGACTTCGCCTTTCACTACTCTGTATCGTTCTTTGTTGTCTTGTGTCAATTTTCTTGGTACAAAAATCGTTATCTTTTTTCCAGGCTTTATCTTTTTCAGTTTTTCTTCAATCATCTCAAAACTTACTGGATTCAACCTTACTGGATTTGAGTTTGCATATTGTCTTTTCTTTGCCATCACATTCCCTCCTGCTGCTTTCTCAGTAATTGTTGCTCCAGATCATCAAAGTCGTAATTTCTCTGTGTGAAATTGTGCTGTATCTGTGGCTTAGGAGCATTAGCTCGTGCCTTTGGTTCCTGGACAAACTGGACATATGACCGATTAATCCAGCCGTTTAAAAACTTAGGCATACCTCGTTTTGTCTTTCGTTTCTTGGTATTATTAATCAGCCAAGCATATATTTTTCTCATCTCTGCATGGATATCAAGATCTGGATAGAGTTGTTCAAATCTCTCAACGTCGTTCTCAGTGACCACGTAATCACTGCCATCCTTCAACGGCATATGATATTCTCTTGCCCCCTGATAGAGCTGTTCAAAATCCTTGTTATCATTCTCCAGTTTTTGTTGTTCCTGCTTCTGCTGTCCGGCTTGCTCCGGCAGTATGTTATTATTTATACTAGACTTACCTAGACTAACCTTACCTAGACTAACCTTACCTAGACTGGGGTTCCATTCTGGTTCCGAATTGTCTCCATTCTGGATACATTGCGGTTTTTCAAACGTATAAGTCTTATTTTCATTCAAATACAGCATATTTTTCTCATTAATACAGTCTGTTTCGTGATATCGGTCTTTTTTGATACAGTTATGCATTCTCCAATGTTTGATCACGATCACTCCCGATGAAAATGTAAGAATATACTGCTTCGCGATCAGTAATTTAAAATCATCTTCACTCCCTCCGATCATGCGCTGTATTCGTTTTGGATTGTTAATGAAACCATCATCATCCGCACGTAACAGCAAATGGAAATACAGCGCCTGTGTCGATAACGGAAGCTCCAGAAAATTGTCACTGTCAATGATCCGGATATTTACCATTCTTCTACCTGCCATAATCAGTAACCACCTTCATTTCTTTCAAATATTTTTTTAATGACTCAGATATTACTTTTAATCTGACGATTGTTTCTTTGTCATTCATCTTTGTTTTTGAAATCTGTTGATTGATATATCTAAGCGTTGTCTTTACGTCTTGGAACGTAAACGTTACACTTTCCAGATCCTTTTCTGATATCTTTTTATTTTCTAACACGTTTTTGCAAACATACTCACATTCGAATGTATACCCACACAACTTACAGCATCCTGGGCACTCTGCGATATTTCTGTCTGCTTTGTATTTCTCAATGATTTCATTGATATTACATTGATATTTCTCGTTATAAGCACACTTTGTAATTTCCTTATTTGGCTTCCATCCTAATGGCGTATTTTCACACCTATAACGGCAGTTACTTGGATGATCACACAATCTGCAACAACCAGAACATTGCCCATTTGTATCTAAATGTTCCTGTTGTCTCTGAATCAGCTTCGTATGACAGTTCTTTGAATTATCATACTTACACATTATCTTTGCATTTTCTTTGGAAGCTTCCTTAATCTCCTTTACCTGAGATAATTTGATATCTTCCTGCTTTGATAGATCTCTCTGTATCTCTTCCGGTAGTCCTGCCATTTCATTTGCAACAGATACTTGCATACTTCCATCCTTAAACTGTTCTTTTGCTTCATCCACAAGATTCCTGTTAATACTCTCTAATTGTGCAACTTTCGTTCCTGAAACGCCTAAAATTGTTGATATCATCTTTCTCATATCCGTCGATGGTATCTTTGTCTCATTTTCTTTTGCGTACTGCTCTAATAAGATTCTAAGCTTTGCTGTTTCCTGCATCTTCTCATATTCCGTACGCTCTCGCTGTGTGGAATTACTTAAGATCAGATTTAATTTACCAATCGTACTTGTCGTGTCTTCCACAACACACGGAACAAATTCAAATTCTTTTATTCCAAGCTGTTCCACATTATAAATCGTTGCCAACCTTCTGCGGTGCCCTTCATTCACCTCATACTCATCTATGTCCGTCTTTCGGACACGCAACGGATTCTTTATCTCTCCTGCAATTCTGATTGCAGCTGCAAGCTTTTCAATCCCTTCTGTGTCATAAAAGTTATCTGGACTAGGTTTTAGCTTGGTATAATGGATCATTTGCACTCTTGGAGCAGCTTTCTTTTTTTCCTGTGTCTGCTTCTGACCAATACTTTTTAAGATGTCATTCATGTCCATTTACTGCACCTCCTGAATCAATTCGGCTGTAAAGTCGTTATAATCTAGGCATGCATTCTTGGTACTTCTGCACTTTCTAAGCGGCATTCTGCGATATGTAGAATAATTTACGGATGCACAATCTCTGATCAGACTCTTGAATATCGGATACTGATGTCTGTTTACCAGATCGATCAGTCCGATCTTATTTGCTTTTGTCGGTTTCCAAAGCGTGATCAAAACCTTATACTCACAATCTGGTGCAAGATCTAAGATATCTTGAAAATGTTCATCAAAAAAAGCTAATCCATTGATGCTGTTCTGATCCAGTTTCACAGGAACCACACAAAGATCTGCGGCAACAAGTGCAATTTTTGTGTATAATTCGAACGTTGGATGGCAATCAAGAATCACATAATCATAACGATCTTCACCTAACTGATGGATCTGGTCCTTTAATTCAATTGGACTGTAAATCTTTACAAATTCTAATTTCCGGTCAGCCTGCACAATATCCAGATTCTTGAATTTTGTTCTTCTGATCGCAGTTTCCAAGGTATACATTCCCTGGAGGACTCCTGTTAAGCTTTTTTTCTTTTCATCATACTTTCCGTAAAAATAGGATGCGTTACCCTGAGGATCGCAATCGATCAGCAAGGTTTTATACCCTCTTTCACTCAGATTATAAGAAAGATTTACTGCTGTAGCGGTCTTTCCAACTCCGCCCTTATAATTCATAATTGTTATTACCTTCATATTGTTTATCCTCCATTATCTTTCTGTGGAATTTCTTAAGTTCTTCTGCATCATGCTTCAAGTGTTTTGATTCATTCAACACATACAGCTCATAATTCCCACACTTTGGACATACACAGTCCAAAGAAACCGACCAAAATCGTTTCTTACATACCGGACAGAGGTTATCCCAAAATGGTTCTGTAAAATCTGTTATGTCATCTGTATATTTCCTCTTCATGTACTGTTCCCTTGAAAAAAATCGCAAATAATGGTATACTTAATTTGATTAGAAATATGCATTTGCGATTTTTTCGCAAGGAAGACGCTTTTAATAAGCGTCTTTTTTTCTTGTTTGTGTCATTGAAAAAGATGATTCCATTAATTTTTCTATTCTTTCTGCTATTTCTATAGTCTCTGCACTCATTTGTGTTTTCATGCTTTTTGCCAGATAAAGTAATGATGCAACCGCAATAGGCTCTGTAGCATCACTTAATGGAAGAATGGCTTTATTTACTTCTTGAACATAAACATTTGAAATCATAAGAAGCTCTGTAAGATATTCTCCCATAGTTATTTTTCCGGCTATGTCTCTTTTTTTTAGGTTGATCAGTTTTTCTTTCATATAATTAATTTGTTCTTGTGTCATTTTTATTTCTCCTTTACTTTTCTAACAGATGACTTTTTGAAGTGACCAATTGTATGTAATTTCCGATATGTAAAATAACATTAACGGTTTTGTTATTAGTTACTAAATAAAAGTTGTTGATTCATTCATATATAGGGGTTGTTATATTGAATAGAGGTTTTTTGTTGGTCCTATCATGCGATAGTCATTCTGCTTTCTTTGGTCACTTCAAAAAGTCATCTGTTCTCTTTATTGTTGAGGTAAATACCCATCTTTCGAGTCTGAAGCATAAGTTTTTATTTAATCAGATCTCCAATATTAATCATTGATTTATTGTCACCTGATACCTTTGGAACTTCTCCATTCCATTTTTTGATCCATTGCTGTGCTAAAATTTTGTTTGTCATCTGCTTTTCAAGAATCTTATTTGCATCCGCTTCGGCTTTTGCGTTAATTACCTTAGTTTCTGCATCTTTTTTTGCTTTGAGTCTATTCTGCTCTGCTGTCTCAACTCTCTTTTTGGCTACCGCTTCATCTGCGATCGCTTTTTCAATCTCGTCCCCTGCGTTCATGTCTTTTATAGTTAACTGGATTAATTCAACGCCTTCAGATTTTAGCATTTGCTGTAAATCTTTTGTTGCCATTGTATAAACTTCATTTTTTTGGGCTCCCAAAACATCAATGACGTTATACTGAGTCACTACAGTTTCAATTGATTTTTGCGCATAATTGCTGATAATGTTCTGCTTTAAGTTGTCCAATGTAGTGTATCTCTTGTACACTTTAAATGCATCTTTCTGATTTACTTTAAACTTAACGTTTACCTCAGATGTTACAAATTGAGCGTCTTTCGTCTGGACATTTACTTTCTTGATCGTTCTCTCTTCTACAGTTGTAGGAATCAGAAAAACCTTATCGATCGGGCTTTTGATCGCAATTCCTTCATTCAGTGTTTTGTTGCTTGTTCCTCCAAATGCCGACCATCTAATCCCGACATTGTTACTTGGTACATACACAATACATAAACTAATTACGAACATTGCTAATGGAACAATGCCTAATAATGCTATTTTCTTCGATTTTCTAATTCCGTTTTCGTCAAAACATCCAATTATGATCAATGCTGCTGCAACGATGATCATAAGCACTCTAAATAAAATTACAAATATGTTCATTTTCTACCTTTCTATGTATCTAAATTTACTTTTCAGACCCGAAAGATAGGTACTTATCTCTATTTTTTAGTGTCTTTGTTTTGTAAATTCTCTATGCTCCTTTGAATACCACATCCTTCCATGCTTTTTCTTTGTTTTCTTCTTTCTCAAATTGACTCATAGGGATTCTTACCAGTTTTCCTAATCGGATAACTTTAACATCTCCGTTTTGAGTCATTTTTGACACTGATGCTCTTGAACAGTTCATTTTTTCGGCAAATTGAGCTGGTGTTAGATAATTTTCACTTTGCCTTTGAGCCTTCAACTCTTCAATTTGTTGCTCTAACTGTTCTACTCTTTCCTCCAAATACATATATCTTTCATCTCCTATCTTCTAGTGTTCATCATGCACATAATAAACATCCACAGAATTAATATCGTTGTTATTTTCATGCTACTTTCTCCTCATGTCTAATGGATACTCAGATTGTTTTTCTCTTCTTCCATTTTTTTACGCATTAAATTCACAAGAAAGTTTCTTGTCATCCCAAAACCATCATAGTTACCTAACCATGCAATATCTTTGATTACTTCTTCAAGTTCTTTGTATGTGTTACACTCCTTTTTGAGTGATTGATAACATACTTCTACTTCTTGATTAATTTTTTTAATTGTTTCAAATACATTTGTAGACACTTTTCTTACCTCCTGCTTGGTAAAATCACGTTGAAATTTCTCCTTCAGATTGCTGGCATTTAAACTCATATCTAACCCAGTAATCTGCTGGAGTTTTTTCATGATCACATCGTAATGTATCCTCCCATTTTCTTCTTCAAAAGTTTTTTCACATCCATCTTTCCAATATTTACAATATTGGCATCCGCAAAAAATCCAACCTTCTGCAAATACAGAACTCTGAATAATCCTTGCCATGCAATGAATATCTTTTTCTGTTAATTGCGTTAAAAGCTTATATCCAGGACAATTCTTCTCTCCACAGGAATAGTTGTCCTGTTTTGTTACCCAGCATTTACAACTCTCTCTTAATTTCTGACCACAATTTACGCAGAAATTTGCTTCTTTCTTATTTTCATGATTGCAATTTGGGCAAATCGTTTTCTTGTTACTTATCTTCCTCACCTCTCTGTCATTTCGTTGACTTGTCAATTTTTAACTTTCTTCATATAATTAATTTACAGGGAATCGCACTTCCCGAGTTTAATGAAAGGAAACAATTCACAATGAAAACAAAACGTTTTAAAAATCTTTGTCCTCATACAAATTCTGAAATGGAAATTTCAGTTTTGTATCAAGAAGTTCCCATGACTGGAACATTAACTAAACACTTTAAAAAGTCTGATTTTATTTGTCCTAAACTTTCTGCCTGTCCATATGGGCAGAAAAAATGTCCTGTTTTTCTATCAGCTCCGACATCTTTATAGATTTATGTGGCACCGATTTATTCGGTGCTCTTAAATTTCTAATCGCAATCAAGATATCCTGATTCTTTCATGATCAATTTTGTAGTCTCTGACCAATCTGCTTCACAGACATCAAATTCTCCACACTGCTGACAGGGCTCTATGAAATCTGCCTTTTTCCCACCAGCAGCCTGCACTCTTAATGAATGCATATGTCTCAACGCGCATCGGATACCTCGATTTCTTATTTCTTCTTCCTGCATCTTCCTCACCTCCCTGTCATTTTGTTGGCTTGTCAATTTTTGGCTCTTTTCGTATAATTAATTTACAGGGCACTGCCATGCCTGAGTATTTACGAAAGGAGATTCTTATGAAATACGATAAAAAACTTATGACTTCTAAAGAATTATCAGCTGTTCAAAAAACTTTGGATTCATACAAAAAGTTCACACAACCATTTGATAAATATTCTAAGTTTTATGCAAAAGCTTTTGCTGCTCAATCCATTGCTCGCAAAATGCAATATGTAGCTGTTTTAAATTCTAAAGCTGTACCTGTTGGTCTTAAGAAATCCATGCTTACACCATCAATTAAACTTTCAGCATGCATAATAGATACATATTTAAACAGTTCTTCTATCCGTAGTTTGCAGAAAAGTATACAGAAACTTCAAAATACATATACTTCTTCTGTTCAACAACAAGCTATAGAATTAATAACTGTTTCTCAAAAACTATTCTCTTCTGCCGGCTATCCAACAACCTATACTATTGAAGATTTTGTTTTTGATGATGATCATGTTGCTGTCCCTGTTGATTTTGCGGATGCAGTTTCTGAAAACCTAGAAGATCCAACTCCTGTTTTTGAAAACAGATCATCCAAAACTAAAACAATCAAAGTAAATACATTAATCGCAATTTTGAATTTAATTCTTTTAGCTGTAAATACATATAATGGTTTTATCTCCAATCAGCTCCAAGCTGAATCCAATAAAATTCAGATTGAATCTAATAAAATAGCTAAAGAACAACTAAAATTTGATAAAAAATATAAACAAAAGGAACTAGAACAAAAAGATCGCGAACTGGATCAAAAAGACCGTGAACTGGATCAAAAAGATAAAGAACTTCGAATCCAGCAAAATAAATCTAATTCCCAAAATTAAAAGTTCCAGATAAAAATATTGTCATCACGATTGCATATATTAATGTTTTTTGGATCAGAAGATCTCTTTTTATTTCTTTTAAGGGATCTTCTTCTTTTATGTCTTTCCATGATTTAATAAGTGTATATATTTCTAAAACAAGAACTCCCACTATTACAAAACTTGGAATGTGTATATATTTCGTCTTCCTCACCTCACTGTCATTTTGTTGGCTTGTCAATTTTTAGCTCTTTTCGTATAATTAATTTACAGGGCACTGCCATGCCTGAGTCTTACGAAAGGAGTGTGTTATGAAGAAATCAGAACTAAATTCTATTTGTGAAGAAATCTATAGTCGTCAAATAACTGATTTAAAATCCAAAATTAAAGAAATTGCATTTGAATCTCGTGATGAATCATCTAATTTTGAATAATTTTTCGCTACGTTTACCGCGAATACTATTCCAATTCTTTGTAAATCATCCATTGACTCTACGATTGATGTTTTACAAAGTGTAGATCTTCTTAAGATTGAAGATGATTAATCTGATCCGCTAATTCTTCACAAATTGTATCGATATCAATTTTTTTAGTTTGTTTTTTATCTACCCAACGACTTAAACAAACTACTGCTGAAATAACTGTGCTTATTAAAATGAGTACAGTTATTTTAGTATCTTTTGATTTCATTTCTTCTTCCGTCATTTTCCTAGCCTCCCATCATCATGCAGCCGGTTTCTTATCAATCTTCTGGTAAGCTGCCAGCATCTTGATACCTGCTTGTAAAATTACAAGTGATTGATAATCTAACTTTTTCAGAGATACCTCGATTTCTTATTTCTTCTTCCGTCATCTTCCTCACCTCCCTGTCATTTCGTTGACTTGTCAATTTTTAGCTCTTTTCGTATAATTTACTTACAGGGCACTGCCATGCCCGAGTATTTACGAAAGGAGAACACTGTTTTGGCAACGCATAAAGAATTATCTAATTTCACACATAGAGAATTATCTCAATACACACACCTTCAACTGAAGGTTTATCAATTCAAAGCTTCCCTTACACCAGAACAAGCTAATATGTCAGTCTCTCAAACTATAGCTAATGAACTTGATAAGTTATATGATCAACATCCAGAAGCTCCAAAACCAAAGAATTACGTTGTTTCTGTTATTTTAGAAACCCTATTAGTAGCAGCATCAGAAAAGTTTGCTACAACATTTATTGATCAAGCCTTAAAACTAATCCATGACTTTCTCAGCAACTCCTTTTTCTAATTTTCAACTCTCCGTTATCATTTCGGAGAGTTCTTTTTTTATTTCACCAAGTAATTCTTCCAGAAGTTCATTCTCTCCACTGATTACAGCTTCCAAAACTTCTCCTTCATCCATCATTTGAAGAAATTTTTGTTCATCTAGCATAGCCATAAATTCCTGTGCTTTATTTTTGAACTCTTCTTCTCTTTTTTCTCTTTTATATTCCTTTTTCTTCTTGCGTAGAAACCTTTTTGTTTTTGCCGAAACAGCTTTATATAAAAATCTTTTAATTTTCATCCCTCTTCGTTTAGGTAATTTTACCGGACGATCTGTTTGAATATTAAAAAAACGTTCTCCTTCAAGCTCTATGACCCTGATCTTCATATTGTTCGTTTTTATTAACTTTATTCCACTTATCTTCCTCACCTCCCTGTTACATAAGTAACTTTATAAGTTACTTTAAATCAAAAAAAATTTCCATCGGATTTTCTATATGAAGTTCTTTAATCATAATTTCGATCTCATCACTTCCAAAAACACCTTTTGACATTTTCTCATAAAACGTCTTTGGTGTAATGCCAATTAGATGTGCCACATTTGACTGTGACATGCCTCTTTCAGATATAATTCCACGAAGTTTATCTGTTCTAATCACTTTCTCACCTCCGTAACTTTTTAAGTTACTTCCATTATAACACCCAAAAGTAACTTGTCAAGATATTTTTGATTGATTTTATAACATTTTTGTGATAATATTAAGTTACTCAGAAAGGAGATGAAGTGATGACCGTTGGTGAACGAATACAGTTACTAAGAAAAAAAACTGGTATGAGTCAAATAGACTTTGCAACAAAAATAAATGTATCTAAACAAACTCTATATAAATATGAAAATAATCTTATTACAAATATACCATCTGATAAAATAGAGGCTGTTGCTAATTTATGCCATGTATCCCCTGCTTATTTGATGGGATGGGAAGAACCTGAATCACAGTCTTCTACTATATTAAACAAAAAAGATGAAAGAGACATTGCCAAACGACTGGAGCAGACTCTCGATCAGTTAGAATCCGATCAGGATGGATTGATGTTCTCTGGAGAGCCGCTTGATGACCAGACAAGAGAATTATTAAAAGCAAGCCTCCAGAACAGTATCACAATCGCAAAAATCAATGCTAAGCAAAAGTTCACACCAAAGAAATACAGAGATAAAAAATAAAAGGAAGTGATTCATTGGATATTCGTAAAAAAACACGATTATTAAAGAAAAAATATGGCACGAATAATCCTTTTGACATTGCTCAGCATTTAGGAATAAAGGTTATATTTGAACCATTGGGAAGTATCAGCGGATACTATAATAAGCAGCTGCGCATGAAGCAGATCCACATCAATCACGATCTTTCCGAACATGACCAGCTATTTACATGCGCCCATGAATTAGGTCATGCGATCATGCATCCTGATGCTAATACGCCATTTTTACGGAAACGCACTGGTCTCTTGATCAGTAAAATGGAAATTGAAGCGAATAAATTTGCAACGGAGCTTCTGATCGACGATGAAGTTTTCCTTGAATTTCAGGAATTTACGACGAATCAGATCGCACGTGCACTTGGATATAATGAGGAATTGATTCGATTGAGATTGAAATAAATGAATTGCTTTTGTCAGAGTCTGACAAAAATGCAAGTCTAACAACACTTTACATTTTGAAAGGAGATATTTTTGAATACAAAAGATTTAATACAAAGAGCAATTAATAGTGTTTCTACCCGTTTACATAGCTATGAAACTTCTAAAAATCCAAAACTACAAAAGAATGCTATAACTCTTTCATATTGGCTTCATAACTATATGAATATGCTAAAACGTGAGGAAACTTTTAACTCTAAAAAATTAAAACGTTACAAACGTGGTGAAATTATTAAAGTACATTTAGGATATAATATCGGTAGTGAACAGGGTGGTTTACATTATGCTATTGTTTTAACTAAAAATGATTCTAAAAACGCTCCTGTTCTCACAATAATACCTTTATCTTCCGTTAAAGAAGGAAAAACTTTACATCCTTCTGATGTTTTTCTTGGAAATACTATTTTTCAACAATTAACGGATAAATGGACTGAACAATATACAATAGCTCAACAAGAATTAGAAGAAGACACAAAAAAACTTAATTCACTACAAGAATATGCAAATTCTAGTGAAGATCCTGATGCTCTATTTGAAAACGATCAAGATTTTAGAACGCAGGTTACGGAATTATATGATTCTATTCAACGACTTTCCAAATTAGTTTCTAATAATTCTAAAATCAGAAAAGAAATATCAAAAATGAAAACTGGTAGTGTTGCTCTTGTTAATCAAATAACTACCATTAGTAAAATACGCATTTATAATCCTCTTCATTCTAAAGATGTTTTAGGCAATATTAAAGTTTCTAATGAAATTTTAGATGCAATAGATGATAAAATTAAAGAATTGTACCTTGGAAAGTAAATAATTCTTGACACGAGACATATATTATAATATAATGTTCCTGTTAAAACATTGCCCCTTGCGGGCCCATTAAAAAGACATTGCCCCTTGCGGGCCGAACATTGTAAAGACCTCGTGGAAACACGGGGTCTTTTACGTTATATAACCAAATTACCTTTGTCAAACTCTGACAAAACAATTTACTAAATACCATTTCGGTAACTTCGCCAAAATGGTCAAAATAAAAAACCGCCTGGCTGACAACCAGACGGAATTTAGAAACCTATCAACAACGTGGTGTGTGATATGCTTCTGACTCGACACCAGAATTATATCATACACCCACCAATTTTACAAATTGATAAGGGTGTATTTTTTGTACCCTTTTTTAAGAAAGGATGATACATATGGCTGTAATTAAACAGGAACGTGTAAGTAAGAAAACAGGAAAAACGAAAAAAATTTATATGGCATCACAGTGGCATCCGCTTTTAAAGAAACGTGTCTACGGTCCATCGAGACAAAATAAAAAGGATGCCAAACAGGATGATGCTAAACTTACCCTCCAAATTAAAAAAGAAGTTAAAGAAGAAAAGGTGAAGAAACAATCTGAAGAATTTTTTGGCAAGGTTGCGGATACATGGTTAGAAGCAAATAAAAAAACTTATGCTGATCAGACTTATCGGACTTACCGCGGATACTTAGACCGCTATATCTTCCCGGTGTTTGAAGATGTTCCAATTTCTGCAATCGAACCAAAGCATATTTTAAATTTAAAAAAAAGTCTGGAAGATGGAAACAATCCTAAGAAACGCAAATACGGAGCTGAAACCGTAAACAAATGTATCAATGTCCTCTGTGATGTGTTTAATTTCGCTGTATCTCCATTAAAATTGATTGATGGTAAAGATAATCCAATGATTGGAATAAAACGAAATAAAGTGGCATACGTGGTTAAACAGACATGGTCCGATGAACAGATCTCCATCTTTTTAAGTTCCATGGAAGCGAAAGAGTCTCATTATTATGCAATGTTCTGTTGTCAAATTTTGCTTGGTCCTCGCCCTTCTGAAACCTGTGGGCTTGCAGAAAGTGATTATGATCCAATCCGGCAGTGCTTTTATATGCATCGGACTTTGAATAAATACGGTGTACTTGAGGACAACATGAAAGGATCTAATTCTTTCAGAGCTGTTTACCTTCCTGATACTCTAAACAAGATTGTTAAGAAAAAGTTACTCTGGAAGAAAGAAATGAGATTGCAATATCCAGATCTGTTTGATAATGATTTTCTTTTCAATACAGAGATCGGCACCCCTGTCCGTCCTGATCATCTGTATCGAATGTTTACCAGGACCGAAAAACGTTACAATGCAAATCACGAGGAAAGTTTACCTGTGATCACTCTGTACGGTTGCCGTCATACTTTTGCAACTACTAATTATGAGCGTGGAGAATCTGATAAAGTGTTGTCTGAAATTATGGGAAATACTCCTGCTACCTTTCTGCAAAAATATGCACACATTCATGGAGATCGAAAGCAACAATCTTTGGATGCTTTTGAGAATATTATTTTTAAGACAGGAAACGAAAATTAAATTTTGTTTAGTAATTTTGTTTAGCACTTTTTTCTCCAGAAAAACAAAAAAGCTACAAACCGCGTATTTGCTAGGTTTGTAGCTTATGACTCCAACGAGAATCGAACTCGTGATTCGACCTTGAGAGGGTCGCGTCTTAACCGCTTGACCATGGAGCCAGATTTATATTCGAGGTGGTCTGTTGCAACCACCTCTATCTATTATACATATTATTTTTGTAATGTCAAGAACTTTTTTAAATTAAATTTCTTATTTTCAGATAGTCCAAAATCATTTTTACACATCCATCGATTCCAAGGATTCCTTCGTCCAGACATAATTCATATCCATTGGACATTCCCCATATTTCATTTGTGTAATATTTATGAAATTCATAACGTTTTGAATCTTCTGTTTCTATTTCTTTTTCAGCTTGTTCTTTGCTTATTCCAAGATATTTCATAAGATTTTTAATTCGAATGTTCTTGTCTGCATGCATAAAAATTCTTACCGTATTCGGACGTTCCCTGAAAAGATAATTTCCACAGCTATCCATCACGACGCCTCCCGTATTACCAATAATCTTTTTGATAATCCCGAAAGGTACCTCATTAGAACTCACATTTTCACTCATTGCAATTGCATATAACAGACTGTTTACTTTTCTGTCATTAAAAAATGCATTTAATTCATCATAATCATCCGTTCCTTCTACTACTCTTAGAAGATGTGCCTTGTCATAAAGTGGCAGTTCAAATTGTCTTCGAATTTTTTCTGCGACTTTATCTCCCATTGTTCCATGTTCTCTTCCGATCGTGATGATCATTTTCTCATCTGCCATGATTTCTTCCTCCTATTTTAAATAAGCTGAGCAAATCCTGATACAAATACAACAGTCAAAAGTCCTGCTACTGCTACTGCCAGACTGCTCATTGCACCTTCGACTGGTCCCATCTCAATTGCTCTTGCTGTTCCGATCGCATGAGATGCTGTTCCAAGTGCCAGGCCTTTTGCCAATGGATTTTTTATTTTAAAGATATGAAATACTGTATCTGCGATCACATTTCCAAGAATTCCAGTAATAATGATCACTGCAACTGTAATTGTCACGATTCCACCTAATTCTTCTGATATTCCAATTCCGATCGCTGTTGTGATCGATTTAGGAAGCATTGTTACATACTGTTGGTGGTTGAATCCAAATAACATACAAAGAACAAAAATTCCTGTTAAACTTGCTAATGTTCCTGATAATATCCCACAAACAACTGCAACCTTATTTTTCTTTAGTAATTCTAACTGTTCATATAGAGGTACAGCAAGACACACTGTTGCTGGCGTCAACAAATAAGATATGTATTTCGCACTTGCGTTATATACTTCATAACTGATTCCAAATACTTTCAATGCCAGGATCACAATAACTATAGATACTAATAATGGATTTAATATTGCTAATCCAAGCTTTCTCTTTAAAAATAGTCCGATCTCATATGCGATCAAACTGATCGTTACTCCTGCAAACAATGATTGTCTGAACATTTCATTCATTTTTGATTCCTCTCTTTTGTGCTATCATTTGTGCTACTTTTCCTGTGACTACCATAACAAATATTGTGATCACTACAGTTATGACTAGTATTGGCAGTAATAATGGCTGTAAAACTTTCCACGAATCAATTAATCCAGCTGCTGCTGGAATAAACATAACGGGCATGATCTCAATCAGAAAAAATGCTGCCTCTTTAACTTGACTCGTCTTCAAAATACCAGTCACCAGACATAACAACATTAACACCAGTCCATACACACTTGCCGGAATTGGCAATGGTATGAACATCTTAAGCACTTCTCCCAAAAAAGAGAGTAGTAAAATAATCATAAATTGTCTAAGAAATTTCATACACTCCTCCAGTTTTTCATATTAAGTCTTTTTTCTTGTATACAATATTATGGTGCTACCAACTTTTAATGTCAATACTTTATTTATTGTCATTTAAAAAAAAAATAGAATCCTGCATCGACAGAATTCTATTTTTTCACCTAAATTATTTTACAACTTTTGCAGCTTTGGCATTGATATATCCAATGAATTTTCCTGATTTGGTATACAATGCAAGATATTTGTTTCCATTTTCATGTTTATATCTGTATTTTGCCACATATGTCTTTTTATAAACTTTTGTTTTGGATTTCTTCCATTTGAAATTCTTATATAGTTTATATTTTTTACTCTTGATCTTTACACGTTTTCCATAAGTGTATGCTTTTCCCTGCTCTGGCTGTGTTGCTGATCCTAATCGTTTTACCGCTTTCTTATTAATGTACCCAACAAATTTACCACCTTTTGTATAAAGAGCAAGATATTTATTTCCATTCTTATGGTCATATCTATATTTTGCTACATATGTCTTTTTATAAACTTTTGTTTTGGATTTCTTCCATTTGAAATTCTTGTAAAGTTTATAATTTTTCTTTGTAACTTTCACTCGGTAATTATAACTGATCGCAGGTCCTGCTGCTGTTCTTGTATATACAACACTTTGCGTTGCATTTTCTTCTTTCACACCTTTTACGGTCAGTTGGTAATTCTTATTGCTTGGATAATATCCAGAGAATTTTGGTAATGTGATCTTGCGGGTCTTTCCTACTTCAACTTTGATATACTGGGTAGGATATACTTCTTTTCCATTTTTATCAACGATCTTCAATGCTATGATCTGTTCTTTTCCTTTGGATACAGAATCTTTGTAGAACTTCAATGACTGCAATGGATATCCGTTAATATCAAACAGTGCCTGATTATCCCAGCTTGTTCCACCCCATGCTGCTTTTCCTTTGTAATACATTTTAGAATCTGGAAAATATCCAAGTGCACCTTTCGATGCCCATCCTGTACCATACTGATCTGCGATCTGCTTATTATATTCCCAGTTTTTCCATCCTGCTTTTACTGGAATCCATGCACCTTCCCAATAGAATGTACCTAATCCATTATCCTGTGATAACACGGTATCATAAAGATCTGTAAGTTCATTTACCTGTCCTTGTGGTCCTACTTCATATGCACCTGTATTTGTACTGTCTCCGATAGAATTTGGTGTACCGTCTCCATCATTTAAACTATTAACCCAGCTTGTCTCAAATACTGCAAACATCTTTCCATAGGAAGCGGCCAGTGTCTGCACATCTTTCAATGTCTTTGGCGTATTTGCTTTTGCTGCAATGGACCAGAATGGATAATATGAAGATCCTAAAACATCATAGTCCACATTATCTCTCTTCCATGTATTCATGATCGTTTTGTATTTCCATACATTTGGTGTTTCAAGATGTAATGCAACCAAAGCCTGCGGTGTATATTCTCTGACTGCTTTAATTCCGGCTTTTAAATATTTATTTACTTCTGTTGATTTCTTTTTATCTCCCCAGATGACATTAAAAGATTCTCCTTTGTCTCTGTTAGAGTATATTCCAAGAAGTCCGTTGGTAATTTCATTTCCTACCTGAACCATTCCAATGTTTGCCCCAGCATCTTTAAATTTCTGAATAGATTCTTTGGTGAAATCATATACATCTGAACACATCTTTTCTGTATTATTTACATCCTTTTTCCATGCTTTTGGAACTAACTGAACCGCTGGTTCTGCCCAGAAATCCGAATAATGAAAATCAAGCAGAACTTTCATATCATATTGGGCTGCCTCTTTTGCGATCTCTACACCTGTGGAAACATCATTTCCACCACCGCCATAGGTTTTCCCATCTGCATTAAACGGATCATTCCAGATCCTGATCCTGATATAGTTGATTCCATTATCATGAAGTACTTTTAATAACGGTGTCTCATTTCCTTCATAATCATAATATTTCACTCCTGCTTTCTTTAATGCAAGATAAGATGAAATATCCATTCCTCGGATAGAACTCTCAGACATTCCTTTGACTTTTTTGATCGTTACTTTTTGATCTTTTAATCCTGTATCTCCACCGTATTCCCATGGATCTTTGTAGCTACTTACATCAACCTGATTTCCTTGTGCATAAGCAAAGATTGCAAGTGAAGACATTGCTTGTCCATTTTCATCAAAGAATGAGTCCCATGCCCCGACAAAATCTGCATCATCGTAGATCAATCCACCTGCATTTTTCTCATTGATCGTTGCCTGAAGATAATCATAAATGCTCTTTGTCTGTGTCGTTATACTGGCTTTTCCTTCTGAATCTTTCCATGGACATTTGACACTGGAAATGATCATCTGCTTTCCTGCTGCCTTTTCTTCTACTGTATTCTTTAATGTTTTTACATAATTGTCATTGTGTGTATCCGGATAGATGTTTACTCCAATATAATCATAATCAACATCAGCATTTCCTAATTTTCCAATGATCCATTGAATATCTGAAGCATCTGCTGTTGGTGCCGATACACTAACAGCCGGTTTGATTCCTTCTTCTCTGATCATTTTCGAGATTTTGCTCATTGCAACAAAGCCTTCCCATCCATCTCCACTACTCATATTTAAGAAATTATAGTTTACTTCATTTCCAATCGTGATCATCGTTGGGACTGTATCTGCTGCCTTCAATTCTTTGATGACGTTTTTTGTATACTCCAGTGCCTTTTCTTCTGCTGAATCAGTATCCCAACCATCTGGTAATTTCTGCCCCCCTGCATACGTTATATTATCAGAATATAACAATGTAACATTTGTTTTTAATCCTGCTTTCTTGGCTTCTTTTAATGTCTTCTTAGCGTTTTCTAAAGACAGATAGCTTTCATTACCCTCTTTATCTTTTGTTGGATTCACTGCAACTTTCACAGAAATCGTATTGATTCCCTGTGATCTTACATATTCAAACACATTGGAAACTTCGATTCCTTTGTAATTTTTCCAGACTTTTTTCCACGCATTTTTTTGCAGTTGATAATGGGAAAAATCTGCTCCTAAAACCGTCTGACTGCTGATTCCATTTATTTTCTTATACTGTGACATATCATTCGTATCACTGCTTATTGTTTCTGCCTTTGACTCCGCTTTTACGTTATGTGCAAACATTGGCATGGATGTTAATCCTGTTGAAACAGTTAATGTTGCTGCCACCAATGTTGTCAATATCTTTTTAACTTTGTTCATTTAACTTCTCCTTCCCTATCCTTTGTTATTTTTCTTACATTTTAACGCATGTAAATCATAAATGTGAATAAATCCTTCTGAAATTGTATTCCTTTTGCACTTTCATATTTCCATGCCTGTCCTGTCACTCCATAAATATAATATGCAGATGATGTCAACCCTCCTCTCTCTAATCGTTCTCTCTTAAACCAGTTTCCAAAAGAGCTGGTTGGTCTGCTCTTGATCGGATGAGAATCTAAGACCAGATATTTTTTTGTCTTGGGATTAAAATCAGCAACTGTTACATAATGTCCTGGTACATGCGAGATTGCTACACAACCTTTTTTCAGATATTCTCTTACTTCTGATGTACTGTAAGTTGTCTTAATATAAGTGAACCCATATGTGTCTCCAAATTTCTTCGCTGCCGCCTTAAAAATCCCATCATGTGTTCCGGCACCTATGATCCTGTAATGTTTCTCCACTGCATAATCTGCAAACAACATTGGATCAACAAATTGTCCATTCAATGCATATACTGCATTTGTGATCGCCACAACTCCGCAGCCTGCTGCTGCCATTTTCCCACTGTAATCCGAAACATTTCCATAATCTTTTCTGGCCCATGCAGGATCAAACTGCATAAAATCACGATACGGATATACATTTTTATTGTTAAGACGCATTACCTGCCATTGATAAGACTTCTGTGCTGCTTCTTTCTGTGTTTTTGTGAAACAGTTGTTCATATCTTTTATTTTACCGTCTGTCAAGATACCATTTTCATCCATTGACAGATATTTTTCATTTTTCATATTTTTGATATAAAAATGATCGTACTCACGTATTAGTTTCCATGTGTGATCTTCTTTGCTTTGATTCAAAATCGAAACTTGATATTTCTGATCTCCCAGAAAAATGATCTGTACACGAATTCCTTCTCCAGAAGCTTTATTTTGTATCCAATAAGTTCCATTTCCTAGTAACTGTTTTTCATTCCCATTATATGGAATGGATTCCTTATGATACAAACTTCGATCAATCCATCCAATTCCATATGCCTTCTTTTTCTCATAGATCACCTGAACATAATCGGATGTTTTACTGACTACGATCACTCCTGAATATCTTGGTGCTACACCTATCTTTTTACTTCCTGAAGATGTTTCAAAAACATTCATCTTTTTTTTCAAAAATGCATACCTCTTTTTGAATGAATGATCATAAATTTTCCCAGCAAATTCATCATAGACCGTCTGGGGATTATCAAAATATCCTGGCTGTGCTGCCTGTATTTTGATGCCTGAGATCATGCAAAGAACAAGGCATATCACTACACAGATTCTTCTCTTATTTTTCCTGTATTGTTTTGTCATTTGATTTTCCTTTTATTTTGTTAATTCTATTGACAGTATATCATTTTCATGATAAATTATTAATCAGTTCTGCTGCTGTGGCACAGGAGGTAGCGCACCTCATTGGTAGTGAGGAGGTCACGGGTTCAACTCCCGTCAGCAGCTTTATAAAGAAGACTTAAAACATCCGTTTTAAGTCTTCTTTTTATTTCTCTTATCTTTACTTTAACTTTCCTGATCATTTCTGATCTTCCTGCGAATCCTCTGAATCGCATTATCAATGGATTTATCACTTTTTCCAAGTTTTTTTGCAATCGTTGTATATGTTTCTCCATTCAGATAATGATACATCACCTGTTTTTCAAATTTACTTAAATTCTGGTCAAGCATTTTGTAATAATCATTTAATTCTTCCTTTCGAAGCATCATCTCCTCCGGAGTTTCCTCCGGAGTTTCTAAGATTTCATCCAATGATAATTCTTCTTCCTGATTCTTTTGTTCAAACAGAGAGATTGCTGTATTCAACGGAATATGTTTTTTTCTGTTAAATGCAGTGATCGTTGTATAGATCTGTCTTTGCACACACAGATAAGCAAACGTTGAAAACGAAGTGTTCTTTTCTTCCTGATAGGATGTCACTGCTTTAAAAAGCCCGATCATTCCTTCCTGGATCAGATCTTCTTCATCCCCACCTGCAAGAAAAAAGCTCCTTGCCTCTTTCCTTACCATATCCCTGTATCTCTCTAACAGACATTCCATCGCATCATCATTACCGCTTTGGATCTGTCTGAGCAATTTCTCATCAGAAATTGTTTTTAATTCTTTCATTCTTTATTTTCCCAGTCGTTGTCTTACAACTTCAAACGCCAGAACACCTGCTGCTACAGAAGCATTCAGTGAATCAATATCTCCTTTCATTGGAATAGATGAGATAAAGTCACACTTTTCCTTTACCAAACGGCTCACACCGCTTCCTTCATTTCCAATAACAAGCCCGATCGATCCTGTCAGATTCTGACGATAGATCACTTCTCCATCCATATCTGCACATGCAAACCACATACCACGTTCTTTTAATTCATCCATTGTTTTTCCAATATTTGTTACTTTCACAACTGGTGTATAATTGATCGCACCTGCAGATGTTTTTGCTACGGTTGGTGTAATTCCAACTGCACGATGCTTTGGAATGATCACTCCATGTGCACCTGCAAGATTTGCTGTACGAATGATTGCCCCAAGATTATGAGGGTCTTCAATCCCATCTAACAGGATAAAGAAAGGATCCTCACCCTTTTCTTCTGCTCTTTTAAACAGATCCTCAATCGTTCCATATTCATATGCTGCGACAATTGCAACAACTCCCTGATGATGTTCATTTGTCAGCTGATTCAAGCGTTCTTTATCTACAAATTTAAGAATCGCATCTGTTTTCTTTGCCTCTCTTACGATCGTACGGATTGGTCCATCCTGACATCCATCCAATACAAAAATCTTGTCGATTGGTTTCTTTGCTCTTAAAGCCTCGATCACGGCATTACGCCCTGCGATCAGATCTTCTTTATGATTCATGTTCTTCTCCTATTTCTTCTTTTTTATTCAAATCAAAACCGATCCCGATCAATTCGATGATGCGGTCCATATCTCCTGCCAGATATAAATACCCAACCAAAGCTTCCACTCCAGTTGCTTTTCTGTAATCCATCATAGATGCATTCTTTGCAACAGAACCTGATTTGGAATTTCTTCCACGTTTATAAACAGCCATTTCTTCTTCCGTCAAAAATGGCTCGATCTTTTCAAACACTTCTTTTTGTGCAGAAGCTTTGACCATACTGCTTGATTTTTTGTGATACTTATTCACACTCATATTCCCTGCAGACATAACGATCGTTCGGATCACGATCTCATAGATCGCATCTCCAATGTAAGCAAGAGATAATGGAGAGTAACTTTTGGGATCCAATCCATCAAGATACAATCCTTCTTTGATCTTTTGAATTAAGCTCTGCTCCATTTTACACCTTCTCTTGTATCTTTTAATACGATACCCTGCTCTAATAACTGGTCTCTGATCTCGTCTGCTCTTGCAAAATCTTTGTTCTTTCTTGCCGCCTGACGTTCTTCGATCAGTTTTTCGATTTCTTCATCTATGATCTCTTCTTCTTTTGTTGTTTCAATTCCAAGAACGCTGCAAAGATCTTCTAATACTTTTAGTATTTTCTTTGCATAGTCTGCACTGAAGTCTTTCACTGTTGAGTTTGATTCACGCACGATCTCAAAAATAGCCGAAACTGCATCTGCTGTGTTAAAGTCATCTTCCATTGCATCTTCAAATTTCTTTACAAGTACTTCTATATTAGCAAAATGTTCTGTTTCTTCTTTGCTTAAAGAACCTGTTTCTTCTTTAGCTGCCATCTCTCTGCATAGATCAATTGCTGTCAAGATACGATCTAATCCTGTTTTTGCACTTTCTACTAAAGTATCACTGAAGTTTAATGGGGTTCTGTAGTGTGCACTTAACATGAAGAAACGGATCACCTGTAATGGATACTTTTCTCCAATTTCACGAACTGTAAAGAAGTTTCCTGCTGATTTAGACATTTTCTTATTGTTGATATTTAAGAAACCATTATGCATCCAGTAATTCGCAAACTTCTCCCCATTGCATGCTTCACTCTGTGCGATCTCATTTTCATGATGAGGGAAGATCAAGTCTTCTCCACCTGCATGAATATCAATTGTATCTCCGATATATTTCTTAGACATCTCAGAACACTCAATATGCCATCCTGGTCTTCCTTCTCCCCATGGAGAATCCCATGCGATTTCTCCTTCTTTCTTTGGTTTCCATAATACAAAATCAAGAGGATCTTCCTTTCCTTCTTCTCCTGTTACCTTGATCTCGCGATGTCCTGCTTCTAGATCATCAATATTTTTCTTGGAGAGTTTTCCATAATCTTTAAAAGATCTTGTCTTAAAGTATACAGTTCCATCTACTTCATATGCATGCCCTTTTTTGATCAATGTCTGAATCATTTTAATCATTCCACCGATTTCTTCTGTCGCTCTTGGCTGGTGGGTTGCAGGTTTGATATTTAACGCTTCCATATCTTGTTTGCATTCCTTAATATATCTTTCTGCGATCTCTGTTGCTGTTACACCTTCTTCATTTGCCTTCTTGATGATCTTGTCATCGACATCTGTGAAGTTTGAAACATAATTTACTTCATATCCTTTATATTCAAAGTAACGACGCACCGTATCAAAAATGATCATTGGTCTTGCATTTCCAATATGAATGTAGTTATACACCGTTGGCCCACAAACATACATTCCAACTTTCCCTGGATGCACCGGTACAAATTCTTCTTTTTGTCTTGTCAGTGTATTGTAGATTTTCATTTTTCTTTTTCCCTTCTGATTGCTTCTGAATTTTGATAATGTATAATAAATGTTTCCAGTGCCTGTCGTAATTCAGCATTCTCTCTTGCTAGCTTTTCGATATCCATATCAACTGGATTTGGAAGATCGATCTGGTCAAGCACAATACTCTGAATGCGATTGACTCTCTCTCCATCCTGTTTAACTACCTTACCTGGAACTCCGACAACAGTAGAATTCGGCGGTACATCAGATACAACAACACTTCCTGCACCAATCTTTGAGTTCTTTCCAATTGTAATAGATCCCAAAACCTTAGCACCTGAACTGATCATAACATTATCTTCGATCGTTGGATGACGTTTTCCAGTTTCATTTCCAGTTCCACCTAATGTAACACCTTGATATAAGGTCACATTATTTCCAATGATCGTCGTCTCGCCAATGACCACTCCATGCCCATGGTCAATAAAGAACCCTTCTCCGATCTGTGCACCTGGATGAATCTCAATTCCAGTTTTTCTCGCCCATTTCTGAGAAATCTTTCTAGCTTTGTAAAACTCTCCTTTCTTATATAATTCGTGTGCAACACGATGCCAATACAGTGCTTTTACATAAGGATACAAAAAAACTTCTTTCTCTTCCCTTAACGCAGGGTCTCTTAGTTTGATCGTATCATATTGGCTTTTCGCAAATTCTCGAAAACCCATCATAATTTCTAAACCTCCAATATATAGTATGTAATTTACAGGACTTTTTATATCATAGAGGATTCCATCAAAATTTTCTATAATACAAAAAACTCCGTCTCTAAATAAAGAGACGGAGTATATCCGCGGTTCCACTCTTTTAAAAGTTCCTGATCTTCTTATTATATATCTGACTAATATCACTTGATCAGGATACTTTCACTCGAATCCGTTAACGCCGGCAACGTACAAAACTACTTTATTCATCTTGTCTGCTCCCAGATGCATTCCAGACATCTTCCCTCAAAGCCGCTTCCAGCCGATGGCAGCTTCTCTCTGACAGTTCCAACTTGTCTGTACTAATTCTGTTCATTGCATTTAACTACGAATAGTTTATGCTTTTTCATACAAAATGTCAACAGATTCTTATTTTTCATACAAAGTATTCGTTATTTATTCTGGTAAAACTCTCGCCTTCACAACAGCCTTCTTCACTGCACTTCCTACAATGATCGCGATCACGATCTTTGCCGCATCTCCTGGAAGATATGGAATCACACCTGCATATAATCCCTGTACAAATGTTAAATGCATCTGTACACACAGCCAAATCGTTCCAAATGCATATGTTACTGCTGTTCCAAGTACCATACCAATTACTGCCATCACTATGTTCCCTGAGAATTTTTCTACAAAGAATCCACTGATCAATGCCAAAAAGATAAATCCAACCAAATATCCTCCTGTTGGTCCTGCAAGTTTAGCAAGCCCACCACTAAATCCTGAAAATACTGGAAGTCCTACTGCTCCGATCAGAAGGTATACAAGATAACTGATCGTTCCACGTTTCATCCCAATAACCATTACCGCAAAATAAATCACCAAGTTCGTAAATGAAATCGGTACTGGTGTAAATGGCAATGTGATCGACATTGGTCCTAAAATACAAGTTAATGCTGCCATTAATGCAATCAGTGTTAAATCCTGAATTTTCATTGTTTGTTGTTCCATAATAAATTTCTCCCTCACTTTTATTATTTTCCTGTACTGACTGCCATTATATATCATCAATTCCTTATTGTCAACTTTATTTTTTCAAAAGTTAACAATAAGGAATCTTTTGATCATCCTAAAAAAAGAAAGGCACCACCGATGCCTTTCTTAATCTTCGTTCTCTTCTTCTAAAATCCCAAGTTCTTTGATCCGCTCCTCAATCTTCTTTAAAGATTCTTCATAAGTTCCTTCTTTTGTCTCTTCCCTCTCCTGATTCATTCCATCAAGTAATTCGTCAATATTCTTACTTAATGGATTGCTGTCCGTTTTTCTCGTCAATAATCCCATATCTGTCTCCTTCTTCCGCTTCTTTGATGATCCTGCATGGATTACCTGCAGCAACTACATTGGCAGGAATATCCTTTGTTACAACACTTCCTGCACCGATCACACTATTGTCGCCGATCGTAACTCCAGGAAGAATCGTAACCCCTCCGCCAATCCATACTTTATCTCCAATCTTAACTGGGAGGGCCCATTCATATCCCTTTTCTCGTCTCCTCACATCTGCTGGGTGGTTCGCAGTATAAATTCCTACATTCGGACCTATAAAAACATGATTCCCGATTTCAACTCCTCCACCATCTAAAATCGTCAGATTAAAGTTTGAGAAAAAGTCACTTCCAATCGTTGTCCTATAGCCATAATCCAGATAAATAGGCGCTTCCAGATGAACATTCTTCCCAAGACTTCCAAATATCTGTCCTATCAGATAATTCCGACGTCCTTTATCTTCCCAATGTTCATTAAACTGTCTGGTTAGAGATTTTGCATGGTTCCTCTCTTCTATTAGAGCTTGATCCTCTGCATTATATAAAATTCCCATCAGCATTTTTTGTTTTTCCGTCATCTTTTTCCCTCCGTTGTCTTATATTTTATCATACTTCTTTTCTGTTATCTATCGAATTTGACTTTCTATCAAAAAAATTGTAGGATAAAAGAGATTTAACCATTAAGGAGGTTTAAACATGGATACCAACTTTATTATTTCTCTTGATTCCATTGCAGACGTGAATGCATTTGCAAATACGATCGCACATTTTAAATCTGAGATTGATCTTTCTTCTGGAAGATATATCGTAAATGCAAAATCGATCATGGGAATTTTCAGCCTTGATCTGACAAGACCTTTGACTTTAACCGTACATGGTAAAGATGAACTTGAAGAAATCAGCTCTGCAATTGCACCATACTTGAAAAAATAAGTTTACTTGTGATCAATGCGAGCATTTGAAGTCTCTGTTTTTAGAGGCTTCTTTTATTTTGTGAATTTTATTTAGTAAAAGAAAAAAGCATGATCTAAGTTCATTCTTAAATCATGCTTATTAACTGAGCGTGCGGGGATTCGAACCCCGGACAACTTGATTAAAAGTCAAGTGCTCTAC